>Ga0114969_10002001_pt1 | contig 16902 bp, 15 predicted proteins | sample M_130807_MF_Meta_FD_87316 | JGI IMG/M metagenome (GOLD analysis project Ga0114969, IMG submission 87316) | Freshwater microbial communities from Lake Montjoie, Canada to study carbon cycling - M_130807_MF_MetaG | ecosystem: Environmental > Aquatic > Freshwater > Lake | place: Lake Montjoie...
GTCCAATAAGAACAACGTAAAAGTTGAAAAAGATCAGAAAACTGCCCTAATTATTATTGATCTGCAAAACACTTTCACGCAACCAACTTCGCAATTTGGGGTTCAAGGCGCTGATGAATTGATTATCAAGACAAATAATTTGGCAGAGAAGGCACGTAAAGCAGGCGTGCCGGTAATTTGGGTAAAGCGACAAGATCGAATTTCTGCTGGTCCAGGTGTCACTGCGGGAAGGTATGGACGTAGTGGAATTCATAAAGCCGAAGGTGCGAAATTTGATACTCGGCTCGAGATCCACCCGCAAGACCTAATTTTAACTAAGCGTAGGCAGAGTTCTTTCTATTCAAGTGATCTAGAAATTGTTCTAAGAGGTCTCGAAATTACAAAGATATACCTAGCTGGCGTAACTACCAATGTTTGTGTCCTGGGCACTGCAAAAGATGCCTCTGAAAGAGATATGGATGTAAATGTAGTTGTTGATGTGACTACCTCGCTTCCGATCTTGGTAGATTCGAAAACCACCTTAGATTCATCTCAAACTCAATATTCAGCAATCAATTTCATCTCCTGGGCTTATGGCAAGCTGGTAAATTCAGAAGAAATATTTAACTAGGAGCATGACTTTGTATAACTCACCACTAGGCGATCTACGCAGATCAATTGACGAAATAACTAGCTACCAAGAATTAGCACTATCCAAAATGGTGAAGTTGATTGCTAAAAATCATCCACATTATTCAAAGAAGTTTCGTGAGCTGGGAATAGAAATTTCAGATATCTCTACCCTCGCAGCTTTAGAATCACTTCCGATCACCGAAAAAAGCGAACTTGTTCTAAATCCAGACAATTTCAGGCTAAAACCTGCTACCGGGGCTGAAGATGAATATGTGATTTGGGACATTGTTTACTCAGCCGGTACCAGTTCTTCGCCAACACCGATCTACCAAACTAGTTATGACTTCCGAGGTATTTTGTTAGCCCAAGTCCGCATGGCTGAAATTCGCGGCATGGACAATAGATCAAGAATTATGAATCTATATCCGATCACTACACATCCACACGGTGCCTGGTTGCGTGCCAACAATGCAGCCGCGGCATTAGGGGCATCTATTACAGCCGGTATGAGCGGAAGAGATTTTGGTTCATTCGAGTTAACTCGCAAATCAGCTGAAATAGTTAACCTAACTGTTGATACCAATCCAACTGTTTTGTGGGGCGTACCATCTTATATTCGTGAAGTTCTTAGCAAAGTTGCCAGTAGTGGTAAGAAATTACCAGAGCTAAATATGATTGCGGTAAGTGGTGAACCTTGTACTTCGGCAATGAGAAAGTCTCTGACTGAGTTAGCCGAATCCGTATCTAATACGGCAGTTAAAGTCTCAGATAGTTTGGGAGCATCAGAGCTCCAATGTGGTTTAGTTGAGTGTGAATTCGGTAGCGGATTCCACAATCCAGCACCAGAACTATTTTTCCTCGAAGCCTTAGATCAAAATGGTAGACGTGTGGCCGAAGGCGAAATTGGCAGTTTAGCTATCACACACTTAGACCGACGTGGAACTGTGCTCTTGCGATATCTACTCGGCGACAAAGTACAGATAACTTATAAAAATTGTGAAGATTGTGGTCGCGGCGGCGGTCGCATAGTTGCACATAAAGGACGTGAAGGTCGTTTTACAAAAATTCGTGGAAATCTGGTTAACCTTGATGAACTTCTAAGGGTGCTAGCTGAAAATACTTCTATTTTAGAGTTCCAAATTGAAATTCATAAGCAATCAAAAACTGATTCGCTATCTCTAGATGAATTAACAATTCGAATCGTTCCTGGCCCATCTTGCAATACCTCTGATATTGCAGATCAGGTCTCAGAAGCGATCAAAATTAAGCCAGTAGTGGTGGTTGTAAGTAGAGAAGAAATTTGGGTAAATGAAAATAGCTTAAAAGCTACCCGAATAATTGATTCTCGAGACTATAGCTAGATTGGGAATTTAATGTCTGAAATCGTTAAATCTCAACAGATAATAGATACCCATTCGCACTATTGGCCTGAGGCTATGGTTTCAACGCTGAAATCTGGTGGATCTTGGCATGGTTGGGAATTAACTAAAACGGCTAAAGGCAAGCTTGCCGTAACTCGTGGTAATTGGATAGCGCCATTTGAATTTGATGAATATGCAGGGGATATTGCTTTAAGACGCGAGAAAAGATTAGAACTCGAAAAGATTACAACTGAGTTGTTGATGGTTCCTTCTTTTCTTTGGGGCTACGAGATGAGCCCAGTTGATTCAGCCGCTATGTGTCGAGACATCAATCGAGAGATGGCAGATACAACTCGCAAAACAAACGGAACTGCAATTGGTCTTGGCGTAGTTCCTCTTCAAGATCCGGAATTAACCCGGATTGAAGTTGAATTTGCAGTGAAAGAGCTTGGCCTGACAGCATTCGCAATAGGCACAAGTGTGGCTAAAAAATCCTTTGATGACCCTGAGGTTCGAAAGTCACTATCCCACTTATTCGATGCAGATCTGCCAGTTTTAATTCACGGTGTTTATTTCGATCGCATCGGTGCCGAACGTCTACCAAATTACTATTTCGGAAATTCATTCTCAGTGCCGTTAGAAACAAGCGTTGCTCTTATGTCGCTTATCTTCTCAGGTCTACCAGATGAGTACGAAAATCTAAGTTTAGCCATTTCGCACGGAGGCGGTTGGATCCATTATGGCTTGGGCCGGTTTGAAATGAGACTTGCCCATGGTCATGATCGAGGGCAAATGAAAAGCATGCCCTCTGAGTATCTAAAACGTTTCTACTACGACTGCCTTGTACACGATCCAGACACTCTTGAATATTTGATCAAGAAAGTTGGCGCATCTCAGATATTGATAGGTACAGATTTTCCATTTGGTGGAGATATTATTGATGGCTCAGCTAATTGGATTAATTCGATGGAATTCCTAACTGATTCCGAAAAAGTTGACATACTGTACAGAAATGCCGAACGATTCCTTAAACTATAAAGAACACCTAACTTAAAAAGAATAACTATCTTAAATCGGGTTTAAATAAAGCGACCAAGATCCTTGGTGGGATCCAGAACGGCACTAAGTAGTTTTTTCGTATATTCATGTTTTGGGTTCTTAAATATGGTCTCGACAGAGCCCGTTTCGACAATTTTGCCCGACTCCATAACGGCAATATCATCAGAAATAAATGCCACAGTTCCTAAATCGTGCCCAATAAATAGGTAAGTTAACTTAAATTTTTGCTGAAGATCCTTTAACAAGTTTAGAATCTGAGCTTGGATTGAGAGATCTAACGAGGAAATCGGCTCATCTAAAATTATGAATTCGGGCTGTAAGGCAAGTGCGCGAGCGATGCTGACACGTTGTGCCTGACCACCAGATAGTTGATGCGGATATCTAGAGGCATAGCTTGGTTCTAGTCCGACCATTACCAATAGCTCTTCTACTCTAGCTATTCTCTCTTGTTTTGTACCAACTTTATGGACAACCAATGGTTCTGAAATTGACTTCAAAACCGTCATTTTAGGATTTAGCGACGAGAACGGATCTTGAAAGACAGTTTGAATTCGACGTCTAAATTTCTTTAATGATGCTCCAGAAAGTGAAGCGATGTCAGTTCCATCAAATTGTATTGAACCAGCTGTGGGAGCGAGCAGCTTTGCCAAAATTGAAGCCACCGTAGATTTTCCCGAACCTGATTCGCCTACAACTCCGAGAGTTCTGCCACGATAAATTGATAAATTCACATGATCTGCAGCACGCAGATTTGTGCGTGAGCCACGTGGGCCAATCTTGTAGTCCTTTATTAAGTCTATAGCTTGAACTAATGGGGTATCTGAGTCAGTCATTAGTTAGCTCCCTCAGGATTATGGCACGCAAACGAATGAAGCGACCCACTCCTGTTCAGTTCTATTTCCGGAACGACCTCGCTACATTTTGCTATCACTCGACTACAACGCGTATGAAATGAGCATCCGCCAGGAATTGTGGCAAGCGATGGTGGTGTTCCCGTGATCGTGACTAGTCTTTCAGTTGCGCTAGAACCAATTTTTGGCATCGAAGCTAGTAGTGCTTGAGTGTAAGGATGGCGAGGAGATTGCAGTACTTCTTTAGCATCTCCAATTTCAACAATGCGACCACCATACATAACCGCTATTCGATCGGCAATTGAAGCCGCTACTCCAATATTGTGTGTAATCAGAACTATTGCCATTTTCCGCTCATTGCGCAACTTTTTAATCAATTCAAGTACGGCAACCTGAACGGATGCATCAAGTGCCGTAGTTGGTTCATCTGCAATAAGTAAGGTGGGACTTAAAGCGATCGCCATTGCAATTACAACACGTTGACGTTGACCACCAGAAAGCTGGTGCGAAAATTGATTTACTCGTCGTTCTGGATCTGGAATTTGAACCGAATCAAGTAATTTAATTGCTTCGTCCCAAGCATCTTTCTTTGACATCCCTCTATGAACTGTAAAAATCTCTGCTATCTGCGCACCGACTTTAAAGCAAGGATCTAAAGCTGCTAGCGGATCTTGAAAAATCACTCCTATTTTCTCAGCTCGCAATTTACGCAAGGATTCTTCGTCAGAACCTAAAATTTGTTCACCATCAAATTTGATTGACCCAGAAATTTTTGCAGTGCTAGGCAATAATCCAGAAACAGCATGAACTGAAACAGATTTTCCAGCACCTGATTCGCCCAAGATTACGAGTGTTTCCCCTTGAGATACTGACCAACTCGTTGACCGAATGGCGTGAAGTTGTCCTTGGGTAGTATTAAAAAATACATCCAAATTGCTAACTTCAACAATTGGCGTCTGGTTATTCTGAGGCATAGTCACCTAAATCTTCTTTGTTTGCGGATCAATTCGGTCACTTAACCAATCACCAAAGACATTTACACAAAAAACAGTCAACATGATTGCAAACGCTGGGAACACTGCAATCCACCAGGCATTTTCAAGATAATTTCTACCTTCGCTTAGCATCGACCCCCAAGTTGGAGTTGATAGAGGAACTCCTAGTCCTAAGTAGCTCATAGAACTCTCAGCAATGATGGTTTGAGCGACAATAAATGTCCACACCACCATCATTGATCCAACAACATTTGGAACTATGTGTTGAGAAACTAGTCCAAAACCTGAACGACCAGAGGAGATTGCGGCTTTATAAAACTCACTCTCTTTAACAATCAGCGCTTTGGCATGGGCTAGGCGCGCAAATGGGGTCCAAAGCCAAATTACTAGCGTTGTAATAATTGTAGTTAAGCCAGATCCAACAATCGAAACAATTGCAATCGCAACAATTAGAAATGGGAATGCTGTTTGAATATCAACGACTCGCAAAATAACGGCCTCTTGCCACCCTCTAAAGTAAGCCGCAATCAGACCAAGTGCGCCACCGATAATCATGGCAAGTGTGGCTGTAATGAGCCCAACTGCGAACGATATTTTCCCACCATGAATTAGGCGACTAAATACATCGCGGCCTAGCTGATCGGTACCAAAATAATAATTTAATTCACCAACTTTTGTAAATGGAGGCTTAAGCCGAGAAATCAAATCTTGATAACCGGGATCTTGAGCGACCCACAAATTTGCCGTGAAACTCAAAATTGCTGCTAACGCCAATAAAAATAGACAGATTGGTCCAGCTTGTAAGAAAGCACTTTTTTTGCTGTTAGGAGTAATTTTCGAAGCAATCTTAGAACCTAGAAATAGGTTGCCTATCGCCAATTTGGGTTGCATCTTAATTCACCTTGGCCCTAATTCTTGGATCAATGTAAAGGTAAAGTAAATCGACTATTAGATTCAATAAAACTACCATTACGGCAATGGCAAATACACCCGCTTCAAGTAGCGGGTAATCTCTGGCTTTCACAGCGTTAATCATTAGCGAACCAATGCCTGGCCATGCAAATACCGCTTCAACAATTACTGCCCCACCCACAAATTTGCCTAAGTCAATTCCGATCAACGAAAGCATAGGTACTGAGATATTTCTTAGAATGTGTTTGAACCAGATTCTGGCATTTGTGAAACCTAATGATTTGCCGGTCCGAACGTAACCTCGATTTAATTCTTCAAGAAAATATGCACGAATCAATCTGGTGTACCTGGCCATCAACACAGCTGAAAGCGCGACCGAAGGCATAATGATGCTTAAGCCAGCTTCATTACCAAAACTTGGTAACCATCTGAGCCAAACAGAGAAAACTAATATTAGAAAAATTCCGATAACAAAGGGCGGGATAGATTGCCCAAGCATGGAAAATGACATGACTGCTTTGCCTGAAAATGAATTACGTTTAACGGCCGCGTAGATTCCAGCTGGTACAGCTATAGCAATGGCAAGTAAAAAAGCTACGAAACTCAAGTAAAGAGTATTTGGGAGTGCGGCCAAAATTAGCGGCATCGCAGGAAGCAAATATGTATAAGACTCCCCAAAATTCAGGGTGCACAAATTTTGTAAGAAGGTTAAGTACTGCTCGAGGATCGATCTATCTAGCCCCAGGGATTGCCTGATAGATGCAATGTTTTCAGCTGTTGCGTCAGAGCCAGCTATCGCTAATGCAGGATCGCCACTCACTCTCACCAAAAAAAAGAGAAGAGTACCGATCCCGATTACTACCAGTATTAGTTGTAGTAATCGGGATCCTAGTATTCGGATCATGCGGTGCTTACTTGTTTCCTATACTCACCAAGTCAATATTGCCACCTGCGTCGACAGTCAGACGCTCAAGCGCCTTATTGCCTGCCCAGATGTCAGGAGTATGAATACCCCAGAGAATTGGAGCATCTTCTTTCAGAATAGTGGCAGCTTTGCACAGGCGAGCAGTTCTCGCGGTACTAGTCACATCTAGAGAAGCTGCCGCATTTATGGCGACATCATAATTTCGGTTTGAGTAACCGATATTGCTAGTTGGGTAACCTGTTGTGTACCGCTCCATCTGGACAAGTGCATCTAAATCTGGAGAAGATGACATACGCCACGCGAATAGATCCTTTCGTGGAATGGCTCCGCGTAAGTAATAGACATCAAGATACTTGGAGAATTCGAGAACTTCGACTTTAACTGAGTTCACCGCATCTAATTTTTCAAGCATTTGTGAAATTGCTTGAGCCATTAGAACATCGTTTGTGATGTAAGCAGTTGAACTTTGAAAAGTAAGGTTCAAAGACTTCTTAGGAATTCCAGCTGCCGTCATCAAATCGTTGGCTTTGGCCAAATCGTATGGGTACGCACTTACAGAGTCACAGAAACCGGTAAGTCCTTTTGGAATCAATTGCGCTTCGGCTACCTTGCCAAGACCACCATTAATTCCATCGATTAGAGCCCGCTTGTCAACTGCATAGTTGAAAGCCTGTCGAACTCGCTTGTCAGAGAGAGCACCAGATTTAGCCATCAAGCTCATAATGTAAGTCGCTGGTTCAACAATTGACTTAATGTCGTAATTAGCCGATTTCAAAGTAGAGATAGAGTCTGTAGGCACCTTAGTAACTACGTCAACGCCACCCGAACGCAATGCTGCCATTCTAGAAGAATCTTCTGGAATAACTTTGAAAATAATTTTCGTTGCCGAAGGCTTAACACGAAGTGAGTAAGGATTTGCTTCAAGTGTCAATTGAACCCCAGGTGTAAAGCTGGTTGCTTTAAATGGACCCGTTCCAATTGGTGTCTTCCAGAATGTTGTCGCACCTTGCTCTGCAAATAACTTAGGAGGCAAAATTGGAATAGTTGAGAGAGTTCTTGGAAGCAAATATCTAGGTGCTGAAGTAGTGATTTTTACTTGATACTCAGATGCAACTTCAATTTTAATAATATCCAAGACTTTTGCACGCAAGCCAGCGTTATTCTTTGGATTCATTACGTAGTCAAGCGATGCTTTAACGGCATCTGCATTCATTGGCTCGCCATTTGGGAATTGTTTGCCCTGAATTATATTGAAAACCCAAGTTTGTGGACTACCTTTCACCTGACTCCATGAGTCGGCAGCATTTGGCTTCAATATTGGTGTTCCAGTTGACAAATCAACACGGGTTAGGCCGGAATAAATTGCTGCGACGACGTAAGAACGTGGCGGAGCACTTGCTGCATATGCTTCAAGCGTGGCGGGAAGAGCGCCAATCCCGATGGTTACTGTGCCGCCAGCACCACTTGTGAAATATTTAGTCCAGACCTTAGCTCCACTGGAGTTAGTCGAACATATAAGGCCACTACCGTTTACATATTCTTGCACGAGAACATCAGTACACTTTCCTCCAACAGTTGCTACAGTCGTTGCAGTCGTTGCAGCCGAAGAGGATGCAGCGTTAAACGCGCCTACAACAGAGACTGCTAGACAAGAAGATAGAAAAACTCCAAGAAACTTATTTTTCATTTTCATATGTCGAGTCATTTACCCTAATCCCTTCGGAGCAGCTATTGCCCCTAAATTGAATGACCTACCTCGGAGTTCCGAGATTCGAATGTTAAGAGGCCTGAGCGTGTGCGTCAAGGATTATTCCGACTAGTGGAATGGCTCAAAAACCTCTTTCGCGCTCAAAAAGTCCTTGCAATTGACCACCAGATCGCCAGTTCTCCAGATTGTTACAAAACTGATCAATCACCCTTTTTGAGCGCAAAGGTGATCCACCAGCGATATGAGGTGTAATTACCAAATCTTCGCGGTCATAAATTGGAGATTGCCCATTTATTGGCTCTACTTCAAGAACATCCAACCCCGCTGCCCATATTTTGCCCTCATCAAGCAGTCGAAGTAGGTCTTCATGAACCACTAATCCCCCTCTGGATACATTGATTAAAATCCCAGAATCCTTCATCTTTGACATCAGCTCGTAGTTAAACCAACCAACATTCGATGGAGTTAATGGCAGCATCAGGCAGATAACGTCACAACTGGAAATGACGCTTTCAATTTGATCTGGGGAAATCAGCTGATCTAAAAACTCAGTTGAAAGATCCAAGCTGATGTCGATGCCAATTATTTTCTGAAACTCAAAGCCACGTGCTCGCTTGGCAAATGCTTGTCCAGCAGATCCCATGCCAATAATTGCGACCACCTTGTCAGTGAATTCCCATTGCTTGCTACGAATTTCTTCGCGGTTTTCCCAACCTGGGTTGCGAATCGAATCTGCCACTCCCCTGGTTATTGATAGCAGAAGAGCAAATGCATGTTCGGCCAGATGTGAACCAACTAAACCCCGGGCAGAAACTAATGAAATGGGACGATCCCCAATAAAATCAACAATCTTATTAACGCCAGCACCAACAGACTGAACCCATAGCAATTGTTTTGGATCATCAAAGAATTCTTGACAGATATCTCCAAATATCACTTGTGCATGTTTACTTAGTCTGATCGCTTCAGCTTTATCACGAGTAAGAATTACTTCAAATTTACCAGCACTCTTTTGAATCTGAATTAATTCATCATGTGTTACCGGAGAAATCAAATCTAGCGGATAAATCAAAATCAATTTCTTACTCCCTGGATCAACTTTGCAGTATCTGGTTTGCTGCTTCGTTATTTAGCATCTCGCCAACTGCATAGTCAGCGATAATCCGAGTGTATTCATGTATAGATGTCGCACTTATCGTCTTATCCTCATACTTAGCTGGAAGAGTTCCACATAGATCTGTCAAAAATTTTACTTTTAAATCTCTGGCTACTGCATCAAAGGCTGTTGCCAAAATACATACGTTAAAAGTAAACCCACTAAGCCAAACTTCTTTAACACCACTTTCACTTAGAACTATGTCTAGATCTGTTGCGTGAAAAGAACTGTGTCTTGGCTTATAAATCAAATAGTCCTCAGGCATTATTTTAAGACGTTCATCTATCTCAGCCCATTCACCAAAAAATGCTGCACTCATACCTGCATATTTGACCGAGGTACGCGCTCCTAGAGATAACTGTGGTCGAATCAATCTGCTGACCCATATAACTGGTAATTTATTTATTCGAAATTGTACAGCCATCGCATTTATACCTTCAATAATTTCGGTTGCACGCTCAACTTCAAATGGCGCATTCTCTGCAGAAAAGCGTCGAAGTGGATCTACGACCACAAGAGCTATTCTTTTCGAATTATCCATACGCTAATCATTGCTTTCTAAGAAGTAGTTGTCTAGTCTTTATAAAAATATTTTCTAAACTCCTTAGTTATTGAAAGAGCGTTTGTGAGCCACATAATAAGACTTACTCAGAAGACCGAGCAGCATGAAAAGTGATTCAGGTTCAACTGATCTGATTTTCACAGATGAAGCCTTGTTGTGGGCTGACCCGAAAAGTGTGAGGTTGTTTCAAGAGAAAATACTTAAACAAAATTTGAGTAGGATAGCCATTCAGCATCCTGTATATTCGAGAGTAATTCGCGAAAACAATCTCAACATTAGTTCTATCTCAACTTTCGCCGATCTAAATAGACTATTCCCGATTACTACTAAGGAAAGCTTTCTCACTAACCCGCTTGACTATGTTTTAACCCCAGATTCAGAAAATTCTAAAGATTATCTAGTTTGGGATGTGACCTATACCGCTGGAACCAGTGGTCAACCTGCGCCCGTGTATCAAACAACATTTGATTTCAAAGCGCTTTTATTTGCGCAAAAAAGAATGGCTGCCCTAAGAGGCATGACTTCGAGCGATAAGATTTTTAACCTATATCCACTTGCGCCATACCCACATGGAGGTTGGATTCGACCGTCTCAAGCAGCAGCTGTTATTGGAGCTTCCGCTGTAGTTGGTATGTCCGGAAGCACCTCATCTATCTTTCCGATAATTAGAAGATTTGAAGAAGTTGTTGAATTAGTGGCGAGCTCAAATCCATCCGTTCTTTGGGGTGTGCCAAGTTACGTTTTAAAGATTCTTAGTGAACTTGAACGGAGAAACCTCAAAGTCCCAGAACTTCGACTGATAAATGTGAGCGGTGAGCCATGTGGTCCTCAACTGCGCAAACACCTTAAAGAATCTGCTTCCAGTATTACCGAGAATGAAGTCTTTATCTCCGACAGTTTAGGTGCCACTGAATTACAGTTTTCGTTGGTCGAATGCCCAAATGGAACTTCTTTCCACAATCCAGTCCCCGAAATTGCCCACGTAAGTGCTGTCGATGAATATGGACAAGAAGTTCAGGATGGCCAAACAGGAAAACTACAAGTAACTCACTTAAACCGTCGAGGAACTGTATTAATAAAATACTTACTGGGTGACTTAGCTGTTATGGACTTTAATCCTTGCCAAAGCTGCGGATGGACAGGCGGAAGTATTGCCAAGCATTTAGGACGTGAAGGTAAATTTATAAAGGTTCGCGGTCAAATGGTCAATTCAAAACTGATTACAGAATGGCTAGAGACTTCTGAATTGATTCTTGACTACAAGGTAACAATTTCAAATGAGGCTACAACTGGATTAGATAAAATTAGCATTGAAGTTGCGACTAAAGAAGGCAGCCTCACTAGAGAGGACCAAGAAAGCTTACTGAAACAGCTAAGTGATATCGCCGGTTTACGAGTAGAGGTATCAGAAACTCCGTTTAAGTCAATCTGGATTCCAGAGGATGGAATGAAACCTAAACGGTTGCGAGATTTACGGGTAGACAACTAGTGTTAGCCGTAGAGTCGATAGATAAAACAGAAAGCGGTGCAAAGTGATTATTGATGCAGTTTGCAACATGTTTACTCCTGAAATTTATCAATCACGGCCGGAATGGACTAGAAAATTCCACACCCAAAAAATGAAAGTCGCTGGTGCAGTTTTAGATGGCGTGACAATTAGTGATCATGTGCAAATGTTGAATCAGGCTGGTATCAGTCAGGCTCTGCTTATTGCCGCTAAATTAGGTCGACGAGGTTTAGAAGACTCATGGGAATTAGATGCTGCGACCGTTGCCGAAGCATGTTCGGCTGAGCCAGATGTATTCAAGGGTCTCATTGGAATTAATCCTTTTGATAGCGTAAAGGGAACCAAAGAATTAGAAATATTTGTGAAGAATTATGGTTTTGTTGGCGCGCATCTTTATCCTCACTGGTTTGAAGAAGCACCAGACTCTCGAATCTATTACCCGTTTTATGCCAAATGCATTGAGCTGAATATCCCGATTCAAATGCAGGTAGGCCGTTGCCAACGTTATGCGCACGAGCGCCCCATGCGAAACGTCGGATTTCCGGCTGCTATAGATCGAGTAGCTTGCCATTTCCCAGAATTGAAACTCGTTGGAATTCACGTTGGCTGGCCATGGACAGAAGAGATGATTTCGGTTGCCGATAAGCATGAAAATGTTTTCATAGGTATTGATGCTTATGCACCTAAATATTTGGGTGACTCTCTCATTAATTACATTAACTCTTGGGGGATGAAGAAAGTTATCTTCGGAACCGACTGGCCAGTGATTCCTTTTGACCGAGCTGTGCGAGAAACTAAGGAATTGAACTTAAGCCAAGAGGCCAAAGATCATCTTTTTTATTTGAACACGCAACGAATTTACGGATTGGTGTAGGCAATGAGCAACTTAATTATTGATGTAAGTGTCCACTTAAGTGACCAATCAGCAAAGACTGCCCAAGCCGATTGGGATCGCCCACTTCTAAACCGTATCCACACAAAACATACCTTTGGTGCAGATCCGATTTCACTTGATGAGCAAATTAAATATATGGACGCAGCTGGAATCACAGCAGCACTATTGGTTTCCACAAAAGTTGGTCGCTTAGGCTTGAAAGGAAGTTGGCGCGTTGACCCAGAGGTTGTGCTCGCCGCGACGAAAAAATACCCTAAGCGCTTTTTCGGACTTGTAGGTATTGATCCTTTCACCGGAATGACTGGCGTTAAAGAACTTGAGAAGTATGTGGTCGACCATGGTTTTGTTGGCGCTCATGTAATTCCGCATTGGTTTGGCATGAGTCCTGATGACGAACGGCTTTTCCCGTTCTACGCCAAATGTCTCGAACTTGATATACCAATTCAAATACATATTGGCTCAGCACTAATTCATACACCGTCACAACAATTGGTCAGCCTTGCAAGTCCTAATAGTCTTGATGAAATTGCATACACGATGCCATTTTTGAAAATGGTTGCCACAAATTCAGGTTGGCCATGGGTAGAGGAATTGGTATCAGCTTCTAATAAACATGAAAATATTTATGTTGTTATCGATAAGCATCCAGTATCTAACTTGGGATGGCCATTACTGAATTACATTCAGTCCTGGGGAACTAACCGCGTACTTTTCGGAGCAGATTTTCCATCTAGAAAATATGAAGAAGTGCTGGACGAAATTGATTCACTCAATCTTCCAGATAAGGCCAAGCCGAGATTATTCGCACAAAATGCAATAGACCTCTACAAATTACCTTTCTGAATCTAATTTGTAGAGTTTTATTGCGTTCTCTGACTCTAGTTTCTTAGCAATAGCTGGATCTAAGCCGAGAGCTGTCATTTCGTTTCTTGCAACATCATAAGGAACAACGGGGAAATCAGTTCCGAATAAAACCTTGTCTTGCCCCCATGTACTTAAGTAATCAACTAGTACTTTCCCCCACTTACTTGGGGCGTGCCTATCAGTTCCGATGTAAACATTTTTGTGCTTATCTGCAACAGAGATCATCTCTTCTGTCCATGGCCAGCCAACATGAATTCCAATAATTTTTAAGTCAGGAATGTCGCAAGCTAATTTGTCGATAGCAGATGGCCGATCGACACTTGGCATCCGCTGCTTGGGCTCATAAATTCGAGAATAGCCAATCTGAATCTGAACAGGAATATCGAGCTCGGCGCACTTGGTGTAGAAGGGATAATAAATAGGATCATCAGGGGCTTTTTCAAACCAATGAGGGTAAAGATGAGCGCCAATAAAGCCGTGGTCTAAAACCATTCGCTCTAATTCGCGGACTCCTTCCATTGAGTCATATGGGTTGATGCCGTAAATGGCAGAGAAATTTTCTGGATGGTTTTGAACCACCTCAAGAATTTTATTTGGTGAGAGAGACCAAGACCCAGGTAACCCTTTGCGACCGAGTTGAGCAGAAATCAAAAAAGCATGGCTGAACTTGTTTTCCAGAAGCATCTCAATCATAAGATCTACGGGAGTGCCTTCAATTAAATGTCTAGGAAGTTTGTTTTTATTTGCATGAAAACTTTTAGTCCATTCAGGCCTTGAAGCGACTACTTCAGGCGTAAATAGGTTTGCAACAATGTCAATTCCACCAGATAGATTCAAAGTTGACCCCTATTCTTTTTTGAGAAACCATAAAATACTTTACTCATATTTACCCATGTTGTTCTAGCCAAGAATTTGCAATATCTATTCTGCGCGCGTACCAAACCTGGCCTTTTTTCTCGGTATATTCAATAAATTCGCGTAGCGCACTGAGTCTGGCTGGTTGACCAATTAATCGCGCATGTAGACCAATTGACATCATTCTTGGATGAGTTTCACCTTCACGCCAAAGTTCATCAAATGCCCGCTTTAGGTGATCTAGGAACCCGGCTGGATCAGCGTATCCAGGTGATGTTGCAAATCTGCCATCGTTAAGTGTCAATGAATAAGGAACAATTAGATGTTTCTTTCCACTTACATTTGTGAAATACGGTAGATCATCGTTATACGCATCAGAATCGTAAACAAAGCCACCTTCTTCTACCAATAACTCGCGCGTATTAACTGAAGCGCTGTATCGGCTATACCAACCTTGCGGGCGTTGACCACAAGCTTTTTCAATAGTCGCAATTGCCAACTTAATTTGTTCACGTTCCTCTTCCCGCGAAAACTCCCACATTCGATCCCATCGGTAACCATGCCCCGCTGGTTCATGCTTTTTCTCGCGAACATAGTCGGCGAACTCACTATGACGTTCTAGCGCTTGCGCCGTAGTGAATAAAGTGATTGGTATTTTATGATTATCAATTAAGCGCGCTAAGCGCCAGATACCTACTCTTGAGCCGTATTCAAAAACAGATTCAGCAGCTAGATCTCTTACCTCGGTTCCAGTTGAAGCTGGAGTCTCTAGTAAACCTTGTGGGTTTTTAAAGTCACCATTGAAGAACGAAAGTTCAGAACCCTCTTCCCAATTCAAAACAATGCTTATGGCAACTCGTGCACCGTTAGGCCAAGTGACTTGAGGTACGTCTTTACCGTAACCGACCATGTCTCGGTCTGGACCACCCACGGTATTCATCATGGGCCGGTATAAACCACTTTGCCTTTGTCTACTAGCAAGATGCCATCGACATAAATTGTTGGTTTCATCATCAAGAGATCAAGGTGGATATCAGCTTGCACAGGGCCACCTACAACTGAGTTTCCTAACGCAAAGTGTGATGTTCCTAGTGCTTTCTTATCTTCAGTAACATTTCCACTAAAGCCTGAATTTGGATTAGTTCCAATAGATAGTTCACCTAAATTATCGCCATTCTTAATCGGCGCGATGATTCTCTTTAGCTCTTCGGCTTGTGCTCCACCAGTGATTTCAACTGCTCGGCCTTTTTCAAATCTCACCGAAATTGGTTCGAGTAATCGACCCAACATATGTGCTGAACCATCAGCAACAAGAACACCCTCTCCTGTTCCTGGTACTGGACACTGCCATGACTCACCACTTGGGAAGCCGGAAACTTGACCAGGTTCTCTTGCGAAAGAAGCTCCGCATCCGGCAACTACACCTTCGATTGAGGCAGTAAAGTCAGAACCAGCATCACTTGTAACTCTAATTGTTTTTCCAGAAGTCATAATGTCTGAAAGTGGTTTAGTGATTTTATAAACCTCATCATAATCTGCCAAACTCGAACCAGTCATCAACAATTCTGATGTCATTCCTGTCATTACAATTCCTCTTGCGCCATTTTCTTTCAGTGCACGACCAAATTCTTCAGTGAAACCCAAGCCGGTTGAAGTTGGTGAAATTATTACGTCAGCACCTAGTAATGCTTGCGCCATAATTCGAGTTGCCGGCCCACCTGCCATAACACGACGAGGCATAATAACAACTGTTGGTTCTGCACCAACTGCGCGAGCTGCGGCGGTAAGTGCCTGAACGATTGCAAAATCTGAATCGTCATCTGCGGCAATCAATACTTGCTCGTTAGGTCTTACGGCTAAAGATTGTTCTACAACTGCTTTTGCTGCCTTAGCTAATTTAATTGATGTCCAGTCCATTGCGTTCCGTCCATTCCATTTTGAATTGGGAAAAGTATGGCACAATCGCAACTGACTAGGTAGGCTCGTGACATTAATTTCCTGATGAAAGGAAACGCTTTGATTCCTGCAATTGACATGCATGCCCATTTTTGGCCAAAGCGTTTCTTGGAAAGCATGCAGAATGGAACAGAGTGGTTTGGCTGGAAAAAAATCGGTAACGTTGAGTTTAAAACAATTTTCCAGGTTGGTAATGATGTTCTCACCTTCAAATTGCCTAAATCAGATTTAATTGATCCGGCTGCTAGAACAAATACCCGAATTACAACTCAAGGCGTCACATTAGAAGCACCCATGGTTGTTGGGTTTCTATGGAATTACCATCTTGATTACGATGATTCCATAGCGTTTTGCCGCGAAGTCAATGAAGAATTATCTGAAGTTCAACATGCTTATCCGAATAATTATCATGGTCTGGCTTTGTTGCCCGCGCAAAACAAAAAGGCTGCTTTACAGGAATTACGCTACGCAGTCGATTCATTGGGTTTAACTTCATTTGCCATGGCCTCGCATGTAAATGGCCAAAATCTAGATGAAAAAGAGTTAATTGAAATTATTGAAGAGATTGCCAAGGAAAAATTAAGTCTCTCTATCCACCCTGAGTTTTTCAATAAAATTGGCGATAAAGACAGATTAATACGACATTACTTTAAGAGTTCGATTGGTGCGCCAGCCGAAACTTCA
>Ga0114969_10002002_pt1 | contig 16895 bp, 13 predicted proteins | sample M_130807_MF_Meta_FD_87316 | JGI IMG/M metagenome (GOLD analysis project Ga0114969, IMG submission 87316) | Freshwater microbial communities from Lake Montjoie, Canada to study carbon cycling - M_130807_MF_MetaG | ecosystem: Environmental > Aquatic > Freshwater > Lake | place: Lake Montjoie...
GATCACTCAAGGTTCTCTATTATTATAGAGGACCTTTTTTTTATGTTTTACGTTTATATAATTTACAGTCAAAAGCTTGATAAATTTTACATTGGATATACTACTAATATTCAAATGAGAATTAAGATTATGAAAAGCAGAAAATATATTCTCAGCTTAATAGAGCAATCCCGATTTTAATCGGGATAGGTCATTGGTTCGAATCCAATCCGGATCACATTCATCCACCTTGTGCGGATGTTTTTTTCATACTATTCAAGAATGGCGTTATTGTACTAAATTATTGTTGGTGAGCAAGATGTATAGTCATATTACTTTTAGGACAATTTGCTACATTTACAGCTTATTGTCACGTCAAATGTATTCAACTTGCTTATATAAAAATTATGAAACAACAATTACTTCTTCTCATTGTCTTACTAAGTAATCAACTTAATGCACAGCCTTTTCAACTTGGGCATACAACAATTACATTAATCGATAGCGCGCGGAATAACAGAAGCATTGCTACTGAAATTTATTATCCTGCTGATATAGCAGGCAATAATGTGCCTATGACAACCTTAACGAATGCTACATTTCCGGTACTTAGTTTTGGCCATGGTTTTGTGATGTCGTGGGATGCGTATCAGAATATATGGGAGGCCATAGTGCCTGAAGGATTCATTATTGCTTTTCCAAAAACGGAAGGAGGTCCTTCACCTTCACATAGCAATTTTGGGCAAGATCTTGAATTTGTTCTTTCGTCGTTACAAGTGCTTAATATGAATGCAACATCCCTATTTTACAATCGAATTGACTCTATGAATTGTGTGATGGGTCATAGTATGGGCGGAGGCGCAGCCTTGTTGGCCGCAAAAAATAGTTCGATCATAAAATCGGTGGCGGTCTTAGCACCTGCCGAAACAAATCCTTCCGCTATTCAAGCTTCAATAGGCATAGGCATTCCTTCACTTATTTTTGCAGGTGGAAACGATTGTGTCACGCCCCCTTCAACAAATCAAGTACCTATGTATGATTCGTTGCTAAGCAATTGCAAAACATATATCAGTATACAAGGAGGCAGTCACTGTCAAATGGCTGAGAGCAATGTATTATGCAGTTTTGGCGAAGCTACTTGCACACCACAACCAACCATATCACGAGTGCAACAGCATAGTGTTATCAACCGGTATTTGATTCCTTGGTTGAATTTCCAATTAAAAAATAACTGCAAATCAGGTGCACTAATTGATTCAATAATATCAACAGACGCTGATATCCTCTTTCAAAAAAATTGTACTTTATGTAGCGCAACATCTGTGAACGACTATTCAGCATCGTTAGCTGTTGACGTATTCCCAAATCCTTTTATAGACAAACTGCATATACAATTTAACAAACATATTGACAGCCCTGAAATTAAAATCGATATTGTTCAACTAGATGGCCGGGTTTTATTTTCTGAAACATTTTTTCCCGGCACTAATCATGAACAAATGACATTGAGCCTCAATAAAAATTTACCCAAAGGGATTTATTTTCTACATGCTACTACAGGGTCGCTTCAATCTGTAAAAAAACTGATCAAACAATAGCGATTGTGTTACTCCTTACTTAACTGCCATTCGATACGCAGCGGCGGATTAAAAAAAATAATCTACCCTGCTGTTCTATCATTGCCACGTCAAGCCATTTCGAATATCCAACATAATCCTCAGGGTTGAGAAGGAATTATCAATCTTCTCGTCCCTGCTTCTATTCATTCAGACTGCTGTTCATTTAAAATTGTTTTATACGACAAGGCAACTTACTTTTAGTTATTAATTTTTGTTTTATGAAAAGACATCTACTCGTGGTTTCCCTCGTCATACTTTCGTGCACCATACACGCACAAATAGTAATTAATGAAGGAAGCAATAAAAACAATTCAAGTATTGCGGATGAAGAAGGCGATTATACAGATTGGATTGAATTGTTTAACCCATCGGGTAGTACAATTGATTTGTATAATTATACCTTGACAGATACGAATAGTCAGCCTGCTCAATGGGTATTTCCACATCATAATTTATTACCGGGCGCTTTCGAGATAATTTACTGCAGTGGTAAAGATTATATGGCATCGCCCCCATTCACGCCGGTGTCAAATTCAGGAACATTCAGCGCCACTGCCGGTTGGAATGCGCATGCATTAAGCACCCCATTTTATTGGGATGGTGTAAGCAATCTAGTGATTAATGTATGCAGCTACAGTTCTACAGGCTATACAACCAATTCAATTGTCCGTCAAAGTGCCACCACCTTTAATTCGAGCATCTTTGCTTATCAGGATGGGAATGCCGGCGCATGTAGTTTTATCAATGGCACGAATGTGATGCAACGTCCGAATATGATGATTAATGGCGCAATAATCGGTACAGGCAATATACAAAATAGCACTACCGGCTATCCTGCTCCTTATGGAAACTGGTATTGGGGGGCGCGTAATCAATTTTTAATTCTAGCTTCTGAATTAACAGCAGCAGGATTAAGCGCTGGCAATCTCACTAATCTAGCATTTGATGTGGTATCACCCGACCCTGCCGTGTATGATTATATCGACATCAGTATGAACCTCACATCGATATCAAATTTCACAACAAAGTTTGCGCCTATGGGTGGTAATAATTTTCATACTAATTTTAAAATTTCCAATGCAGGCGAAACAATTTCATTGTATAATTCTTCTTCGATGTTGCAAAGCAGCCTGTATGTGAACAACGCTTATATTGATGTCAGTAATGGTTGTTACCCAAATGCGTCGGCGAATATGGCCTCTTTTTATCCGCCCACACCCGGAGCCACTAATAACGGTTCAACACCATTAAACGGGAGCGCCATTGCGCCAGCATTTTCGGTGAATCCAGGCATCTTTAATACCCCATTTTATGTTAGCCTTCTAAATCCGAACGGCAGTAATTCAAGTATTCGATATACGTTAGATGGCAAGGATCCCACACCAAGTTCATTGCTGTATACGGGCAGTCCGATTTATATTTTTCAAAACACACCCATTAAAGCAAGGGCCTTTATCAATGGCGCCGTTCCGAGTACGATTAGCAATGCGACCTATCTTTTTGGCATCAATCACACGACACCTATCTTGTCTGTTATTACGGATAGTGCGAACTTATTCGGACTTTACGGAAATTTTGACAACCCAGCTAGTGATTGGATGAAAGCGGCCTATATTGACTATTTTGATTCTACCTCATTCCATAACTTGCTCTTCTCGAGGCATTCAGGAATGATACAAGATGGAGGATTAGGCGGTAGCCGATTCGCGCCCCAACGTTCGTTCAGAATTGATATGAATGACCCCGTAGTCGGTGATGGACCAATTAATTATCCTGTGATTCCAAACAAACCAACTCGTGCAAAATACAGTAAATTCTATCTGCGCAATGGTAGTAATCAATATCTGCGTTTACCCTATAAAGATGCTGCACAGGTGAGAATGATGGCTGAGGAAACGAATAACTATTATTCGGCATGGCGTCCGGTATCCGTGTATATCAATGGGCAATATTGGGGTCTGTATGAATTGCGTGAAAAATTTGATACTGATTTTTTCAACTTTCAAGACAACGCTACGTCCAATACGGTCGACATCTTATCGCAAAGCGCTTACTATCAAAGTACCTTACGATCTGTTACCGGCAATCCGGTAGATACATTTTATGCAGCCTATAATGCCTTCAATGCGCTCAATGCCAACAGTGCGTTGTATTGGGATAGTGCCGATCATTATTTTGATATGCAGTATTATACTGATTATATCATCGGTGAATCTTGGATGGGCAATACTGATTGGCCTAACAACAATATTAAAATTTATCGTTCCGACAAAACCAACAATCGATATCGTTTTTGTATCATCGATCAGGAGCTCGCCTTACTTCCAAACGCGTGGACAAGCTGCACCTTTGACCATATCGAGTTTATGCTAGGGCAAAGTACAAACAATCCTTATATCAATGTATGGTTGAAAAGTATGCAAAACCAACGATTTCATGCTTATTTCATCAACCGCTTTGCCGATCTGATGAACACAAGTTATGATACATCAAGACTTCGACGCATCAATAAATTTATGTTTGACCAAACCGTGATGGAAATGCCTAAAGAGTATGCACGTTGGGGTAATGCAGGCAATATACCAGGTCAGATGAATGAATTTTATACAAATTATCTGACCTTAGATAGTGAACTAGTTTGCAGAACAGAACAAGTAAGAAATCACATTCAGAACAATTTTAATTTGCCACAACAAATCGATTTAACATTGGATGTGTTCCCAGCCGGTGCAGGTAAAATTCATATCAGCACGATCACACCGAATACATATCCATGGCATGGTGTCTATTTTGATGGGCTGCCTGTAAAAATTGAAGCTGTCGCTAATTCGGGCTACACCTTCCAAAATTGGGGTCCGAATGGACAAATTGCAACGATCTTAAATCCGGTATTTGATGATACGCTGCAGTCGAATGGCTTGTTTAAAGCCTATTTTCAACAAATAACCACTTTCATTCCAAGCATAAACGATTACAAGTCAAATTTCGTTTTGTATCCATCTCCGGCGGCTGATGAAGTTACGTTATTATGCGAAAATCAGACGGTGTTGCGCGATGGTACGTATGAAATTGTAACAACAACCGGCGTGAAGGTAGCAGAAGGTGATTTAAAAAATGATCAACGAGAAACCACAGTATCCGTTTCGAATCTAGTGCCTGGCGTCTATCTTTTTATCATTCATAATAAAAAAGATAACATGAAATGGAATATCAAATTCACTAAGCTATAATAACGGGCGAACTTCTGTAATACCCTGCAAATAAAGACTTCCATTGATGTGTCATATGCTGCGCACGTACCATTTATTTTGTGTGCAATGATTCTAGCGCCTGATGAAGAATGCGTATAATGAATGAATGAATACCTATTCTCGAACGAATAAATCGTTCATGTGCTTCCTACATTTTATACGAACAAGACCATTGCCCAACAAAACCCGATCGAGGTTTCGTATTGACAAGTTTTTAAAATATATTTACAAGGCGATTTATCACTCAATTATATTTACAATGCCCTATTTCTATACTCAACTTGTTCGCAAGTTTGCTTGCCTAGTTTGTTTCACAATCTTGTCGTATACCTCCTTTTCGCAAGCTGGCTCGACTGCATTAATAACCGTCACTAATTTAGTACAAACCGATGCCAATACGTTCGAGTATGAAGTTTACATCACCAATAATGGCCCTGTCAATTATGCCATCGCCGGATATTCATGGGGGATGAACATGACACCGGGTATTGCCAACGGTGGCACCATACAACATACCTATTTATGCCGAGATGCTATATTCAACCCAATACCTGCTGTAACAGCGGGATACACAGCCTCCACTTCTCATTTGAGAGCCACCACAACCAATGTCGGTGCCGGAAGCGAAGTGTCGCTGATACCCGGCATACCTTATAAATTAGGCAGAATGCGTGTTCATACCACTGCTGCCACTTGGGCCTCTAATGCGAATCCTTTTGTACCGCTAACGCCAACAACACCGATACAAGTTGTGTTTGCAGCAGGTAAAACACAATGCATCATTACAGCTGTGCTAGCGCCCGGCATAGCACCATCCTATTCTATCAATGGCGTTGCAAATGCAGCATCAGCTACGTCTATTCAAGGACTTACAGCAGTGATGATACCCGACCCGGCTGGCAGCAATCCATTTCTGTTGAATTGCAGTACCTGCCTCTATGGCATACCTGTTTCGGCTTGCAATAGTTATACCTGGGTAGCTAATGGACAAACGTATACAAACAGCGGCACCTACACGCAAACATTTATGCTTCCAAGTGGATGTGATAGTGTTTCACAAATCAATCTGTCTATTAAACAACCTAGTTCGGCCACCTTTAATCAAACAGGATGCGATACGGTGATAATGAATGGGATGACGTATACAACTACCGGTGTGTATTCAACTACATTAACTAATGCAGTTGGTTGCGACAGTGTCATAACAAACAATGCCACAGTCAAGCATAGTTCTGCCATCAGTATAAGTGCTACAGCTTGTAACAACTATACGCTCAATGGGCAGACCTACAGCAATAGCGGCGTGTATGTTCAAACATTGTTGAATGCAGCAGGTTGCGACAGTACCATTACCCTCAATGCGACAATCAATCACAGCAGTGTATCAACCAACAGCCAAACAGCCTGTAATGCATACACTTGGAACGGACAAACCTATACCAGCAGCGGAACATTTACTCAAACATTAATGAATAGTGTAGGTTGTGATAGCACACTCACGCTTCAACTTATTATACATGCTAGTTCTACTACAACCTTGAATTACACTGCGTGCAACTCGTATGTTTGGAACGGGCAAACCTATACCAATAGCGGCAACTACGCAATCCCGTTCACCAATATCTATGGATGTGATAGTAACTCGTTACTTAATTTGGTTATTCATTTGAGTGCCGCCACAAGCACGAGCCAAACGGCCTGTAATTCGTATCTATGGAATACGCAGACCTATACCACTAGCGGCGCATTCACACAAAACTATCTGACTACATTCGGCTGTGATAGTATCGCCGCATTGATACTGACTATTAATCAGTCGTCCACCTCGACCACCAATCAAACTGCGTGCAACTCGTATACTTGGAACGGGCAATCGTATAATACGAGCGGCACATTTACTCAAACAGTCATCAATAGTGTCGGTTGTGATAGCATACTCACGCTTCAACTTGTGATATTACCGAGTCCGATTACAACCTTCAATTATACTGCTTGTAACGCCTATGTTTGGAACGGACAAACCTATAGCAACAGTGGCACCTACACACTCACGAACACAACTAGCAATGGTTGTGATAGTACGTCGACTCTTAATCTCGTGATTCAATTGAGTGCCACATCAACTGTTAGTCATACTGCCTGCAACGCATATCAATGGGCGACACAGACATATACTAGTAGCGGCACATATATTTATAGCTTTGTCAACTCGTTCGGCTGTGATAGTATTGCCACCTTGATACTGACTATCAATCAGACGTCCACTTCGACGATCAACCAAACTGCGTGCAACTCGTACACTTGGAACGGGCAATCGTATAATACAAGCGGCACATTTACTCAAACATTCATCAATAATGCAGGTTGTGATAGCATACTCACGCTTCACCTTATCATATATCCTACTTCAACTACAACCTTGAATCAAACGGCTTGTAACTCGTATGTTTGGAACGGACAAACCTATACTATTAGTGGCAGCCACTCACTGACCTTCACGAATATCTATGGATGTGATAGCACTGCCAATCTTAATCTCATCATTCATTTGAGTGCCACCACAAGCACGAGTCATACTGCCTGCAACTCGTATTTTTGGAATGCACAGACCTATACAAACAGCGGTGCCTATACTCATAGCTATCTTACGACATTCGGTTGCGATAGTATTGCGTCTTTGTTGCTGACAATCAATCAGACTTCCTCTGCTACCATAAATCAAAGTGCGTGTAATTCGTATACTTGGAATGCACAAACATATACCAACACAGGAAGCTTTGCACAAACCTATCTAAACACAGCAGGTTGCGACAGCGTGGCTTATCTCAACCTGATTATAAAATATGCATCTATCGCAACGTTCAATCAAGCTGCCTGTGACTCCTATGTATGGTTCACGCAAACCTATACCAATAGCGGAACATATATTCACACCTTAGTAAATGCTGCGGGATGCGACAGTACCATTACACTCAACCTAAGCATCAACCAGAGTAGCAATGCTTCTATTAATCAAAATGCGTGTGAATCGTATCTATGGAATGGACAAACGTACACTGTCAGCGGCATACATACACATACATTTACTAGCATTGCCGGATGCGATAGTGTGGTAACACTCAATCTCAGCATTCATTATCAAACCGCATCAACATTGAATTTGACTGCTTGTAATTTTTTAGTGTACAATGGACAAACCTATACAAGTAGCGGAAGCTTTACACAAATTCTTGTCAATAGTCAGGGTTGTGATAGTGCTGCTACGTTAATCATCACAATCAAATCTAGCAGCAGTTATTCAGTAAGCCAGACTGCTTGTAACAGCTATACCCTGAATGGACAAACATATAACAGCAGCGGCACCTACAATCAGCTGTATACGAATGCTGTGGGGTGCGATAGTACATTACTATTAAACCTTGTGATTCATCTAGATGAGTACACGTTCGAAAATAAAAGTGACTGTAATTTTGTTACTTGGAACGGACAAGTGTACACAAACAGTGGCACCTATTCGCAGAGCTACATAGCTTCTACAGGCTGTGATAGTATCGCAACATTAATTGCTACTATATTCACTAATACCGCAAGTAGCATCACCCTATCGGGCTGTACTTCTGTTTCGGTGAATGGTCAAAACTATACAAGCAGCGGCACGTATACGCAACATCTAACCAATGCGAATGGGTGCGATAGTTCGATTTTACTTTATGTCACAATTGAACTTAACAATGCCACAGAACAATACCTGCATGTATGCAAAGGAAATAGCATCACGATAGGTCAACATACCTATTCGACAACGGGTGATTTTATCGACACCTTACAAAATAGTTCCGGATGCGACAGTATTATCACGACACATCTAGAAGTCGAAAATTCGCAGGAAGGCGGTTATTTTATTGCCAATGCCTTTTCCCCTAATAATGATGGATTGAATGATTGCTTCGGAATCACCTATTGGAAGAATGTCGAGAAATTGCAGTTCATCATCTGCAATCGATGGGGTGAAGTGGTATTTAATTCAACACAAATATGGGATTGTTGGAACGGAAATTACAAAGGAGCTCCTTCAGAACAAGGTACGTTTTATTATTATATCAAAGCTACATTCAGTTGTGGCGAACAAGTCTATAAAGGTGATCTAACGTTGATTAGGTAGTTGGGAAAATACAGCAGACACCTTACTAAATTTTACAGGCAAAAAATCAATTTGTTCCCACAAAAGCTGACTACTTTTTTACACACCGAATAGAATAGCTATTCCATCAAATCAGGTCGACGCTCGGCTGTTCGCTTCAGCGCTTCTTCCTGACGCCATTCTTCGATCAACTTAAAATGTCCATTCAACAGCACTTCAGGCACTTTCAACCCTTTGAATTCAGCTGGTCGCGTATACACAGGCGGCGCCAATAAGCCATCTTGATGCGAGTCGGTAAGCGCAGACGTTTCATCATTTAATACACCGGGTATCAGTCGCCCGATACTATCCACCAAAATAGCTGCTGCCAATTCGCCACCACTCAACACATAATCGCCGATGGAGATTTCCATCGTCACATACAGATCTCTGATCCGCTGATCGATGCCTTTATAATGACCACATATCATCATCACATTTTCTTTTAGCGAAAGTGTATTGGCCATTTTCTGATGAAATGTTTTTCCATCTGGTGTGAGATAAATAATGTCGTCATACGTTCGCTCAGTTTTTAATTTCTCAATACAATCCGAAAGCGGTTCACACATAATAACCATACCGGCACCACCACCATATTGCGTATCATCAACCTGCCCATGCTTATTAACGGCAAATTCGCGCAGCTGATGAAGGTGGATATCAAGCAGGCCACGCTCTTTCGCCCTTTTCATAATAGAATGATTCAAGGGACTTTCGAGCAACTCGGGCAAAACGGTAATAATGTCTATACGCATGGGATGATATCTTTTACAAATCGAGCAATCCTTCCGGAATGTTCATATGGATGATTTTCTTTTGAGTGTCGGTTGAAATAATCAAATCGTGTTGGGAAGGAAGCAGCACTTCTTTTCCTTGATAGTTCACCAAAAACATATTGTTCATTTTTGATTCAATGGCTTCAATAATTTCACCAATTAACTGATCGCCTTGTTGAACAGTATAGCCGATGTATTGTTGTAAGTTGATGGTATTCATCGTATCAATCGTATAATTGATAGAAGAATAAACAAACTTGTTTAGAATGAGTTTGGCTTCATCACGATTATTAATCTCTTCGAGTTTGCAAATACATTCATCATTCGCAATACTTTTGATCGATTCAATAAAAAAAGGGATAAAGCTTCCAGGATTCAATTCGACCATAAGACAATCCCACTGACTGAATCGCGTGTTTCGCTTCAACTGATGACTGAAGGTTACTTCCCCTTTCAGCCCGTGTATTCCTGTTACCTTTCCGATGAATTGCATATACTCGCAAAAGTAATACAAGATTATAGATATGTATGCAGCGTTGCAATGTCTGCACCATATTTTTTGATACCAAAAAAATCTGCCGCTGCCAGCAGAAATTTTAGATTGATGTGACGAATAAAATTAGATGCGTTTATTTGAATGGTGTCACCTTGATTGAACATTGAATTGATGCGATCATCGGTACATCGTGTGTGATATCAGTATTAGTGGTGAATTTTATTTTTGCTTTGTACGAAGACGCTTTCAAGTAAGATGTCACATCGATGTCGTTCAGTTCAAAATCAATTTGTGTGGGACTTGTGTGAATAGCATCGTCAGTGCCAACTTCTGTCACAGACACACCATCAGCAGAGAGTGAGCAAACAGCATTATCCACGATACCAAAGGTATAGGATGGTAATGTCGTGTCGGCAATTTGCAATGAAATAGCATTGATGGTAGCGGATTCAATCTTTGAAATATCAAAACCGTTTTGCAAGGCCAAGTCTTTCAAATCGGCCTGAATATCTTTTTCGATTTCAAACGTGCCTGCTACCATTGGTGCAGGAATTACGAATGTGATATCTGAATAGGTTTTATGAATAGTAATAGACTTAAACCTTGAACAGGAATTAAGCATCAGTAATCCGCTACTAATTATAAAGGCTAGCAAACATGCTACAAGTGTACGTTTCATATCGTGCTGTTTTATTTGTTTCCAAAAGTACTAATTTATTGACGATGCCGCGCGGTTTAACGAACAAAGTCGAAACTCTTTTGCATTAGGTAACCTCATTGAGATAGGTCAAAAATGTGTCGCGCGATATCATACGCGCGCCAAGACTTTCAAGATGATCGGTATGAACCTGACAATCGATTAGTTGAATGCCTAACTCTTTCAGATAGGTGACAACGTGAATGAACGCAAACTTGCTCGCATTTTTTTCCAGACTGAACATACTTTCACCGCAAAAAACGCGGTCAAGTTGCACACCATAAAGTCCACCAATTAATTCACCCTTGCACCAACATTCAGCGCTGATGGCGTAACCTGCTTCGTGCAGTCTGATATAGGCTTCTTCCATCGCATCATGGATCCAAGTACCCGTTTGATCTTTACGTTTAGCGATTCTGCACTGTCGTATTGTCGATGCAAAATCTTGATTCACAGTGAAGGTCCATGCTTCTTTACGGATCAATGTCTGCATACTTTTACTTACCTTCAGTTCATCCGGATGTAAGACAAAACGAGGATTAGGGCTATACCATAAAATAGGCTCATCGGCATTATACCAAGGAAATATACCACTTCGATAAGCCAACAAAAGTCGATCAACCGATAAGTCGCCACCTATCCCTACAAGCCCATCCTCATCGGCCATTGATACAGGTGGAAACATAAGTGTTTGTGGCAGGATAAACATAGGCTATCTGGTATTGAACAAAATTTATTTGAAGAGAAAGACAGATAAAAAATCAGGATACCAATTCTTCAATCGAGGCTCCTATACCGCGATCAGTAATACCATCACACATCACTTTGAGTCCGTCATAGTCGCCCGTTTTTACCGAACATTTTCCTTTATAATGGATCAACATAGTACATTGTTCGGCCTGTTCTTGTGTGTGTTTACAAACGCTTATCAACGTTTCTATCACCCAATCAAATGTATTGACCTCATCATTCCATACGATTAAATGAAAGCCTGCATTGTCATCTTCGAGTACATCAAGATCAGGCAATAGTTCGGTCTCTGTTAGTTCAAATGTTTTCACGTGATTGCAAAAGTATTACATTTGCACGTGTCAAGGAAAACGTTTTTTTTATAAAAATCTATTGGCTATGGCCGAAAGAAATCAGTTGATATCTGTGCTAAAGGCATCATCATACGAAGTAAAACTGAATGACTTTCAGCTCGTCTACTCAATCAATTTTCTGTCACAGACAACTGGATGTATCACAATTAAATTATGTTAATAGGATGGAAACTGCAAGCAACATTTTACGCGAACTAGAGGCTATGGGTTCTGAGCAAACTAAAAAAACCTTGATCAAGCACGGGGCACCTGAGAATATGTTCGGTGTAAAAATCGGAGATATGAAAGACATTGTGAAACGGATTAAGAAAGATTATCAACTTGCCCTTGACCTTTTCAACACGGGCAACAGCGACGCTATGTATCTAGCAGGTCTTATCGGTGACGAAACAAAAATGACCAAAGCTGATTTAAATCATTGGGCCAAGAATAGCACCTGGCATTTGATCAGCGAATATGCTGTTCCGTTTGTGGCTGCAGAAACTAACTATGGTTTTGAATTATCGCTCGAGTGGATTCAGTCGAAGAACGAACGAATTGCCACTGCGGGTTGGGCTACTTTGTCGGCTTTTGTAAGTATCACAGCAGATGAAAAACTTGATCTAACAGCCTTGGAAAAATTATTAGATCATGTGACAAAGGAAATTCATCAATCAACAAACCGCATCCGATACACAATGAATGGCTTTGTAATTTCAATTGGAGGCTATGTAAAAGCCTTGAACGCAAAAGCAAAAGAGACTGCTAAGGCCATAGGAAAAGTGAATGTGTCTATGGGCGATACCGCTTGCAAGGTGCCGGATGCCTTGCAGTACATAGAAAAAATGGAGAAGATGTATCCTGTAGGAAAGAAACGAAAAACGGCTCGATGCTGATGCTATTTCCTGGATTCGCTCAACAAACTGCGCGCTTCTATATATGAACGAATTCTGATCGGTGCAAAATAAATCAATGACGTAAAGAAAATAGCGCCATACACATCGTACGTGTAATGAACGCGCATACATAAAATCATAAAGCTCATCAGCAACGTGGCCGCAATGAGATACCCTTTCAAATATTTCTTTTCAGCGCAAAGAAAATAAATCCAGATACTAGCCACATGCCCACTAAAGAATAAATCCTTGGTCAATGGCGAATGACGAGGGTAGACTGTATTTTCTAAAAACAAATCTCGCAATACGATGATACCTGCCGGAGGGTCGAGTGCGACTAGTAAAATACAAAACTGCCTGACGACAGCCACTGCAAAATGCATTTCGATAACACGAAGTATGATGCGAGGTTTTTCGAGATGACTCAGCACGATAAGGCTCATTGATGAATATAAAAGAAAAAAGATAGGCGCCGAAAAATCAATGCTTGGGAAAAGTTGAAGCAGGTTATCGTCTAACTGAACGCCTTTTCGCATTTCGACATAATTGCCAAGTTTTTGCGTCACGGCCGAATAAATAAAAAACAAACCGGGCATCAACAATAACTTCAAGGTAAACGACTTATCGCTTAGGGCTATCTTCCAGGCCTGAACTATGTGAATTATATGACGTTTTAATGTATTCAAATGAGTAACAATTTGATAATGGTAAGATTACGATTTAATAACTGAATAAATTTGGATTTTTAATCCTACAAAGAAAACAAGAATAAACCGTAAAAAAAAGAGGTGGTTGTTAGAGAAATGATAACATGGCGAATGGTATACATAGTTTGTACGGATACTTTTCTTTAAAAAAAAACAGAAATAAAGATGGCAAACCTTATTTTTGTCGACCTTAAACACCAATTATGCGCGAAATATCCTTTAGACAAGCCCTGAGAGAAGCCATGCAAGAAGAAATGCGTGCAGATGAACGAGTGTTTTTGATTGGAGAGGAAGTAGCTGAATACAACGGTGCGTACAAGGTTAGTCAGGGTATGCTTGATGAATTTGGTGCCAAAAGGGTCATTGATACGCCAATTGCCGAGTTAGGTTTTGCCGCCATCGCAGTAGGTGCCGCATCCAACGGCTTGCGACCTATTGTCGAGTTTATGACGTGGAATTTTGCAGTGCTGCCGCTGGATCAAATTATGAATCATGCATCCAAAATGCTTGCGATGAGCGGGGGACAATTTAGCTGCCCTATCGTCTTCAGAGGTCCCAATGGTTCTGCCGGTCAGCTTGGTGCGCAACATTCAACTGCATTTGAAAGTTGGTATGGCAATATCCCAGGCTTGAAGGTAGTTTCAGTTTCAAACCCTTATGATGCGAAAGGCTTATTAAAAAGTGCAATTCGCGATAATGATCCAGTCGTCTTTATGGAAAGTGAAGTAATGTATGGCGATATGGGCTTTGTACCCGAAGAAGAATATCTGATACCAATTGGGAAAGCTGATATCAAACGAGCCGGCACCGATGTAACTATTGTGTCGTTCAACAAGATGATGAAAGTAGCGCTATCCGCAGCCGATGAGCTACAAACGGAAGGTATCAGTGCTGAGGTGATTGATTTACGAACTATCCGTCCATTAGATGTGCACACGATTGTTGAGTCAGTCAAAAAAACAAACCGCCTTTTAATCATTGAAGAGCAATGGCCATTTGCTAGTGTCTCATCTGAAATCACCTATAAAGTACAACGCGAAGCCTTTGATTATTTGGATGCGCCAATTCGTAGGTTATGCAGCACAGATACGAGTATGCATTATGCTCCGACATTGGTGGCAGAATATTTGCCAACTGTGAGCAAGGCCGTAAAGGCAGTGAAGGAAATGATGTATTCGATTAAATAGTGTTTGACACCTTCTATTACAACCACGCATCTTCATCTTGTCGATAGGGCATGAATGCCCACCACCCCTTATTTTTTGTCCATGCGATCCCATGAATACTACTTACAACGATGCCTTTCCCTTGCAATGAATGGCTGCGGAAAAGTTTCTCCTAACCCTATGGTAGGGGCTGTCTTAGTATTTGAAGACCGCATCATAGGCGAAGGCTATCATACACAATATGGTGAGGCACATGCCGAAGTAAATTGTATCCTTTCGGTAAAAGAAAGTGAGAAGCCGCTGATTGATAAATCGACGTTATACGTTTCGCTCGAACCCTGCTCGCATCACGGCAAAACGCCACCCTGTGCCGATTTCATTATTCGTCATTCGATACCGAATGTCGTAATTGGTTGCAAAGACATTTCAGCCAAGGTAAATGGAGATGGCATCAAACGATTACGCAATCATGGCATCAACGTCACTGAACATATCCTCGAGGCAGAAGCGATCGAACTCAATAAACGCTTTTTCACCTTTCATCAAAAAAAACGCCCCTATATCATACTTAAATGGGCGCAATCTGCTGAGGGTTATATTGGAAGTCCGCACGAACCCATCAGATTATCGGACACTATCACTGATAAATTGGTGCATCAATGGCGCGCTGAAGAAGATGCGATTTGGGTTGGTTTTAATACCGCGAAGATTGACAACCCACGCTTGAATGTCCGACATGTACACGGACGAAATCCGATACGCATTCTCTATGACCGGACACTTGATTTGGATGAACAATCGCATTTGTTTGACCAAAGCCAACCTACATTAATCTTCAATACCATCATTGATAGAGAGGCAGAAAATAGACGACTGATTAAGATTCATCACGACAATTCAATTGGTCAAATACTCGATTATTTATACTCCCAAGCCATTCTTTCTGTGTTGGTTGAAGGTGGAGAAAAACTTATCACTCAACTGATCGACCAAAATCATTGGGATGAAATTAGAATGATACAAACCACCACCTCACTTAAAGATGGCACGAAGGCACCGCTCCTGGATAAGCAACTTGAAACAATGCAGCAAGCGTGCGGGAATGATATGATTCACTTGTATAAAAATAGCACCTTACGCTGATGCTGTATCTGCTTTTATCCATCCTATTGAATGCGTATCTCGGTATCTTATTTGCCTATTTTAAAAAATACAAGATTGACATTTTTCAAGCAATCGTTTTCAATTATGGCATTTGTGTGCTCACAGGCAGTATATTCTTAGGTACTTTTCCTGTTCAACCACACATCCTCGCTGAACCTTATTTTCGTTGGGCATTAGCCATGGGCTTCCTATTCATATCCGTGTTTAATCTGATTGGCATTTCTTCGGTTAAAGTAGGCATCACCATTACGCAGACATCCAACAAACTATCCTTTGTAATTCCTGTACTATTTTCTTATTTCTTGTATCAAGAACAGATTACACCCATTAAAATAGCTGGTATTGCTGCGGCTTTGATTGCTGTCCTATTGGTATCAACAAAACCAAAAGAGACGAAAGACAACCCAACGACTCACTGGGAATACGCCTTACCATTCGTATTATTTGTGAGCAGCGGCATCATCGACACGCTCACTAAATATGTCGAACATACATTTTTGATATCTGAAGCGATATCGAATACATACCTAATTACCGGCTTCCTAACCGCATTCTTGATTGGCATATCCGTATTAGGTTATTTGTTTCTTACAGGTAAGCGAACATTTCATTATCGCAACCTGCTTGCAGGCATCGTATTAGGAGTGCCCAATTACTTTTCGATTTATTATTTGGTCAAAGCGCTGCAAAGCAAGGCATTAAGTAGTTCGGCTATTATACCTATCAACAATATCACTGTCCTATTTGTCGTAAGTCTATTTGGCATTTTTGTGTTCAACGAAAAATTATCCAAACTTAATTACATCGGACTAATACTCACTATCATGGCTATTCTGTTGATTTTTGCCGGTGATAAACTATAATCCTTCATCGAAAAGAAAA
>Ga0114969_10002003_pt1 | contig 16894 bp, 10 predicted proteins | sample M_130807_MF_Meta_FD_87316 | JGI IMG/M metagenome (GOLD analysis project Ga0114969, IMG submission 87316) | Freshwater microbial communities from Lake Montjoie, Canada to study carbon cycling - M_130807_MF_MetaG | ecosystem: Environmental > Aquatic > Freshwater > Lake | place: Lake Montjoie...
CGGCACGCCGGTCTCGGTCACGAAGCAGGCGCTCACCGGAAAAACGATTCGCCAGACACAGCTGCAGCTCGGGTCGTGGAACAAGTTCCGCGCCACGGTCGACGTGAATCAGCCCATCAATGACCAGGCAGCCGTTCGTGTCGCCGGCATGTGGGAGCGTGGCGACACGTACCGCGAGAACGAGTGGCGCCGGAAGAAGGCCGTCTTCATCGCCAGCACGTATCATCTTACCCAGAACACCACCCTTCGCGCCGAGGGCGAATATGCCGAGACGCAGCAGAAGACGTTTCCGACGTTTCTCACCGATCAGGTTTCCGCGTGGGATGGCCGGACAACCTACGCCAGTGCGGTCCTGCCGGGCTCGCCCGAAGTGCCGACCGCCGCGCAGCAGGCCGCCGCCGGCGTTGCCTACGGCACCAATAACGCGAACCCGCTCTTTGCCCCGCTCTGGGTGTTCGATCCCACGGCGTTCGGCACCGGCCAAGTCATGAATTTCGCGAACGTCCTCCGCACGAAAGGCGCGACCGGCAACGGCACCGCCGCCAACCGCAATCTCATCGGCGGCCGCGCGATCACCAGCGCCAGCGTCAACTTCAGCGGGCAGCCCATGATCGACGGCTTCGAAGTGCCCTCCGGACGTTACGACACCGTCCTCGCTGGCTCGCCAGGATTCCGCATCCCCACGCAGGAAACCACGAATCTCTGGACGAGTAAAAAACCGACGCAGGCTCAGGTCGCCCGCGACGTTTCCCTCACGCTGAACCACCGCATCGGCAGCGCCCTGTTTTTCGAAATCGCCGGCGACACCAACAAGGTGACCATCGACGGCAACAACGCGATCAACCGCGGCGCCAACACCGTTTACATCGACATCTCGCAGACGCTCCCCAACGGCGCCCCGAACCCGAACTTCCGCCAGCCCTACACCGAATTCTGGAGTTACCAGAATCTGCGCGGCTACGAACTGAGCAGCGCGCGCGCCTCAGCCGCCTACATCAAGGAGACCGGGATCGGCAAACTGCAGTTCGCCTTCGGTGGCGGCGCCAACTATCAGCTCCAGTCGAAACGCAGCTTTCTCTACCTGTTGCCGCTGCAAAGCATCGGACCCGATGCGCGCTATTGGTCGCAGTCGCAGGCCAGCACCGCGCTCTGGCACCGCCTTTATCTCAATCAGGGCGGCCGCGATTTCTATAATACCGAACAGGGTCCGCTCACGTTGCGCAATCCGGACGGCACCACGACGACGGTGACTCCGCAGCACATCCTCGACGCCACGCGGAAGGACAACAGCGCGGATAACATCACGAAATTCAAACACGTGATGGCCGCGGTCAATTTCAGCCTCTTCAAAAACCGGCTCGTGCTCATCGGCGCCGCGCGCCGCGACATCACCAATCTCGAGACGAAGAACACGCTCCTCCCCGGCGACTACGCCGCCGGCTGGACCGGCAGCAACATCATCTTCAAACCTGCCGCGCCGAAGGATTGGGCCACACTCACGTTCATCCCGAAAAACGCCGCCGGGGTCGCGACCGGTCCCGCGCAGCCGGCCGACAACCGGCCGCGTCTCACCGTGCCCGCCACCGCCACGGTCGCCGCCGGCAACATTCTTCCGCAGCCGCAATACACCAGCGACCGTTTCCGCGACGACTACAATCCGCCCTCACTCAACGTTGCCTCCAACACCTTCTCGGTGGGCGCCACGTTCAACGCCACGAAATGGCTCGGCCTGTACAGCAATCTCGCGACCACGTTTAACCCGAATCTCCTCGTGCAGCGCCTCGACAGTTCGCTGCTCCCGCCTTCCGCCTCGCGCGGCATCGACGCCGGCATCCGTCTGACTCCGCTGGGCGGTCGCGTCTCAATGAGCCTCGGTTGGTTCACTTCGAATCAGAACCTCTCCCCGGTCAACGCGCCCGGCGGCCTCATCGGCAGCTTCAACACGATCTTCAGCACGCCCGTCATCGGCGACCTCAGCCCCGGCGGGCGCAACGCGCGCAACGAAGGTCTCCTCCCCGTGGTCGTCCGCGACACGCAGACGCAGGAATCCAAGGGCCTCGAACTCGAGATCACCGCCAACCTCACGTCGTCCTGGCGCCTGCTCTTTAATATGGCCCACACCCGCGGCACCCAAAAGGAAATCGCCCCCGACAGTCGCGCGTTCATCGTCGCGAAGGACGCCGTCGCGCGCCAGATCCTCGCCGATGCCGGCGTGCTCATTAGCTCGACCAACGTCGCGACGATCAATCCCGCCGTGAACGACCCGACCCGCATCAACCAAGGCGCCGTCAACAACGCGGTGAACGCTTGGAATACCCTCCAAACGACCACGATTCCCAACCTCGTCACCGGCGCGCAGACACTCGCGGGCGCCACCGACTACACCTCGAACCTCGGCACCGACTATTCGTTTCGCGAGGGCCTGCTCAAGGGGCTCTCCGCCGGCTTCGGCGTCCGCTATCGCGGCAAGATGGTCGTCGGCTACCGCGGCGCCGACACCATCGTGAATCCCGCCAATCCCGCCACCGCGATCGACGATCCTTCGGTGGATGCCTACACGCCGGTTTATTCGCGGCCGCACACGACCGCCGATGTGCGCTTCGGCTACAACTGGAAGCTGCGCGATCGCCGCACCGTGAGCTTCAACCTCAACATCCAAAACGTGCTCAATAACACGACCCCGATGTATTTCGTGAATCTCCCCGGCGGCCAGACGAGCAACACGATCCTGCGCAACCGCAACGCCGACGTCACCTCACCCGCAGTTTACACCGTGCCCGCCGGCTTCTCTTATCGCACGCCGATCAACTGGACACTGACCGCGCGCCTCGACTTCTAATAATCATTACTCCCCATCGTGAACCACCCTCGTCTGATTGCGCTCTTCTTCGTCGGCCTGCTCGGTGACTCGACCGCGACCTTCGCTCAAACCGCGCCCGGGTCGGCCGCCTCGACTCAGCCCCTCGTCACGCTCTCGCCCTTCGAGGTGAACACGTCGAAGGACGTCGGCTTCGTCGCCGCCAGCTCGCTCGCCGGCGGCCGCCTCGCCACTGATCTCGTCGACACGCCGGTGGCCTACTCGGTGCAGACCCGCGAATTCCTCGACGCGCTCAACTTGAGCGATCTCAACGAGGCCATCAATTGGACCGTCAGCGCGACGACGACGCCCGACGATGGCGGCGGCCAGCTCTTCGGCGGCACTGGCAGCAGCACGATACGCGGCGTCGGCTCCAATGCCGTCAACCGCAACTTCTTCACCGGCGGTTCCAATCCCTCGACCTACAACCTCGAGCGCATGGACTATGCGCGCGGCCCCAACTCGATCCTCTTCGGCACGGGCACCATCAGTGGCACGTCCAACGCCGTTGTGAAAAGCGCCCGTCTCGGCCGCAACGCCACCGAGGTCCGCGCTGAGTATGGTTCGTGGGATTCCCTTCGCGCCACCGTCGATGCCAACTACGCGCTGAAAAACAAGATCGCCGCGCGCGTCGTCACCACCTGGCAGGACACCCACACGTTTCGCGATTGGGAACGCACGCAGCGCAAAGGCGTCTCGCCCTCGTTCACCGTTGAGCCCACGCGCACCACCCGCGTTTCGCTCATCGGCGACTATTACGAACAGAAAGTCACCGCGGGCATGAACGCTCTCAACGACTCCTTCACCGGCTGGGACGGCCGGACCGTTTACTCGGGTCTCCAGTCCGCCACGCTCCCGAGCCAGTCCGCCTTCGGTGCCTCGCGCGTCGGCACCAATAGCTGGATCGTCTCGCCCGCCTCTGGCCGCGGCTTCGACACCGCGCTCAGCTACACGGGCATGATGCAGACGACGTTTTTCGGAGGCAACCGCCCCGTCAACGGCCTCACCGCGGCCAGCGGCGGCAACCTCGGCTTCAACGGCGGACCGCTCATCGATACGCCCATGATCACGCCCGGCATCTACGACGCGGCGATCCAAGGCTCCGCGTTCCGCGTACCGAGCCGCTCGTTCACCAACATCGGGCCGAATCCCACCGCGATTAACCGCTTCCGCGACGCCACGATGTTCATCGACCAGCGCGTCGGCGAATCCCTCAACGTCCAGCTCTCCGGCGGCGTTAACAAGCTCTTCAGCTACGGCCTCATCGATTACTACACCAACCAGGGCTACCAAAACACGTTCATCGACATCAACCGTCTCCTCCCCGACGGCGCCGCGAACCCGAACGTCCTCCAGCCCTACAACGAATTCAGCCGCCCCGAGCGCCAGAAAGTCGACACCACCAACAAGGCTCTGCGTTTCGCAGCCGCCTACGCCAAGAGCACTCGCTGGTTCGATGTTCGCGCCAATCTCATCGGCGCTCACGAAAACCAGCAGCTCTTCCGCTCCCGCGAATACTACATGATTCCCTTCGACGCCGATCCCCGCGCTTGGGGCCTCGTCAGCAGCACGCGCACGCAGACGCTGCGTTACCGTTACTATTGGAACCAGCGCGAGCGCGAACTCACCGAGATGAAGTCCATCGCCCTCGTCGATCCGGCCGCCGGCACTGCGCGCACCTACAATCCGCTCTGGGTTCTCGGCTCCGACCGCAACGACGCTACGGTCTTCAGCGACGCCACCACGAAATATTACCAAGCCTCCGCCAACGTTTCCTTCTGGCAAAAACGCCTCATCGTCCTCGGCGCCTTCCGCGCCGACCAAGTCGACCGCAGCCAGCGCCTCTTCCTCCGCCCGCTCGATCATCCTGCGAGCTACGGCGCGCTCACGCGCGACCACTTCATCTACCGCCCAGACGCGCCCGCCGATTATTTCAAATTCACCTACGTCCCGAAAAATACCGCCGGTGTCGCGAGCGGCCCTTCGCAACTCGCGCCCGCCACACGCCCGCGCGACGCGACGACGGGCGTCGCCCTCCCGCAATACGCCAAAGACCGTTTCCAAGACGATTTCAACCCGCCGCCCACGCAGACGAAGAAACCCACCAAATCCGTCGGCGGCATCTTCAACGTCGGCCGCGGCGTTTCGGTCTGGGCGAATTTCGCGCAGACCTTCAACCCCACCGATTTCACCAAAACGACGATCGACTACGGCACGCCACCGCCCTCGGTCTCCGAGGGGAAGGACTACGGCCTCCGCGTCTCCCTCGGTCCAAAGCTTTACGTCACCCTCAGCCGCTACGAGTCGAAGGAGAACGATGCCTCCATCACGCAGCCCTCCGGTTTCAGTAATCTGCAGGCACTCATCAACGCCAACGTCGTCGGCGATCTCAGCGCCGACGGCCGCAACCGCCGCGGCCTCGGCGATGTGCCCATCGCGTGGAACGACACGCTCGACCGCAAGAGCCGCGGCTACGAACTCGAGACGGTCGCCAATCTCGCTGCTAACTGGCGCCTCACCCTCAACGTCGGCCTCGCCGACGCTTCGCAGACCGATGCCTACCGCCAGACGCGCGCGTGGGTCGACGCCCAGACGCCTGCCTTCAAACAGATCCTCGACGATTCCGGCGTTCAGCTCGATGCCGGCGGCCTCGCCTCCGCGAAGCCCGGCGTCACCACCGCAAACTCGCTCGACCTCAACAGCACCGTCAATGCGTGGAACAGTCTTCAAGCCAGTCGCGCGAATTGGGTCAGCGGCACCCAGCTCCTCAATCGTCTCACGAAATACACGGCCAACGCCTACAGCGACTACCGCTTCAGCCGCGGCAAACTCACCGGCCTGCGCCTCGGCTACGGCATGCAATTCCGCGGCCCGCAAGTGATCGGCTACCGCGGCGCCGATACCATCGTGAGTGCGACCAACCCGCTCCTCGCCATCGACGATCCGAAAGTCGATGCTTACACGGTCGTCTGGCAAAAAGCCTACTTCCTCGGCACCGCCACCATCGGCTATCCGGTCAAGCTCTTCGGCCGCCAGAAGGTCGATCTGAACCTCTCGATCACGAATCTCTTTAACTACGACACCCCGCTCTACAACTCGATCGGCCTGCGCGCTGCCAACGGCGACCTCACCTCGTCGGCGCGCGTGAGTTACCCGCGCTACTTCAGCTACACCACACCCCGCAGCTTCCGCCTCTCGGCCACGAGGACGTTCTGATGGGTCCCTCGGCGCGCATGACCACGCCACCTAACCGCCGGGAATTCATCCGCCTCGGCGGCGTGGTCGCGGTGGGTGCGCTGCTGCCGCTTCGTGCTGCCGAACGTCGCGCCCTCACCGCCGATGTCTGCGTCTACGCCGGCAACGCCGCGGGGATCGCCGCCGCCGTCGCCGCCGCCCGCGAGGGCCGCCGTGTCCTCGTGATCGAGCCCAGCCGCTGGCTCGGTGGCATGACCGGCAGCGGACTCGTTCATATCGACTGGGGCCGCTCCGAGGCGGCGGGCGGCTCCGCGAAAAAAATCCTCAAAGACGGTCTCAACGATCCGCAATACCGCCGCATGTTCGCCGACCTCGCGAAGGAGCACGGCGTCGAAATCCTCTACGAACACCGCGTCGCCTCCGTCACGAAAGACGGCGCCACGATCACCTCCCTCGTCCTCGATTACGCTCCGCGCGACCGCTTCGGCTGTCCCATCGCGGAACCGAAAATCGCCGGCGCCGTCACCGTGAGCGCGCGGATGTTCATCGACTGCTCCTACGAGGGCGACCTCATGGCCAAGGCCGGCGTGAGCTACACCTACGGCCGCGAGTCGCGCGACCACTACGGCGAATCCCTCGCCGGCGTCCGGCCCCCGCTCGCCGTCTACGACCTCGATCCCTACGTGAAGCCTGGCGATCCGCGCAGTGGGCTCCTCCCGCTGCTCCAGGACCACACCCCCGGCCCCATCGGCAGCGCCGATAAACTCACGATGGGCTACGGTTTCCGCTGGAAATTTACGCTCGATAAAAACCAAATCCCCATCGAGCCGCCTGTCGACTACGACCCGTTTACGTTCGAAATCTACCGCCGCGCCTTCACGCAAAAAATTAAGATCGAGGGACGCCGCATGAGGAAACTCGGCGTTTACGAGGAGGCCGCCGGCGGCGTCCACACCCCGGAGACCGGCAACCTCACCCGTAGCCTCGTCGCACCCACGGTCTATGGCTGCAATGCCGCCTATCCCGACGGCGACTGGCCGACGCGCGCGCGCATCTGGAAATTCCATCAGGATTTTATGCGCGGCATGACGCATTTTCTCCGCACCGATCCCTCCGTGCCGGAGAAGCTGAAAACCAGAGCGGCCGCGGTCGGCTTCGCGCCCGGCCAGTTCGACGACACTGCCGGCTGGCCACACCAGCTTTACGTCCGCGAAGCGCGCCGCATGGTGTCGAGCTACGTCGTGACGCAAAAAGACATGGAGGGAACGACCGACCCCAGCGACTCCATCGGCCTCGCCTCCTACGGCGTTGATGACTGGCCTTACGCGATGCATCCGCTCGCGGGCAAAGTCGCGCTGCAAGGCGGCGACTACTCAATGCTCTACCTCGAAGAAACGCACCGCGGCATCTACAAGATTCCCTACCGGGCAATCACGCCGCATGAGCGCGAGTGCCGCAACGTGTTCGTTCCGGTGTGCTGCTCCGCGAGCCACATCGCGATGACTTCGATCCGGATGGAGCCCGTGTGGATGACCCTCGCCGAAGCCGCCGGCGTCGCCGCCTCGATGGCGATCACCGGTGAATGCGCCGTGCAACGCGTGGACTACGCAACGTTGCGCGCGAAGTTGTCCACGCTCGGGGCGCGGGTTGAGCGGCCGATTGCGGCCCGATAGAATTGCAATGAAGCGGCGAGGTCTTGCCTGCTGGAGTGTCGGCCGTCGCCTGCAGTACGCGGCGGTGAACGTCCACCGACGAGCGCCAACGGATTTTTTCCAGTCGGCGTCGAGCGCGGAGAGTTCGTCGGGAGTTGAGGCGGCCGTTTGGGTTGCGATCGTATTTCGCGAGCGTGGCGGCGTCGCGGGCGAGGTCCACGTTGAGTGCGGCGTGCCGCGCGATCTGGCTTTGCACGATCTAGCGCGTGCCGAAACCGGATTCGTAGGCGTAGGAGTCCGGGCTGCCGCTGTCGCGGCCCGACCAGCAGCCATAGGTGCGGCTCGAGAGATAGACGACGCGGAGGTTTGGGTAATGATGCCGCGCGATCTGGAGCATCGCGGTCATGTCGGCCCGGAGCGCGCGGGCGTGCGCGGAGGATACCAGTAACGATGTGACGCAAAGTGCGATTATGAGCGCGCGGAGTGAGCGTGGGCGAGGAGAGAGGTGCCGGTTCATCGGCTCGGAAAAAAGAAGCGACCTGCTGCCCAGAAACAACGCTCATCCTTGCCGCCACGATCCCGCCGAACGATGGTGGCAGGGTCGGCGAGTCATGGTTCGGCACCATCGCGCGCGGAAACAGCAAGGTTTGCAGCCGCTTCGAAATTTCCTGCCCGGGGGAGCGAGCGAGGCACCGTGCTCTGCCGCCCAGGTGCCTTCCCGCATCTACAACCAACGAGGTGAGTCGCCTCGTCCACGCTAGGAACACGAGGTTTCCGGAAAAAGTCGTCGCTTGCGCCGCAGCGTATCGCGGCTTTTATCGCTGCATATGAAGACGCTGACTATTACGCAGGCGCGAAAAAATCTTGGCCAACTTTGCAACGAGGCCGGCCGCGGCAAGATGGTCGGCATTATCAGCGGGCATCAGATTTTCCAGCTCAAGCCCGTGCAGGTGGTCGCGTGGGACGACACCTACGTAGCCAAGGAATACGGGGTCACTCCCGACGAGATGGACAAGTTCGTCGCACACGCCGACGGCGAGCTGGCCCAAAAGGAAAAGCGCGGGGCCTACACTCGTTTCAAGGGCAAGTTTGACCCGAAGGCGCTCAAGTGAAGGACGTCCGCATCGACGACCGGCTGCTCGCCGCGATTCGTAAGCTCGCCGCCGCCGAACGTCGCGAAATCGGAGGAGCCATCGCTGCCGCGCAGGAAAATTTCGGCGCGCCGCACGCCCACACGGGCGCCGGCGTGAGAAAACTGCAAGGCCGCTGGTATGAAGTGCGTGCAGGACTAGACCGGCGGATCGTTTTTCGCGACTGCGTGGACTGCCTCTCGATCGAGTTCATGGGGAATCACGACGACGTGAGGCGATTCCTCAAGACCGCGAAATAACATCAATCAACCGTCGGTGTTGAATGGCCGCTTTGTTGTAGAACCGGCCGTTGGCCGGCTGAGCGCGGCCAGCGGCCGAGGCAAGTGCGGAGCGGGATAATGAGGAGGCGCACACCAAGAGAAGAGAGACCGGTTCCCATGGCGCGCGGAACATGGCGGACAAACCAGAAGATGGATTTGAAACGCGGAGGGCGCGGGGCAGGAAATTGAATGGGGATTTCTGGACGGTGGTCCTCAGCGCGGCAGGTGCTGCGAGGGCATCAACCACCGAGTAATTTCTCCGCGTCCTCCGCGCTTCAAATTCTGATTCCGAGTTCATGTTTGTTTGGGGCGCGTGGCTCTCATTCAATATACGGCGCGAGCTCCGGGACGGCGCGCTTCAATTCGGCGGCGACCACCTTGCCCATCGCGCGGCTGTCGTCGGCGTTGAAATGCGTCTTGTCGAGGATGGTGACCTTCGGATCCTTCGGGTTGGGTTTGGGGAGACCCCAGGTTTCGCTGACTTTTCTCCCGACCTTCAGGTAGAGGTCCACGGCGCGCTCGTTCACGTCCACGAGGAGCTGGCGCGACTGGCCGTTTTGGTTGAGCTCGCCGAGGGTATGACGCGAGTAGCGCAGCGAATCCTCACGCATGAAGCTGAGCTGGAGCGCGAGGGTGTGGCGCTAGGTGTTGAGGAAAATCTGGTCGAGGTTGACCGAGCCGGTGAGGCTGCGGTCGCGCACGCGGCTGATCGAGGTGAGGTTGATCGTGGTGTGGTCGTAGATCGCGCGGTCGCGCTCGACCGAGGTCGTGGTGAAGAGCGGCTGCCCGGTGAAGCGGCCGGCCGCGACTCCGCCGCCGGCGCTGACGGACATGAGGCGGAGCGTGCCGGAGCCGTTGCCGGGATTGGCGGTGAGCGTCGAGGCGCCCGTGCTCACATATTCGATACCGGTCTGGTCAACATAGTCTTGAGGGGCCGACGCGGGGGTGGAGCGCATCCTTGGTGGCAGGCGTGCGTCTTCATGAGCGCGAGCTGCAGCGCCACTTTCGTTGTTGGTTCGTGCCCCCGCTCAGCTCGGGAATTTCACGCCTTCGCGCCATGACCCACCTCATTTTGCCTCGTAAACGGATACTCGCTGTCACGGTCGCCGTGGTCGCGTCCGCGTTCACCGTCCTCCGCGCCGCTGAGCCGATTCTGCCCCGCCCCGATCCGCGGCAGGTTCCGCTGCCGAAGATCAAGACCTCGCTCGGCGATCTGCCGGGCGTCGAGGCGCTGACGGTCCGCAAGGAAATGCCTGATGTGATGACGATGAACGATGGCACGAAGGTCACCACGCCTGCGCAGTGGCAGCAGCGGCGCGCAGAAATCCGGCAGACGCTGGAGTATTACCATGTCGGCCGGATGCCGCCGCCGCCGGGCAACGTGAAAGGCACGGAGATTTCGTCCGAGCTGCTCCAAGGCGGCCAAGTGAAGTATCGTCTGATCAAGCTCACGTTTGGCCCCGACGAAAAACTCAGCCTGCACGTCGGCATCTTCGCGCCGACCGCAGGCGGTCCCGTGCCGGCGGTGATTCAGCCCGGCTCCGCGCCCGGCGCACCACGGTTGCCGAGCCTCGGCCAAGGCATCGGTCAGGGGCGCGGGCTCGATATTCTTTTGCCCGCCGAGATTCTCACCGCGCAAATCGCCGCCGCCGACGCCTCCAAGGGCGGTGGTGCGGCCAAGGGCGCGGGCGCACGCGGGGCGCGCGGCGGCACTCCACCTCCAGCCGTCGCTACAGCGGGCGATGCCGCTCCCGCGGTGGGCGACGCGGCAACCACCGCATCGGCTTCAGCGGCCCGTGGCGGTCGTGGCGGATTTGGCGGCGGTGCCACCGCCGAGGCGATGGCCGCGAGCGGCAGCGCGGCCACGGTGCTCAAGCACGGCTTCGCCTACGTCACGTTCTCTACCAGCGAATGCGCCGAGGACACGACGCTGCGGATGCCTGACGGCAGTTTTGCGTTTCGCACCACGCGCTTTTTCCCCGCGTATCCCGGTTACGACTGGGGCATCCTCGGCGGCTGGGCCTGGGGCACGATGAGGGTCGTCGATTACCTCCAGAACGACGCGATGGTGGACAAGACCAAACTCATCATCACAGGAACGTCGCGCGTCGGTAAGGCCGCGATGATCACCGGGGCCTTCGACGATCGCATCGCGCTGGTGGCGCCCGGTGCGAGCTCGGGGCTCGGCACGCCGGCGTATCGATTTAGTGGTGATGGCCGCGGCGGACGCGAGGGGCTCACGATGATGGTGCGCAAATACGGCAATCAGTTTTCGCCGAATCTCCACCAGTTCTGGGGCCAGGAGGACAAACTGCCGTTCGACGCGCATTGGTTCCCCGCGCTCACCGCGCCGCGTCCGTGGATCGCGCTCGAAGGCACGCACGACGCCAACGTCGTCCACCACGCCGTGAAGCAGACCTGGCTCGCCGCGCGCCCGGCGTATGCGTTCCTTGGCGCTGTGGATAAGCTTGGCGTCTATTGGGCGGATCGCCCGCACGGTTTCGGCGAAACAGATTGGGACGGGCTGCTCGCCTTCGCGGACAAACACCTCCTCGGCAAACGCGTGTCGCGCGCCTTCGATCTTTTTCCGGCGACGGACGAGGTGGCGCCGGCCAGCTCGTACAGATAAGTTCGGGCCGGACGATGCTCAGAAATTTGCGGCCTACATTTTATAGTAGCCGCGAAACCACTCGACGAATTTACCCAGCCCGTCTTCGAGCGAAACTTTCGGCACGAAGCCGATCGCGGCGTGGATGCGCGTGAGATCGGCGCAGGTTTCAAACATATCGCCGGTCTGCGGCGGGAGGAGTTCGATCTGCGCGGGCTTGCCGAGCAATTGCTCCAGCATCTTTACGAAGAGCACGGTCTCGACGGGACGATGATGGCCGAGGTTGAAGATGCGGACCGGTGGAGTAGAGCGCTCGGCGGGCGGGTAGAGCAGCACCTTCACGAGGCCGTCCACGATGTCGTCGATGTAGGTGAAATCGCGAAGATTTTTCCCCTCGTTGAAAAGCTTCAGCGGCTGCCCTGCGCAGATTGCGCGCGCAAAAAGCGTCGGTGCCATGTCAGGGCGACCCCACGGGCCGTAGACGGTGAAAAAGCGCAGGCCGGTGATGTTGAGGCCGTGCACGTGCGCGTAACTGTGCGCGATGACCTCGTTGGCCTTCTTCGTCGCGCCGTAGAACGAGACGGGCTGGTCGGTGTTGTCGTCCTCGCGAAACGGCGCCTTCGCCCCCGCGCCGTAGACGCTGCTGCTGGAGGCGAACACGAGGTGTTTCGGCGGTGTGCGGCGGCAAGCTTCGAGCACGCTGGCGAAACCGTCGAGGTTGCTGTGCGTGTAAGCGGCGGGCTTTTCGATGCTGTAGCGCACGCCCGGCTGCGCGCCGAGGTGGACGACGTAGGCTGGTTTGAAATGCGCCACGAGCGCGGAAAATTTTTCCGCGTCGGCGAAATCTCCCTGCACAAAACGAAACTCATCCGTCGTGGTGTTAGCGGCGAGCTGATCGAGCCGCGCACGTTTGAGAGCCGGATCATAGTAGTCGCCGATCACGTCCACGCCGAGCACTTCGCAGCGTTTGCTCTCGGCGAGGCGGCGCGCGACGTGATAACCGATGAAGCCGGCGGCGCCGGTCACGAGGACTTTCATCCTGCGCGTGATACGCGAGCGCACGTGACGCGGCTAGCGGAAACTTTTTCCAAGGTGGCGGGCGGCGGTTCATCGGCGGGCTGCTGGCCTCGCGGTAGGCTTGGCGCAGGCGAGTCGCGGTTAGCGGGTCCGTCGAGTGAATGCCCGGCGTGCGGGTTCGATGGGGAGGGTTCCGCGTCTCGTGGTGCGGTTTCTATGACAAGGAACCTCCGAAAATATCCGAAACGCGGGCTTGATTGCCGGAAATCGCGCCCTTTACCTTGCCCCTCTTCTGTCCACGCACACGCTCACCACATGATCATCAAAGCCTACCTCAAGCCCTCCTGTGGCTGGTCCAATGGTGTCCGCGCGATTATGCGGAAGCACAGCCTGCCGTTCCAAGACATTGATATCATCAACGACCGCGCGAATTACGCCGAGATGGTGCAAAAGTCCGGTCAGCCTCTTTCCCCTTGTGTTGAGATCGACGGCGTCATGCTCGCCGACATTTCGGGCGAGGAAGTGGAAAATTACCTGCTCAGCAACGATCTCGTGAAATCCAGCGATGCCTCCGCCGGCGCCCCCACTAATGCGGGCTGCTCCGATGAGGAGCACGCTAAAATGGCCACTAAAACGATCCGCTTTTTTTGACCACACTGAGAGCTCACCGCACATAACGCACACCGGGCCGCTCTCGCACAGGACGAGACGGCCTTTTTTATGCGCATCCGGCACAAGACCGCCGCCGATCACCACCACCACCGACACCCGAACCTTTTTTCAAGCCCGTGAATATCGACACCACCTCCTCTCCTCACTCCCTCGACGCGTCTCAGGCTCCGGCCACTCGTGCCCCGGGAAAACAGGGCCTCTACGATCCCGCGTTCGAACACGATGCCTGCGGCGTCGGCTTCGTTGTCGATATGAAGGGACGGAAATCGCACAAAATCGTCGCCGATGCGCTCCAGGTTCTCACCAACCTCGACCACCGTGGTGCCGCTGGCAGCGAGCCCAATACCGGTGACGGCGCGGGCATCCTCATCCAGATGCCGCACAAGTTTTTCGCCGAAGTTTCCAAGGCCGCGCGCATCACGCTCCCCGAAGCCGGCCAGTACGGCGCCGGTCTCGTCTATCTCCCGCGGAACCGCACCATCCGCCGCAAGGTGGAAGAAGTCTTCGAGCAGGTCGTCCAATCCGAAGGGCAGCTCTTCCTCGGCTGGCGCACGGTGCCGACGGATAACAAAACCCTCGGCAACACCGCCATCTCCTGCGAGCCGTTTATGCGCCAGGTCTTCATCGGCCGCGGAGCAGACGTCACCACCGATCTCGATTTCGAGCGGAAGCTCTACGTGATCCGTAAGCGCGCCTACAACGACATCCGCACCTCCACGATCCCCGGAGCCGAAGCGTGGTATGTCGCGAGCCTCTCGATGAAGACGCTCGTCTATAAAGGCATGCTCCTCACCGAGCAGGTCGCGCAGTATTTTCCCGACCTCGTCCACCCCGCGATGGAGTCCGCCCTCGCGATCGTCCACTCGCGTTTCTCGACGAATACGTTTCCCAGCTGGGAGCGCGCGCATCCTTACCGCTACATCGCCCACAACGGCGAAATCAACACCCTCCGCGGCAACATCAATTGGATGCACGCCCGCCAAGCGCTCTTCGACAGCCCGGCCTTCGGCGACGATATCAAGAAAATCCTGCCGATCATCAACCCGAACGGCTCCGATTCGTCGATGTTCGACAATACGCTCGAGCTCCTCGTCCTCGCCGGACGCCCGCTCGCGCACGCCGTGATGATGATGATCCCCGAGCCTTGGTCCAACCATGAGACCATGGCCGACGACCGCCGCGCGTTTTACCAGTATCACTCCTGCCTGATGGAGCCGTGGGACGGCCCCGCCGCGATCGCGTTCACTGACGGCATCCAAATCGGCGGCGTCCTCGACCGCAACGGCCTGCGTCCTTCGCGTTACTACGTCACCAAGGACGGTTTTGTCGTCGTCGCTTCCGAGGCCGGCGTGTTGCCGATCCCTGCTGAAGAGATCGTCGAAAAAGGCCGCGTCCAACCCGGCAAGATGTTTCTCGTGGACACTGCGCAGGGCCGGATTATCCCCGACGAAGAACTCAAGCACGAGATCTGCAACGCCCGTCCCTACCGCGAGTGGCTCAACGAGCATCTCGTGCACCTCAGCGACCTGCCCGAGGCACCGAAGCACGACCAGCCCGACCACGTCACGCTGCTCCAGCGCCAGATCGCCTTCGGTTACACCAACGAAGACGAGCGCATCATTCTCATGCCGATGGCCAAGGATGGCGTCGAAGCCATCGGCTCGATGGGCAACGACGCGGCGCTCGCCGTGCTCTCCAATAAGCCGCGCCTGCTCTACGATTACTTCAAACAACTCTTTGCGCAGGTCACCAATCCCCCGATCGACGCCATTCGCGAAGAAATCGTCACGTCCTCCGAGACCCGTCTCGGTTCCGAAGGCAATCTCCTCAACCCGCAGCCGACCGCCTGCCGTCGCGTGGAGTTGAAGTATCCGATTCTCACCAACGAGGAGTTCGCCAAGATCCGCCGCACCGATTTGCCCGGTCTCAAGACTGCCGTGTTGCCCATCCTCTTCCGCGTCGCCCGCGGCGAGAAGGGCCTCGCGAAGTCGATGGAAGAATTGTGCGTGATGGCCCGCCGCCACATCGAGGAAGACGAGGCCAACGTCCTCATCCTCTCCGACCGCGGCGTGACGAAGGAATTCGCACCCGTGCCTGCGTTGCTCGCCGTCGCCGGCTTGCACCACTATCTCATCCGCGAGGGTCTCCGCACCCGCGTTTCCATCGTCGTCGAGACCGGTGACGCGCGCGAAGTGCACCACTTCTCGCTCCTCATCGGCTACGGCGCCTCCGCGATCAATCCCTACGTGGCGTTCGAGACGATCGATGGCATGATCCGGGAAGCGTTGCTCACCGGCATCGATCACAAGACCGCCTGTAAGAACTTGGTGAAGGCTGCGTCCAAGGGCGTCGTCAAGGTCATGTCCAAGATGGGCATCTCCGCGATCCAGAGTTACCGCGGCGCCCAAGTGTTCGAAGCCCTCGGTCTCAACCAATCCGTCATCGACCACTACTTCACGTGGACTGCCACGCGCGTCGGCGGCATCGGCCTCGATATCGTCGCGCAGGAAGTCCTCGCCCGCCACCGCGCCGCCTATCCCGACCGCACGGCCAACCTCGCCGTCTTGCCGTCCGGCGGCCAATATCAGTGGCGCAACGACGGCGAAGCCCATCTCTTCACCCCGGAGTCCATCCATCACCTGCAAAAAGCCGTGCGCACGACGAGCTTCGCGGCCTTCCGCGGCTATTCGAAAATCGTCAACGAACAGGGTACCAAGCTCTGCACGTTGCGCAGTCTGCTTGAGTTCAAGTCCTCGACCGCGATTCCGCTCGAAGAAGTCGAGCCCGTCGAAGCGATTATGAAACGCTTCAAGTCCGGCGCCATGTCCTACGGCTCCATCTCCGCCGAGGCGCACGAGACGCTTGCGATCGCCATGAACCGCATCGGCGGCAAGTCCAACACCGGCGAAGGCGGCGAAGATCCTTTGCGCTACAACCTGATGGCCAACGGAGATTCGAAAAACTCCGCCATCAAGCAGGTCGCCTCGGGCCGCTTCGGCGTCACCAGCGAATACCTCACCAACGCCAAAGAAATTCAGATCAAGATGGCTCAGGGTGCCAAGCCCGGCGAAGGCGGCCAGTTGCCCGGCGCCAAGGTATATCCTTCGATCGCCAAAGTCCGCGGCACCACCGCCGGCGTCGGCCTCATCTCGCCTCCGCCCCACCACGATATTTACTCGATCGAAGATCTCGCGGAGCTCATCCACGACCTCAAGAACGCCAACCGCCACGCGCGCGTGAGCGTGAAGCTCGTCTCCGAAGTCGGCGTCGGCACCATTGCCGCCGGCGTCGCCAAGGCGCACGCCGACGTCGTCCTCATCTCCGGTTACGATGGCGGCACCGGCTCTTCCCCGCAGACCTCCATCACGCACGCCGGTCTTCCCTGGGAACTCGGCCTCGCCGAGACCCACCAGACGCTCGTCTTGAACAACCTCCGCTCGCGTATCGCCGTCGAGACCGACGGCCAGCTCAAGACCGGCCGC
>Ga0114969_10002005_pt1 | contig 16887 bp, 12 predicted proteins | sample M_130807_MF_Meta_FD_87316 | JGI IMG/M metagenome (GOLD analysis project Ga0114969, IMG submission 87316) | Freshwater microbial communities from Lake Montjoie, Canada to study carbon cycling - M_130807_MF_MetaG | ecosystem: Environmental > Aquatic > Freshwater > Lake | place: Lake Montjoie...
CTCTCAATCCTGTACTCACTGCAGTTTCAGGATGGTTTGCCGAAATGTTGGCAGGTGCATTTTTTATTGAAATGATTTTTGGATGGAATGGAATAGGTAAACTCACAGTTGAAGCATTAAATAAAAATGATTTTCCGGTGCTAATGGGTTCGGTTTTATTTGCTGCTTCAGTTTTTGTTGCAATAAATATTCTGGTTGATATACTATATGGTGTTTTCGATCCAAGAATTGCCCGAAAATGATGGAAGGAAAAAACTTATTCACTATTCACTATTCACTTTCATTATGAGTCTGGTATTTATTATTGGTTTTATGACTGCGGGAAAAACCCGCGAAGGCAAGCGCCTCGCGAAACTGATGCATAAAAAATTTATTGATTTAGATAGAATTATTGAGGAACAGGAGAAGAAAACTGTAGTTCAGATTTTCAATGAAAAAGGAGAGGAGTACTTCCGAAAAATTGAAAGTGAAGTATTGAAGTCTATTGATGCCAATGAAAATCTGATAGTAAGCTGTGGCGGAGGAACTCCTTGTTTTCATGACAATATGAATTGGATGACAGATAATGGAATTGTGATTTGGTTAAAAGTTTCAACCGAAACAGTGTTAAAGAGGGTTGCTGAATCAAAAAAACAAAGGCCTTTATTAAAAACATTAGAAGGTGATGAATTGGTAAATTTCATTAACCAAAAAATGCTGGAGCGTGAACCATTTTATTCTCAGGCTCATATTCAAATGAATACTGAACACCTATCATTTGAAAAATTGGTTGAGAAAATTAACGAGCTTGAATTCACAAAATAAAATCCAATTGATATTTAATTTTTCTTTTTCTTAGGCAAGCTTGATACAATCAGATTGTATGAATCGTCAATCCATTCTTTCAATATCTTGGAAGAAACAGTGCCGTCAACTACCACAGTATTCCAATGTTGTTTATTCATATGATAACCAGGTTGAACACAGTCATATCGTTCTCTTAATTCAATTGCTAAATCCGGATCACACTTTACATTGAATTGTAATAGATCTGTGTTTAACGGAAGCAGTAAAAACATTTTCCCGGAAACTTTAAATACAATAACATCGGGTCCGAATGGAAGAGTTTCTTCAACATTTAATTTAGAAAGACAATATTCACGAACTGTTTCAATATTCATGCAACAGCATATTCAACTTACATAAACAGCTTCTTCCTCTCCGAATTCAACTGTAATATGTTCCTGCATATTTGTTGAAAGTAATAACCCGACATAATCAGCAACTATTGGAAATTGTTTATGCTTACGGTCAATGAGAACCATCACCTGTACTTGTTTTGGCTCAACATCCATTAAAGGTTTCATTGCATAAAATAATGTACGACCGGTATGTGCCACATCATCAACAATAATTACCGTTTTATTTCTGAACTCTTCGGTAGGAATGCTGCAGGCTATAGTATTATCAGTTGGCTTTGCTTTATCCAATGAAATTGAGCATAACATAACTGTAATACTCGAAAATTTCTTTAATTGCTTTGATAACTTTTCTGCTAGTTTGTAGCCACTTTCCTTTATACCTGCCAGAATAATTCCGTCGTGCTCATCACAGTTTTCAAGTATTTCATAACTGATTCGCTCAATCTTTTTCTTTATGTCTGAAGCAGAGAGCAGTAATGTTCTGTTTTTATCCATTTATAATTTCACAAACTTTCTGACTGCCAATATAGTTTTTCCTTCTTTAAGCAAGCAATAATAAACTCCCGAAGAGTAAGTATCGCAATTCAGATTGAAGGATGAAATTTTTTCAGCAGAGAAACGATTCATGATTTTTCCTGTCGTATTAACTACTTCAACTGAATATTTTTTTTGTTCAGCATTGAACCATTCTAAATGAATAATATTGTTGGTAGGGTTTGGATACACGCTAAATCCACTTTCATTTTCAATAGTAGGTACTCCATCATAAATACAACTTCCATCGTCATCTGTAGCAAGCGGATTATAATTAAGTGCGGTTGAATCTGTGCAACCATAAACAACCAAAGTATTTAAAAAATTAAATGCATCTACTTTTCCGTAACCCCATTTCGGATTTGGAACATTTGTAGTTGTAAAACTGTCGGTAATCGCAGAAGCAAGCAATGCATCTTTAATTTCTTTCCAATCAAGCGTTGGAAATCGCTGCATGTAAAGTGCAATAATTCCGGCAACAACAGGTGCTGCCATACTTGTACCACCATCAATTAAATGCAAACTGTCCTGACTGACTTTCCATCCGTTGGCAGAAATAAAAGTGGCTTGAAGCGAAAGTAATATTGCACCGAAAGTATTATTGCCAGGTGCAGTAATATCGGGTTTCATTCTTCCGTCTCTTGTAAGTCCGATACTGCTTGTGATTGCTCTTTCACCTACTGTGTCAGTTGAGGAATAATTGTTTCCCGTTACATCAATCCATGAATTTCTGTTGGTGAAATTTGCTACTGTTATGACCTTATCACTGCATTGAAAACTACTGACAATTGTTTGGGTTTGATTAGGGCTACGGTAACGGGCAACATCAGGAAATGTGCTTACAGGAGGAAGATTTAATGGCTTCACAATATTACTTGTGCCAGTAAATAATGGATTACTCCAGATATCAAATTGACCGCTACCCTTAGTGCTTAGCCGATAAAGATAAGTTGTGTTCAAAGTGTTAATAGTAATTCCCAGATGATAGGTTGTGTCAAGAATTTCGGCTTGAATAGTCACAGTTCCAATTACAGTTCCGTTCCAGGTTTTTAAAGTATCATCAAGCTGCACATATCCTCCTGAGAAATTAAAGTCAGTAAGTATGTTGTAATATTTAGTTCTTCCCAGATAAGTATAAGGACTTGTTAAATCTGCACCTAAAGCAAAATGAACACTATCAAACTGGCTCTTATAAGCCCATAATTCATAAAACACTTTTCCAATAGAAGGTTCGTATTTAAACCAGCTGTATGCAGAATCAGCTTCGATGGGATATTGAAGGTGCAATAATTTGTCTCCTGCATTACCGGCCGCCGCAACAAATGATCTCGCACTGTCAGCAGAAATTAAATTATCAAGAGTTAAGGCAGGTAAATCCAATCCGTCATGTGAACCGCTGTAAGTTCCAACACTGGCATTTATCACACAAGGTTTTCCAAGCAAAGCAGCTTTTGAATAAATATAATTGACCGCATCAACAGTATTGTTTAGGAAATCGGGGCCCAAATCAGCAGCAACAAAAATTATATCAGCTTTGGGAGCAACACCTTGATAAATAATGTTAAAAGGGTCACCACAGGCTGCTCCGGTAACAACTGTGCCGTGTCCAAAATCCGCAGTTGTTGGAACATATGCACACCCTGCATCTATTGCAGCAGCATTCCATTCTTGTCCGTAATTATAGGGCATAGGAGTTGTTCCACCCATAGTATCCAGCTGTGACCATAAATACTTTATTCTTGTGTTCCCACTTGCATCTTTAAAATCCGGATGTGTGATATCTATTTCTGTATCAATAATTCCAATTACTACTCCAGATCCATCATAACCTTGAGGCAGGGGTGATTGGCCTTGTTTTACAGGTGTAATATCAGCATGAATATCCGTCTGGTCATCTAGCGTATTACCTATTCCATGCCTTCCTTCAATTCTTTTAATTCCTGAAATTTCAGAAAGTTGAAATATTTTATTTACCGGCAATGTAACAGCAGAAATATCTTTCACCGCATACTTGAAATTTCCTCCAAGATTTTTTACGGCTACTCGAATAGTATTCTCATTTCCCTGAACAAGTAATTGCAATTGTTCAACACTGTTTGGGTTTTCGTTTACATAATTGCGTAGTGCAAGATTGATAGTTGCTTTTTCCTGAGCAATACTGAAAATTGAAATCAGTAAGAAAAAACCCGAAAACGATACAATTTTTTTTGCCATCTGATAGAAAAAATTTAGTGAAATAAAATTAGCCTTACTTACTGACTATACCTCATTAGTTTCAAACAGAATTAAAGCAAATTGACTATTTGATTATTTTAGAATTGTTTAATGCGATAAAAAATAATTAAGAAATTGTTTGAATTTTTCATTACTCCAATTCCAATCTCCTTTTAGTTTCGCACAGTAAAAAATTTCTGGATGGTTGCACAACTGATTTTCGGTTTATTATTAATAAGTGCGGTGGCAATGTTTACAATCAATGTTCGAAAAGTTATTCGAAATATTGGTTTAGGCCGAGATGTAAAAATCAATGACCGTAAAGGAGAAAGGTGGAAGCAAATGATTTTAGTTGCTTTCGGGCAAAAGAAAATGTTCAAACGGCCACTTCCTGCACTTCTTCATTTTGTTGTATATGCAGGTTTCATTATCATAAATGTAGAGCTGTTAGAAATTGTAACCGATGGTTTGTTTGGAACACATCGTGTTTTGGCTCATTTAGTTCCAATTAATTTTTACAATTTTATAATTGCTGGATTTGAAGTGCTAGCATTTTTAGTTTTAGCAGGTTGTGTAGTTTTTTTATGCAGAAGATACATTGCACGGATACCACGATTCTGGAATAAGGAAATGACCAAGTGGCCCCGCACCGATGCAACAATTATTTTGTTTACAGAAATTGTTCTGATGACTTTATTTCTTATGATGAACGGAAGCGATGCTTTACTTCAATCAAGAAGCTATTCGCATTATTTTTCTGCAGGACTTTTTCCAATATCCAATTTTCTTTCTCCGCTTTTAAATTCCTTTTCCAACGAATCACTTGAGATGATTGAGCGCTTATGTTGGTGGGGCCACATAGTTGGAGTTTTCTTTTTCCTGAATTACATAATCTGGTCGAAACACTTTCATATTCTTTTGGCCTTCCCGAATGTATGGTATGCTAAATTAACTGCTAAAGGTGAATTCACCTCGCTTGCTTCAGTTACGAATGAAGTGAAGTTAATGCTTGATCCGAATGCATCAGTTACACCTGATCCTAATCCCGGAAAATTCGGTGCGAAGGATGTTACAGATTTATCATGGAAACAATTGATGGATGCTTACTCGTGTACCGAATGCGGTCGATGTACTTCTGCATGTCCCGCTAACATTACCGGAAAATTACTTTCTCCACGAAAAATTATGATGGACACGCGCGATCGGCTGGAAGAAGTTGGAAGAAACATTGACAAACATGGTATTGATTTCACTGACGGAAAATCATTGCTGGGAAACTATATCACTGAAGAAGAATTATGGGCTTGCACCAGCTGCAATGCTTGTGTGGAAGAATGTCCGGTGCTGATTGATCCGCTCAGCATCATCATTGATTTGCGACGCAACTTAGTGATGGAAGAATCGAAAGCGCCAGCAGAACTCACTGGTATGATGAGTAACATTGAAAACAACGGAGCACCATGGAAATTTTCGCCAAGCGATAGAATGTTATGGGCTGAAGGTTTAGATATACCAATTCTTGCTGATGTGGTGGCAAAAGGAGAGGAAGCAGAAATTCTTTTCTGGATTGGCTGTGCCGGAAGTTTTGATGACAGATACAAAGGGGTAATTCGTTCGTTCGCCAAAATTCTGAACGACACGAAAATAAAATTTGCTGTTCTTGGTTTGGAAGAAACTTGCACCGGCGATCCCGCAAAGCGTTCGGGCAATGAGTTTCTGGCGCAGATGCAGGCCATGCAAAATATTACCACGCTGAATAATTACGGGGTGAAAAAAATTGTGACTGCCTGTCCGCATTGTTTTAACACATTGAAAAATGAGTATCCTGCACTTGGGGGAAATTATGAAGTGTTACACCACTCTTCATTTTTACAAACATTAATTGCAGAAGGAAAATTGGTGCTGAAGGAAGACAATCCGCTGAAAGGAAAAGCAATCACCTTCCATGACAGTTGTTATCTCGGAAGAGCAAACGAAGTATATGAAGCACCGCGGCAGGTGATTGAATCGTTCAAAGCTGATTTGCGCGAAATGAAAAAATGCAAGACCAACGGGTTATGCTGTGGTGGTGGCGGCGCGCAGGTATTTAAAGAAGAAAGCCCAGGAAATAAACGAGTGAGTGTTGAGCGTACCGAACAGATTATGGAAACAGGAGCAAGCATTGTTGCAGTCGGTTGTCCGTTTTGCATGACCATGCTTGATGATGGCATCAAACAAAAAAATCAGGAAGAGAATATTAAAGTGAAGGATATTGCAGAGTTGATTGCGGAGGCGAATCAACTTTGATTTATATTTAGTTCAGTTATTAATAACTATTCCTTAATAAATTGGAATGTTTTCGTGTTTGCACCTTGTTTTATAGTAATGAAATATTCTCCCGATGAAATATTTGATAAGTTTATTTTAACAGAATTCGCAATTGCAAAAATTGATTGTGAAGAAATTTTTATTCCTGATGTATTATAAATTGTAATTTCCGTTTTCCCTGAAGTAGGAAGCTTTATGTTCATTTCGTTTATTACCGGATTCGGATAGAATCCAATTTGTAATGAGTTAATATTTACTCTGTATATTTCAGATAAGCTATAAGAACCATTATAATTTTTCTGCATCAAACGATAGTAATTTTCTCCGATTTCAGGGTCAGTATCAGTAATAAAATAGTTGTGATTTTCCTGAGTTGTTCCATTGCCTTTTAAAGAAGCAATCGAATTAAATTTTTTTCCATCCTCACTTCTTTGTACCATGAATGAATCGCAATTAGTTTCTGATTCTGTTCGCCATACAAGGTTTACTTTATTATCTGAAGTTTTTTCAGCTTTAAAAAAACTCAATTCAACAGGCAACGAAACTCCGCCAAAACCAATTCCATAATCAGAGAAAGAATTTAGCACTGTTCTTTCAGCGGTAACAGTGCCATTGTTAATTGATTGCGTATTGTTGGTATGAACCCCTAATGATTGCCAAGGCATTGTATTATCTTCTCTTTTCAATATGCAATAATCATTTGCATTTGAAGGTCCGTTAGATTGGCCATGCATATTACATACTACATCATAACTACCACTAACGAGTGCTGCATTGGGTGTAAGTGTCCAATATCCATAGTTAAGTAAATCAATTATTGGTGTTGAATTTACTGTTAGGCCGGTTGGAACAATTCCGGGACTTATCTGGTTAAAAAAACCTCTTACCGAAGAAAAACCTGAAATACTGTTTAAATGAAGACTAATTAATTCATATTCCGAAGAAGTTCCCACCGGGAAATCATAAATACCACTTGCTGAAATCGATCTGTTAAGAATTCCATTTATATATGAGGTTGAAGTGTAACCAATGATTGTTGATGATGCTGAATTAAATGTTCGCACTTCATAAATTCCGGTTGATATAATTCCGTTAATTAAATTCAGAATACCATTCACATTTGCATTTTTCCCTAATGTAATTGTTCCGTTGCAATTTATGGTTAGGTTGTTAAGTTTCGTTTGAGCACTTGTTAATTCATAGCTTGTCGTAACTGGAGCTGTATAAATAAGATTGTAAATTCCAAGAAAATTCGGGTTGCCCGATAAATCTCCTGTTGCTCTTGAAACAGTAGCCCCGATAGCTATTTTCAGCGAAAAGCCATTTAGATTAAAAAGTCCATCGGTTAAGTAAAAAGTAGAATCAACTGTGATAGTTTTTGAAATCTTGACTCCAGTACTGTTGTTAATTGATAATTTATGAAATGTAGTGGTGTAACTGATATTCTGTAATGATGTTCCTTCAAAATGCACATTTGAATTACTCCTGTAATTTAAATTTCCGGCGGTTCTAATTAAATCACCTTTTAAATAGGTATCACCATTTAGCCAAAGTGTTTTACTGGATGTTTGACTAATAGTGAATGTGCCGTTTGCGGCAAATGAAGCATCAATATCTACATCAGTGGCTTGGTTAGAACATGTCCATTGAAAGTTTCCAAAAGTTTGTCCTGTTCCGGTTGGTTCAGTATTAGTAACTCCTGAAATAATGCAGTTTGAATTTGATTCCCATGTTGCATTTACAATAGGGATAATTGCATTTCCATCACGGCAATATTTATAGTTGCTTCCGTTTTCGAAAGTAACAGTTCCCCCAAGATTATTCAGAAATGCGCCACTATCATTCAAGCTTCCGTAAATATGAATGTCAGCTCCATTTTTAATTTGCAAATTCACTCCTTGCCTTATAAAAATAGAACAACCTGAAGGGTGATATATTCCGTCAGTTATGGAATTGCTTGTGAAAGTGTAATTGGTTGTTGCATTATTGAAAATAAAAATTCGGCCGGTTGTTTCGCTTAAAGAGTAATTCATTGCTTCATCACGCATAAAAACCAGGTAGGTGAATTTTCCGTTTGCTCCCGGGTCATCAGTAAATGAAGTTATTAGTGAATCGTTATATATTACTTTCCAGGTTGAAATACTGGTTGGACCATCGATTGAATTTGAAGCTGAATAATATACCTGATTGGAAACAGAAGGTGTATCTGTTAGAATTCCCGATTTCCGTAAAATCATAATACCATCTGTGCCGCTTTCGTAATCGCTTCCTTGTGAAAAGGTTAGTTGTATTGATGTTCCTGTACAATTTGCCACCAATGTGGTTGGTGCTGATGGAACACTGTTATCAATGCCCGGATAAGTGGAAAGACTGATTACTGCATCATCAAAATAAATGGATATTGAACCTGCCACATTGTTTGAAGCATAAATAACCGGATAGTAAGTGTGACCCACCTGGCCAACTATGGTATATGAAATTTTTGTGAAGGCAGCAGTGTCAGCGCTTTGGTAGCCGGCATCTACAGTTTCAATGGCACCGGTTACATCATAAAAACCAAGTTTTATTTTTGAACTTAGCAAATTGGATTTTACATAAATATCAAAAGTCACAAACTTGCTGATGTTGTCATTTACAGTAACAGTTGTTGAAGTGTTGTATAATTTTTTTAGTGTGATACCAGCTGTAGTAAGCCTTGCAGCATAGGTACCTGTTCTTAATTTAGATGAAGAAGTTGTTGCTGTCCATCCTGATCCGGAAGTGCTCCAACCTGTAAGCGCATTTTCAAATCCCGGATTATTGTTTATTGCAAATCCACTCGCACTTCTTAATAATAAGAAGAACAATATTGCAAAAAACGGATAGGTATTTATCCGGGTCATTAAAAATTGTTGTTTCGAATAAAGAAACATTTTATGGTGTTTACACTTTTTTGAATATACTGTTACTTAAGTATTTTAAAAAAGTTCCATAAACAATATGATTGTGAAAAACAGGCATAAAATGCAAATGAAATGAAGTTTTCAAATCATAAAACAATACCACCCCTTCGCAAACACATTCTCAAAGGGGTGGTAATGAAAGAAAGGCATGGTAAATTAATCTGCTGATCAGTAAAGGTTATTAATTTATCCCGAAGGGATTTCAGGTTTATAGAAAACAACATAATTGATAACCTTGATGCCGAAGGCATCACACTACATTATTCAATCCATTTAAAGAGAAATTCTTCCTTGAATTCTATATTAAATTTTTTCAGCAACTCGTTATATTCTTCTTTGAAAGATTTTTTATGATGGTGCATTTTCTGATTCATAATGTAAGCAATTACCTTATCCAGTTGCGAATGGCTGTATGAGAATGCACCATATCCTTCCTGCCAGTTGAATTTGAATTTCGAAAGTTTGTTGGTATTAATAAAATCATTCGATGATTTCTTTACTTCTCGTATTAAATCCGAAAGACAGCAAGCCGGTTTCATTCCAATCAGGAAATGAATATGGTCAGGCATTCCGTTTATTGCCAGCATTTTTTGCTCTTTGTTTTGAACAATACCTGTGATGTATTGATACAGTCTTTCTTCCCATTCCGTTTGAATTAAACAATCTCTGCCCTGCGTTGCAAAAACTACCTGAATATAAATCTGCGAAAAGGTTCCTGCCATGTCGAATGAATTTAAATGACCTAAAAGTATGATTCCTTCAGAATCATTTTCAGTCGCGACATCCTTTTCTATAAACCTGAAATCCCTTCGGGATTAATTTAGCAAAGCTGTGTTTGCAATTATCCAATCAATCAGTAATCACAACATTGTAAAGCTGGCTCCAGCCGCTGCTCTTTTCGGCGTCGGTGGTGTTTACCCACCGGCTATAGCCATACAGTTTACTTCCGGCATATTTCACTCCGACCTTTATAATCAGCTTTGCTTTCCGGCTGATAATTGTTTTCGGAAAATCCTCTGGATCAACCGGCGGCAAAATATCACCCTTGGTTACAATAGTATAGCGCACCTCCACACCATCGGCAGCAGGGTGCAGCGATGGGCGACTGCTGTCTTTATCAACGCGATGCACTACTTCAATAACAGCACCTGCTTTTGGCGATGCCTTAACTGACGGCACCGTATCAATGGCAGGGCGCGGAGTTTTAGTGGTATCGGGAATGGTGATGTTGAGTATGGCGCGGTCTTCGTCAGTAACAGCAGGATTTTTTGCCAGAAAGCGACCCACAAAGTCGCGCAGCTCTTTTTCATATTGCTTGCGCTTTTCGTCGTGCGCCACACGGTCGGCCGTGGTGCTGTTCTGCTTGTTTTTTATCTTATTATAGAGCGGCTCGTACTGTCCCTGCCGCGTAGTAATGGGGGTAAAATCGCCGGCGGCAATTCCCCAGGCTACGAGGTTAGGAGTAACAGTGTCCACTAAGTTTTCCTGCCAGTTAAAGAAACCGGCGTTGTCGGCTGGTATGTAATCGCGTTTTTTAGGCATGGTGTTAAAATTTAAGGATTAGAAAAATTTGTTTGAAAAAATGAAAATTTCGCGGTTGTTATGTTCACGGGAAGTTAGAAGGATATTCTTCCAACTTAGAAGGATATCACGGAAACTCAGAAGAACCTCACGGGAAACCGTCGTGACCACACCGGAACTTAGAACTACCTCACGGAAACCTGGCGTGACTTCACGGGAAAATGAAAGGATATTCTTTCGGTTTAGAAAAACCATATTCCATTTTGCCGTAACATTCTTTTGAATTGAATGACGGAAGCTTGAAGTTGCGGGAACAAACCTTTGAACTTTGAACCTGAAACTTTGAACTAAAAAATGGTTGTTGAAAATCATGAGGTAAAATTCCAACGGCGGAATGAGATAACCTCACCGTTGACTTCCCCTTGTTGGGGGATGCCAGTTTTTTGGTGGTTTTGTAAAAAAGTTTATTGAATTATATGGATTTAACTGGCAAGTAGTTTTTACCGAAATACAATCCATTACCCTGAAAGCCATGGTCGCGTGCCCAATTCACCAATGCTTTTTCGGTATGAATGCCGAGCCAGCGATACAGATTTTTTAAATGCGTTTTCAGTGTTTCGAAATCAATGTGCAAATCATCGGCAATGTGTTTTCGCGAGCGTTCAATAATCAGCAGCGCTATAATCTGCACTTCACGAAAGGTAAGCCCGTGCTTGTTTTTCAGCGGCGATTTTCTTTTCCGCTTTTTCATATTCGTAAAAGAACGAAGCGAACGAATAAGATATTATTTGCAGCCCGTCATTTGATTGTAAAAATTCGGGTGACGAAAGTTTGCAGTATGGTATCGGAAATAGAATTACTTTTATTGGAAATATTATTTGGGTGAAGAAAATTTTAATTCTATCATTTTTAGTTTTTAGTTTTTCATTGAGCAAAGCGCAGTGGGTGACGATACCTGATGCGAATTTTGTTGCATGGCTTCAGACCAATTACCCCAGTTGTATGAATGGGAATCAAATGGATACAACTTGTAGTGGTATAGAGAGTGAAACGATTTTAAACTGCTCATTTGAAGGGATTAATGATCTTAATGGGATTCAATATTTTGATGGTTTAATTCAGTTCAACTGCCATGGCAATAATTTAAGTACAATGCCAATTCTTCCTAATTCGATATCGAGTTTTGATTGTTCATCAAACTCTCTCTCTTCTATTGGCAGTTTACCGAATTCACTATTTTATTTTAATTGCTCAAACAATGTTTTATCTAGTCTTCCTGCATTGCCTAATTCTTTAAATAAATTTTATTGTTATGAAAATGAATTGACATCATTGCCAGTTTTACCAAATTCAATAACTTCTCTTAATTGTAGTCAAAATTTACTTTCGTCTTTAACGAATTTACCTAGTTCTTTAATTTCATTCGATTGTTCCGGTAATTATTTTACCTCTCTTCCATCAATGCCAAGTCAATTAGATACATTGTATTGTGAAAGCAACTTGATTGACAGTTTACCTCCTTTGCCTAGTAATTTGGAGTACTTAAGGTGTTCTAATAATAGTTTAATTATACTCCCTGATTTACCTAATTCTTTAGTAAGAATTGAATGCAACTATAATTTGCTATCATCTCTTCCAGATACTCTTCCAACATCATTGTATGATTTGAAGTGTTATCATAATCAATTAACATCTTTGCCAATATTGCCCAATTACCTACATATTTTATGGTGCATGGATAATTTGTTAACCTCTTTGCCACAACTTCCGAATTCTCTTGTTGAATTGTGGTGTATGAACAACAATTTGACTTCACTACCACAATTAGACAGCCTTCCAATTTTTGGTGATTTACTATGCCAAAGCAATCAACTTTTTTCAATGCCTCTACTTCCAAATTCGTTGTTTAGATTGAAATGCGGATTTAATCAATTGACTCAATTGCCAAATTTGCCAAGCAATTTAATTCATCTTTATTGTGAATATAACCAATTGACATCGCTCCCAACAACACTTCCCAATTCTTTAAATGTTTTGTATTGCAGTAATAACTTATTAGACAGTTTACCCTCAATGAATGGGACATTTCCATATTTTACTTACTTAAATTGTTCTGCTAATCCCAACTTAATTTGCATACCATATTTACCTTCTCATCTTGAACAGATAATATTTGACAGCACTTCAATTACTTGTGTTCCAAATAAACCTTCATCTGTTTGGTATTCACTTCCTAGTTTTAATCAAGTGCCATTGTGCGATTCAAATACTTGTATAAGTTCTTTGAATTTTATTAATAATATTTACTTAGAGAATTCCTTTTCCCTCTACCCAAATCCAACTTCAAAAAACATAACTGTAGAATACAACATCTCTACTTCAGGTACACTCACCATTTATAATCTCCTCGGCGAGCAAGTGCAGGAAATCAGTTTAGAAAAAAACACTACAAAGAAAAATATCTCGCTCACCAATATTCCATCCGGCATTTATTTCTGTGTGCTGCGAACCGCAGATGGCAAAACCTCGCAGCAGAAACTGGTGGTGGAGCGATGATTTGAGAATTTGTTAGTTTGGGAATTTGGAAATTGAATACAAATGTTGTTGAGAATGGAGTAGCAATTGATTAAAGCAATCAATTAAATTTGCAACGAAAATCAAAAACTCAAAAGAATAAATGAACCATCATGATTAATTCAAAATCAGAATTGATTGAATTATTGAAAGCCAACCAAAGCACAATAAATAAATTTGGTGTGGAGCAGTTAGGTTTATTCGGCTCCTTTGTTCGTGACGAAGCCAACACTAAAAGTGACATTGATTTCGTAGTGGATTTTAGAGCAGGAGAAAAATCGCTTCGAAATCTTGTTGGTCTTGGCGATTACCTTGAAGCAATAAGCGGAAGAAAAGTTGAATTGATTACACGGGCTTCGTTGAGTCCTTATATTGGCCCTAAAATCTTAAAGAGCATTGAGTATGTATCCATCGCAGCTTGAATTGTTGCAGCATATAATGGATGAGTGTGTTTACCTCGAAGATGAATTAAAAACAATAACTGCAGATGAGTATTTTAACAGCAATCGCATTAAAAAAGCGTTTGTAAAATCATTAGAGATAATTGGTGAGGCGTGTACTAAAATTCATCCTGATTTTAAAACAACACATCCTGAGGTAGAGTGGCACTTGATGAGTGGAATGCGAAACCGACTGGTTCACGAATATTTTGGAATTGATTTCGAAACAGTTTGGGAAACTGCTGTTGATCACATTCCGGTATTAAAGGAATGGGTTGAGGTTTATATTGAAGAAGAAAAAAAGAGAAGGTGAAATAAATATTCATAACGCTAACTTTGCCATTGAAATAATTTAATATGATCAATTGGAATTTCGCCAAAGGTTTTCATCCCGCCACCAAAGCTTGGATTTATCAAAGCAATCGTGAACTCACTGCCGCCGAAGCAAATGAAATTGACAATGCCGTAAAAGCATTTTCAAAAGAATGGACATCGCATAAAATGGAAGTAAAGGCAACCGGTGCGGTGTTACGCAATCGTTTTATTGTGTTGCTCGCGGATGAAACACAGAATGCAGTTGGCGGATGCAGCATAGATTCGTCAGTAAAATTTATACGCTCCATTGAAAATCATTTTTCCATTTCACTGCTCGATCGTTCCATTCTTTTGTTTGAGCACGATGGCATATTTAAGGAAGTATTGCTGTCACAGCTCGACGAAAAAATTTCTTCGGGTGAAATTCAACCCACCTCCATTTATTATAACAATACGGTCACCTCACTTGATGAAATGAAAAACAAGTGGCAGCAACAGGTAAAAGATTCGTGGATTGCAACAAGGTTGAAACAAGTGTTTACCTCAACGGAATAACACAGATTAATGAATGGGTAATACTCCCCAAATAATTTCTGAAACAGACACAGGTTTTTGTTAACTTTGTTACATGATTTTAAAGCGATTTTATTTTCTGATTCTGTTATTGAATCCGATTCTTTTATTTGGACAAAATCTTGCTCCCAATAACGGATTTGATGTTTATTCTGTTTGCCCTTCCACCTCCAGTCAGATCGTTACTCCTCCATGGACCACACCCATGGGGCAAACAGGCACACCCGATTACATGAATGCCTGTTTTGTTGGCGGCGCAGGAGCACAGGGAGTTCCCACAAATTTTTACGGTTACCAGATTCCGGTTTCTTCTGATGGATATTATGGAATGATTACCCATTATGGTGGCGGTATTGAAGTGCGTGAATATTTAACTGCCCAACTTACACAACCATTAATGGCAGGTCAAACTTATTCGGTAGGTTTTTCTGTAAGCCTTTCTGATAATTTTAAATATGCAACAGATCACTTCGGTGCTTATTTGTCTGTTACTGCTCCAACCTGGAGTGGAAATTACTCTGCAATGAATACCTACACAGCGCAAATAGATAACGGAGCAGGAAATGTGATTTCAGATATGGCGGGATGGACTTTGATTTCCGGAACCTATACTGCCATTGGAGGTGAGCAATTCATTACAATAGGTAATTTTTTTAATGATGCAAGTACTCAGGTAGTTACAGTAAATGCAAGTGGATTACAATGGGCTTATTACTACATGGACGAAGCTTTTGTTATACCAACAAATCAGTCGCTGTTAGTTAGCGGAGATACATTGTTGTGTGCAGGCGAGTCAACCACACTTACCGCAACAGGAGGCGGACCTTATCAATGGGCTGATGCAGCCAACCAAAGTGTAATTATCAGTACAGATAGTTTTCTAACCGTTACACCTGGTACAACAACATCATATGTTGTTTGGAATACATCAGATACAATAACTGTTACTGTTCATGTTTCAAATCCTCCGGTTTTTAATTTGGGAAATGATACCGCTTTTTGTTCAGGCTCATCAGTTTTGCTTGATGCAACTACAATTGGGGCTACTTATTTGTGGCAGGATAATTCAATAAATGCAACTCTTAATGCATCTGCAAGCGGTCAATATTGGTGTGAGGTTAGTTTGAATGGTTGCGTAGCGTCCGACACAGTAAATATTACCGTAAACCCGATTCCAAATATTAATCTTGGAAACGACACTACAATTTGTGCGGGACAATCATTAATGTTAAATGCTACTACAACTGGGGCAAGCTATTTATGGCAAGATAATTCATCAGGCAGTACTTTCAATGTAACGGCAACAGGCATGTACTGGGTTGATGTAAATTTAAACGGATGTGTTGATACTGATTCAATACAGGTAAATGTTTTCAGTTCAAACGCGCCGGTTATTAATTCTAATTCTCCTTTATGCGAAGGCACTACTTTAAATCTAACCACTGGAATTGTGGCTGGTGCAACTTACAATTGGAGTGGCCCGGGAGGATGGTCAAGTAATCTGCAAAACCCAACCATTACAAATATAACTTTAGCCGGAGCGGGCAATTATTCTTTATCCATTTCAATAAATGGTTGCACAAGTCCGGTTTCCAATACTAATGTGGTGGTTAACCCAATTCCTGCAGCACCTGTACTTGGAAGTAATAGTCCAATTTGTGAAGGAGTTGATTTGAATTTATCCTCAAATCTGGTAGCTGGGGCAACAATTAACTGGAATGGACCAAATGGCTGGAGCAGTAATTTGCAGAATCCAATCATAACTAGCGCTTCAATTTTGAACAGCGGTAATTATACAGCTACTGTTACAGTTAATGGTTGTACTAGTAGTGCAACAAACTTAAATGTTATTATCAATCAGGCTCCATCTTCTCCTGTTACAGGAAGTAATAGTCCGGTTTGCGAAGGAGGCGATATTCTTTTGACTGCAACAAGTTCAGCGGGCTCAACTTTCAATTGGGATGGTCCAAATAGCTGGATCAGCAATCTGCAAAATCCAATTATTAGTAATTCGCTTCCCATTAATTCAGGCAACTACAATGTATTTGCTTCTTTGAATGGATGTAATTCTTCGGTTTCAACTATTGCTGTTGTTGTTGTCCCGGCTGCCGCGTTGACTTTTTCTGTTTCACCTGCTTCTATTTGCGAGGGAGAAGAAACAACAGTTACTTTAATTTCAGCTGCTGTGACTGGTGCCGTTTATAATTTGAACTCCATTCCGGGAATTATTACAAGCGGAATTGGTTCAGGCCCATGGATAGTTAAATATTCTACTGCCGGAACCTA
>Ga0114969_10002007_pt1 | contig 16883 bp, 11 predicted proteins | sample M_130807_MF_Meta_FD_87316 | JGI IMG/M metagenome (GOLD analysis project Ga0114969, IMG submission 87316) | Freshwater microbial communities from Lake Montjoie, Canada to study carbon cycling - M_130807_MF_MetaG | ecosystem: Environmental > Aquatic > Freshwater > Lake | place: Lake Montjoie...
ATTTTATCGCGGAGCCCCACGACGAAATCGCGCAGCTGCGCACACTGTGCGCGGGCTGCGGCGGTGGATTCCGCGGTGGGGCCGGCGACCGGTAACGCGAGCCAGCGGGCCTGCAATGTGGCGATCGGGCCCACGTCGGCCTCTGGCCCATTGAGGGTGGCCCAGATCGTTGCGAGATACCGGGGGCTCACCCTGGCCTCGACGGCGATGGCCTCTAGTGAGGCACTGTCACGCCCGAGGGCTGCGCGATGTTTGAAACGCCACGCCGCCAGAAAATAATCCGCGTAGTCGGTCGGCTGCCGGCGGTAGAAGTCGATGATCCGCTGCACCGAATAGCGGTCGCGGTCGGTATCGACGACGGCGGGGTGCGGCGCGAATGCGAAGCCTGCCGGTTGCAGTACGAGGTGTTCGGCGACGGTGCGGGCGGCGCCGAGATACTTTTTCAGCAGCGACGGCGACATCGCGAGCGATTCACCGGAGTTGTCGAAACCGGCTTGGTTGGCGGGATCGACGGGGAATTCTTTTGTCGGCCGGATATCGACCCCGGTGAGATCGCGGATCGTGTAGTCGTATTCGGCGTTGCTGAGCCGCCGGGCGAGCACGGGGCCCGGGTCGCCAGCATTTTTCGTAGCCTCGGCCTGACGAAACGCGCGTATCCACGCGACGACTTCGGCGCGCAACGAGTCGGAGGGGAATTGCTTGGCCTTTTCGTTCGGCATATCGCCGGCCTCGAGGCGTTCGAGGACGAGCTCCCAGTGGGTAAAACCGGCCGTGACTCTGGCCACGTTGGTGTAGAGGCTGAGGTCCAAATCGGCCTTTGTAGTTTCTTTGCCGTGACACGAGACGCAGTAGGTTTCGAGGAACGGTTGGACGGTGCGGTGGAAGGCGATTTCAAGGCCCGACGGATTCGGGTTGGGTGGCATTGCCGCCGCGGCGCGAGCGACGAGATGAATCCAAATGACGACGAAAGAAAATCGGAGGGGCATTGGGCAGGTGAGCGTGTCGCTCCGCCGCGCTCACTGGGGCCGGCGAAAAGCGAACGCTGGCTAGACGAGCAGAGCGCGAGAAAGTGTCACGACAACGGACGGTGAGGTCAGTCCTTGGGGCGGCGGCCGACGCCCCAGATCAACCAGACGGCGAGTGCGACCAGCAAGATGATCCACCAGAGGTAGCGCAGCTCACGCGCGGCCATTTCCGCGAAGGCCGCCGCGCGCGGGAAGAAAAAGACGAGCGCGAAGCCGACAAGGACTAAACTGAGGAACTGGAAGAAGGCGCGTTTCCGTGGCGTCATGGCACCACTGGCATCTCAGCTGGACCAATCGGCAGCAAGAGCGCAGCACCGGAATTTTCGGGTCCGGAGGGCACGACCATGGGCGAGCGGCCGTTCCAGCGCTCGACAATTTTCCAGCGCAGAAACGCCGGGCTTTGCCGGAGGGCCTCACCACGCACGCGGATGGCCTCGGCTTCACCCTTGGCGCTGATGACGGCGGTCTCGGCTTCGACTTGGGTTTGCACTTGAGTAAAGCGCGCCTGATTCGCCTGTTGTTCCGCGACCATCTTGGCTTCGATCGCCTTTTCAAGTTCAGGCGAGAGATTGATATCCCGAACGACGATATCTTCGACGAGGAGGAGATTGCCGATTTTCTGCTTCGCGGCCGTGAGGGCCTTTTGCTTGATTTCTTCTCGGCTCTTCACGATCTGCTCGGCGGTGTAGAGTGCGGTGACTTCCTTGATGGCCTCCTGCACGCGCGGGGCGATGAGGCTGTCGAAGGGATCGCCGGCGAACTCGCGGTAGATCTGCACGACTGACGATTCGGGCGCGCGGTAAAGCACGCGGAGGTCGATTTTCACCTGTTGAAGATCGGAGGAAAAACAATCGGCCCTCACGGTCTGCGTCCTCTGGCGGACATTGATCGTCACGATGCTGGTGAGAAAGGGAGCTTTAAAGCCGAAGCCCTCGGGCAAGAAACCGTCGGCGGTCTTGCCGAGCGTGACCTTGAGGCCGCGAGTGCCGGGCTCGATCACATAGGTGGCGGCCGTGGATAGGATGAGCAGCACAAAGGTCATGGCGGCCAGACCGATGAGCTTGGAGGCAAGGAGAGGATTCATGGGTTCAGCGTCGGACGGGACTTTTCGCAGCGGCCGGTTGTGGTAGGGCTGGGACATTGGATTTTTGGGTCTTGAGGCGTTCGATGTCTTGCAAGCTGAGCATGACCTTGTCGCTGCCGCCGATGATGGCCGGCGTGATCCCGTCCCACTTGTCGACGATCTGGAGATCGACAAAGGCGGGGTTTTTCTTGAGCGCGTCGCCGCGGATCATGATCGATTCGGCTTCGCCCTTGGCGCGGATGATGGCGGTGTCGGCTTCGATCTGCACACGTTGCTGGAAATACTTGGACTTCGAGGCCTCCTGCTCCTGAACCATTTTGGCCTCGATGGCGTGTTCCAGTTCCTTTGTGAGCGCGATATTTTGAATCACGATGTCTTCGATCACGAGGAGGGAGCCGAGTTTGCGCCGGGCAATTTCGAGTGAGCGCGTCTTGATCTGTTCGCGGTTCTTTACGATCTGCTCGGCGCTTTGCAATGCGACGACTTCTTTCAAGGCCTCCTGCACGCGGGGCGCGACGAGACTCTGAAAGGGATCACCGTAATAGTCTTGGAAGAGTTTCACGACTGACGCTTCGGGGATGCGAAAGAGCACTTTTAGATCGATGGTGATTTGTTGAAGGTCCGAGGAATAGCACTCGGCTTTGTCTTCGGCGGTTTGCTGGCGGATGGAGATCTGCGTGATGGTCGTGATGAACGGGGCCTTCAGGCCGAAGCCCTCGGGTTTGAAGGCGCGAGAAGCCTCGCCCATCGTCACCTCGACGCCACGGTAGCCGGGCTTCACGACGAAGGTGCCGGACGACGCCATGATGACGGCGACGAAAATTAAGAGGCCGACTCCGACCAATTTTGCGATTCCAGGGGGATTCATGTGATGAGTTCGGCAACGTAGGCGTCACTTCGGCTAATACAAGCGAGAGGTTGCGAACCCGCGCGGTTCCGAGTTTTTTGTCTGAGTGAGTGCGGGGCAATCGACCCCGAGCACGGCGAGTTTTCGCTCGTGAATCATCACAGCGCCAACTTCGCGTTGGAACGTGGAGAATATTTTCCATCGTGGTGAGCACCCATTGGGCGCATCTCCCGGTTGTCGGTTCAGGGAGCATCGGCCGACGGGGGGCGCATTCCAAGCGCCCGGCTTGGCGCTCGATTTGCCACCCGGCGCAGCGGCGGCAGGGAAAGTGCCGTTGCGTAAAAAGCACGGCGCCTTTCCAAAGTGAACGCTAGGGACGGCGCGTCAACCAAGCGACCCACGGCCGTTTGGTGTCGGCGGTGCCACTGGCAGGCGGAGTGAGGGTGACGCTTTTTCCACCGGCGATCGGCGTGGTGACTGAGCGAAGTTCGGCGATTGCTGAGTCGAGCCAAGCGACGGTGTAGGTCGCGCGATCGGCGGTGAGGTCGAGTTCGACGGGTTCGCCGGCGAGGGAGTAGACAAGATACGCGGAACCGGGGGCGGCCATCGCCCAGGTGGATGCGGCGTGCGTGCGGACGAGGGGAGCGGCGCGAGTTTGGGCGCGGTCGGCGGCGGGAATGCTTTTCTCGATGGCGGCGGTGAGGTCGGGGAAGTCGTCGGTTTTGCGGACGACGACGAGATCAGGAAACGCATCGCGGTATTCGCGGAGGGCGCGGTAACGCTGCATCGCGCCGCCGGGGCGGGGTTGATTCGGGCGGGATCCGGCGCGCGTGAGTTGCTCGCGGGGAGCGAGGTTGAGGCCGCCTTCGATGGCGAAGAGCGAGCCGTCGGAGCGGTAGCTCCAGTTGTGGAAATCAATCGCGCTGATGAGCGGGCGGCGCACGGGATCGGCGAGGAGCGCGTCGACTTGGGCTTTCGGGACTTCGAGGGCGATGAAGACTTTTTTAGCGTTTTCACGCTGCCACTCGGCGATGGTGTCGAGCACGAATTGGACGAAGGGGAGCGGGCCAGAGTATTCGCGGTCGAGGCCGTAGATGACGTTGGTGTTGTCCTTCAGCACGTCGAGACAGTGGCGGATATAGCGGCGGTGGAGGTCGCGACGGACGGGATGCGCGATGTCGTAGAAGGCGTTGGCGGCGGGATTCTCGTCGGGGAGATCGGTGGCTTGGAGACAGTTCACGGGACGCCACGGGAAATCGACGTAGTGGGCGCGCGTTTCCTGGATGGCGTGTTGGAAATAAAAATTATGGTAGAGGATGCGGCCGTGGGTGTCAGCGAGGTCGGCGAACTCTTTGACGCGCGAGAAAAACCACGGGTTGAATTTCGTGAGATCGTATTTACTGAGGCCGTTCCAGTCCGTGCCCAGGCCGCTACGCGCCCACGGGCCTTCCATAAACGGGGCCGAGACGTCGTCGGCGCGGAGTTCGGGCGAGCCGTAGAAGTTATGATTAATGCGACGGCGGTCATACCAGAGTCCGTAGTGATGGACGAAGGCGGCGCCGGGTTGGAGGGAGGTGATGACTTCGATGAGATCGTCGGTCGCGCCGCGGCCGGATTCGCCGGGGGAGAAGCGCGTGATCGCGGGGCCGGAGGGGCGTGCGAGGTGGCGCGGCATCTGGCCGAGATACCAGGACCAGCCGGTGGCGCCAGTAAAGGCGCGTTGGTCGCCGATGAGGAATTGGGCGTTGGCGAGGCGGAGCGGTGGGGGAGTGGGCCGGGGAGCAGGCGAGAGGGCGGGAGGGAGCGTGGGGGAGACGGCGGCAGTCGGAGAAACGGGAATGGTGGTACGGGCGAGACGAGCGGGGGCTTCGGGGCCGCGGCGTTCGGCGAGTTGGCCGAGGTAGAGGCTGTCGGGTTTGGCGGCGGAGCCTTTGACGAAACCTTGGAAGGGCATCGTGCGCGCGTCGTAGGCGAGGCTGTCGTCCACGATTACGCCCTTGCTGCCGTAGGCTTGGTTGGGCGCGCCGGGCGGGCTGTGGATTTGGATCTCGGTGGATTCGCAGTTCCAGAGGAGGGAGTTGGCGGCGGTCCAACCGGCGCCCTGGCCGTTGGCGCCGCGATTGACGAAGCGCAGGGCGTTGCCGCGGATGATGACGTTGTCGTAGAGGACGCCGGAGGCCCAGCTCTCAACGGGGCCGCTGGCATCGAGGGCGTCGGTGGCGCGGCAGTGGAGAAAGACGTTGGGGCCAGCGGCGGCGAAGCCGGTAGTGAAATCGCGGAGACCGTGTTCACTGGTGCAGCGTTGAACGAGTGTGAGCTGGCCGGAAATGGAAAACACGCGGCGGCGATAGGCGGCGAGCTCGGAGATGGGGTCGAGGGCGGTGCAGTCCTCAATGGTGAGTGCGCGCGAATCGGTCTGCGCATGGATGACGTAGCTGACAAAGTGTTGGGCGGTGAGCTGGCGGACCCAGGCGTTTTCCACTTTGTCGAGGGCGACGCAGACCCACGCGTGCTCTTCGTCCTTGGGTGATGCCCGGTCGTAGTCGGAGATGCAGCGGAGATTTTCGACGCCGACGTGATCGATGCGGCCGGGAAATTCGCAGCGCGCGATGGTGCCGCCGCCAAAGGCTTGCTCGAGCGCGGTGGTGAGCGGGGCGTCGAGGGTGAGCGTGTGGCCGTCGGCGGCGGTGACGACGCGTTCCCAGAGGAGGTCGCGGGAGCCGGGGGTCCACGAGATGCGGCTTTCGGGGCGCCAGCCGGAGAAGTTGCCCATGCCGATTTGGGTGATCCACGCGGCGGTGCTGGGACGGCGGACGGCGATGCGGGTGCCGACGGGAAAGGCCGTGGCGTCGGCGACGCTGAGACGCTTTGCGCCGACGGGGACGAAGGCGTCGGCGACGGTTTGACGCGACGAGATGGTTTCAGTGCGTTCACCACGGCCGCCGATTTCAATGAGGGTGCGACGCGTGGGGCGCGTGGAGACGAGGACGGTGGCGGTGGGGTCGTTTTCATTTACGCCCTGACCGGAACCGCGGAGGACGACGCCGCTGGCGTTGAGGCGAAGGGTGCCGTCGATGGTGTAGCGGCCGGGTGCGAGGAGGACGGCGCCACGAAATCCGTCGGGGCCGACGGGGAGTGCGGCGACGGCGTCGAGGGCGGCTTGGATACGGGCGCGGTCGTTGGGTGCGGAAAGCGAGGAAGGAGCGACGGTGAATTTTGCGGAGACGAAGGGGATCGGCTCGCCACCGCCCGCGTAGCCGGCTTGGGAGAAGTCGATGACGGTGTTGCCGGCGCCATCGGGGGTGTAGGCGAGGGGGCTGCCTTCGACTTGGCGAATCGAAGGCGTGGGGCGCGGCGGAAGTTCCGCGGCAACGGAGAACAGAGCGGTGAGGAAAAAGAGTGCGGTGAGGGAGCGGTGCATGGGAGCGGAATACCTAATGACCCACGACGGAGGTGCGCTCCGAGCGCGCGGCGTGGGGGCTACTTACCTGCGGCGTAGGCGGCGTAGGCTGCGGCTACTTTGCCGGATTTTTCGTCGCCGCTGTGGAAGTAGAAACGGTAGCGGAGCGTGAGCTTGCCGCCGGCTGCGACGGTGTGGTCGCCTTTGCCGACGGGGTGTTTGGCGGCGGGCTCGAAATCTTTTTGGCCGAAGGGATTCGCGGCGAAGAGGCCGTATTCGCGGGCCATCCACCACGTGGGGTGCCGGAGATTCTGCGGGTGATCGAAGATCGCGATGCCGTAGGTCTTGCCATCCTTGGGCGCGAAGTAGTCGCACCATGGCGCGCGTTTTCCCCAAGCGGCGCCGTTGCGGTCACCATTGGCGGTGATGATCGTACCGCTGCCGGGGACGTCTTTACCCTTATCCTTGCGCGGAGCGTTCATCCATTGGGCGACGCGGATGGACATGGTGCCATCCTTGTTGTCGCCGAGGACGAGCGGGGTATCGGGCTGCGCATAAATGGTGACCTCGTAGTCGAGTGTGCGGGCCGTGGCGTTGCCGCGGAAACGGAGCGTGGTGTCGTCGGTGGCGATGAGTTTACCGTCGGGGGATAACCAGCGGTTTTTGACGCGGAGAACGCCGACGTCGCCGCTCTTGGCTTCTACGATGCCGTCGTTGACGGTGTCACCTTTGGGGAATTTCGTGCCGGAGGTGCCTTCGTTCCAGAAGTCGATTTTGTTTACGTCGCTGTGCACGAACATGAGCGCGCGATGGTGCTTGTGGTCGTGGTCTTCGCCGGGCGTTTCCTTCATGGGGAAATCGCGGACGAGGGAGGTGCCATCGACGGCGTTGACGGGATAGAGGTAGGGGCGCGAGGCACCCTTGTGAATGTATTCGGTGAAGAGCTGACCGCCGATTTCGACGCGCACGCGGTCGGCGAGCGGGGTGAGTTTAACGGTGTGATCGGCGGCGCGGGCGGTCAGCAAGGGCGCGGCGAGGGCGGCGAAAAACAGGAGCGGAGATACGAGGCGGTTTTTCATGGAAGGGAATAATCAGTGGTGGGATCGAAACGAAAATAGCTTATTTTTTGGGACTGAGCGGAGTGGAGTAATAGATTACGGTATAAGTACAAGGCGTCGGACCCGCGTTGCGGAGAAAGGTCGTCGCGCCCGCGGCAAAGAAAATCACGGAGCCGGGCCCACCGCTCTTGGACTGGCCATCCCAGTGGGCTTCGACGGTGCCTTCTTTTACGATAATGACTTCTTCCTGGAGGTGCTTGGAGGGCTCACCACTTTTCTCGCCGGGATTGAGCGTGGTGACATGGCAGTGCAGCTTGTCCACGGTGGCGGTCGGACCGTCGAACACGTCGCGGCGGACACCCTTGGCGGTGGGCGTGACGGTGAGTTTCTCCCACGCGAAGACGTCCGAGACGAGAGGGGCGGCGGGACCGCGCGAAGGATTGGCAGGTGGCGGAGTTTGCGCAGCAAGCATGGAGGCGAGGGCGGCGGTGAAGGCGCAGAAGAGGTGGCGGAAATTGCGGAGTTTCATGGGAGGGAAATGACTTCACGACGACGGGGGGCGCCGAGGCGAAGCCGAGCAGGAGGCAGCTTCGGGAATACCGATTCGACGAACGCAAGGGGGAAACGTTACACGGGTTGCACTTACGCGGTGGATACCTCTTTTTGAGAAAATGACCGCGCCTCTTTCCGCTCCCACGACTCATGCTCCGCATCGCCTCCGCTGGTGGCCCGCTGGGCTGATCCTCACTCTGGCAACGACGGTGATCACCATCGTGCGTTTGCGCGATGATCTGGCCTTTCAACAGCGCAACTTGACCACGACGGGAATCGTGCTGGGAACGGTTGCACTGCTCTTGATTTGGTGGACGGTTTTTTCGCGAGCACGGATGCGACTGAGACTCGGAGTGACCTTGGGTGGGTTGGCCACGTTGGCGTTGGGCGTATCGGTCTTTAGGATTCGCGGCGTCAGCGGTGATCTCGTGCCGATCTGGGAATTCCGTTGGGCGAACGCGGGGCGCGCGGTGGCGGCCGTGGTCGCTCCCGTGACGAACTCCGCGCCCGTTTCCGTGGCGCTCGGCGACCGACCAGATTTCCCCCAATTCCTCGGGCGGGATCGCACCGCCGTGCTCCTCGGGCCGAAGCTCGATGCCGATTGGGCCGCGCATCCGCCGCAACCGCTCTGGCGCATCAAGGTGGGGCTCGGTTGGTCGGGCTTTGTGGTGGTGGGAAACCGCGCTCTGACGCAGGAACAAGAAGACGGTCAGGAGCGCGTCACCTGTTACGATGTTAACGACGGTCGCCTGCTCTGGTCGCATCACGACACGACGCGTTATGGAAATCCGATCGGCGGGGTCGGCCCGCGGGCCACGCCCACGGTTGTGGGAAGCCAAGTGTTCACGTTGGGTTCGACCGGACGGTTGAACGCGCTCGACCTCGCGACGGGGAAACTGCTTTGGACGCGCGACCTCGTGGCGGAGACGGGAGCGAGCATTCCGGAGTGGGGTTACGCGGGCTCGCCGTTGTTGCTCGACGGCCGAGTGGTTGTCAGCGCCGGTGGTAAGGCGAACCAGTCCCTGGTGGCGTATCGCGCGGACACGGGCGAGCGGGTGTGGGCTGCGGGTCAAGCCGAGGCGGGATACGGCTCGCCGTTTGTGACGACGCTGGCTGGCCGACGGCAGATCCTCGCGTATAACCATCGGCGGATTACCGCTCACGACGCGGCGGATGGCGCGGTGCTCTGGGAATATCCGTGGGGGGTGGGCTATCCGCATGTCGCGGTGCCGGTCGTCGTCGGAGGAGATCGAGTGGTGTTTTCTGCTGGGTACGGCGTGGGCAGCGAGTTGCTCGAGATCAAGTCGGGCGCCGATGGCCGTTTCGTGGCGGACCGCGTGTGGCGCTCGCTGAAACTCAAGGCGAAGTTTGCGAATCCGGTGGCGCGCGAAGGATTTCTTTACGGGCTCGACGACGGAATATTCGCGTGCCTCGACTTGAAAGACGGAGGGTCGCAATGGAAGGAAGGCCGCTACGGTCACGGCCAGGGACTGCTCATCGGCGATTTATTTTTGTTGATGTCGGAGGGCGGCGAACTGGTCCTGCTCAGGCCCACCCCGACGGGACCGGGGGAGTTGCACCGTTTCCGGGTGTTCGCGGAAAAGACGTGGAACCCCATCGCACTGGCGGGCGACCTGTTGATCGTGCGCAACGATCAGGAGGCGGTGGCGCTGCGGGTGAAGCTCGCGAGTGGCTCGGTCGTAGGCGGGCGTTCGGAGTAATCCGTGTCCGTTGAGCGGGCGAGTGATTCCGTGGCGGGGGTGTGTTTCAGGATTGTCCGCGAGGCGGAGCGCGCTTCGTATGACCGAACCCATCCTCCCTTACCCATGCTCATCGCTCACCCATCTCTTGCCTCCTCGCTTCGCCTCGCGTCAGTGGCCGCCTCGTTCGCCTTCGCCGGATTTTTTGGTGGGCGCTTGCAGGCCGGTGACAACTGGGAGCAATTCCGCGGGCCCTCTGGCGACGGCCGTTCGGACGCGAGGGAATTACCGGTGACCTTTGGCGAGGGTGAACGCGTAAAATGGAAAACGGCGATTCAAGGCAAGGCGTGGTCGTCGCCCGTAATTTGGGGCGACCAAGTATGGTTAACGACCGCGACCGAGACGGGCGACGCACTGTCCGTCGTATGTATCAACAAGGAGAGTGGGGCGATTATCCGTGAGGAGGTTTTGTTCCGCGTGGCGGAGCCGCAATTTTGCCACAAGTTCAACTCCTATGCGTCGCCGACGCCGGTGATCGAAGACGGACGCGTGTATGTGACATTTGGATCTCCGGGGACGGCGTGCCTCGACACGAAGACGGGGGCCGTCTTGTGGAAACGGACGGACTTCGTCTGCAATCATTTTAGGGGAGCGGGTTCCTCCCCGATCCTGCACGGTGATTTACTGTACATGAATTTTGACGGGAGTGATTTTCAGTTCGTAGTGGCCCTCGACAAGAAGACTGGGCGCACCGCCTGGAAGGTGAACCGCTCGGTTGATTTTCAAGATCTCGACGCGGCCGGGCGTCCGACGGCCGACGGCGATTTCCGCAAGGGGTTTTCGACGCCGCATATCGTTTCCCAGGACGGCCGGCCACTTTTGCTCAGCAGTGGTGCGAAGGCGCACTATGCGTATGAGCCTGCGACCGGTGCCGAGGTTTGGAGGCTCGAGGAACGCGCGCAACACAGCGCAAGCAGTCGGCCGCTCGTGGCCCACGGCATGGTGTATCTGCAGACTGGATTTTCCAAGGGGCAGTTGCTCGCCGTCAAACTCGGCGGGGCGGGTGTGCTGCCGGAAACCCAAGTCGTGTGGCGGGAGAAAAAGAACGTGCCGAACAAGCCGTCGATGATCGCGCACGAGGATCTGATTTTTATGGTGGACGACGTGGGGATCGCGTCCTGCCTCGAAGCGAAGACCGGCACGATGCTCTGGCGGGAGCGGATACTCGGCAGTCACTCGGCATCGCCGATCGTGGCGGACGGGCGGATCTATTTCTTGAGTGAACACGGCATCGTGTCGGTGATCGCAGCGAGCCGGACTTTTGAAAAGCTTGCAGAAAATAAGTTTTCCGAAGGCTTCATGGCGTCACCCGCAGTATCCGGGAAAGCACTATTCCTGAGAACGAAGGGGCACCTTTATCGCGTGGAATAAGGTGCAGGTGGCGGCGGGGTACCCCGCAGAGGAGTCACCCGCCAGGTGGCCGATCGCGGTGCAGACACGTGCTGCATAGTCTCCTCATTTGCTCCGCGTCCTCCGCGTCCCCCGCCTTGCCCGGCCTTTTCGAAACTGAAGAAAACGGAGACGGATAGCCCGCCACTGCGCCGGGCAGCGGCTATCGTGGACGATCCGCGCCGAGTCGCTTAGCCTCGGAGGCATGGCGGGCGGAGTCCTCGTGCCGTCCGGCGGAGCCGAGGGCGCGGGCATAGGTGGCATGGGTGTCGGCCGAGGCCGGGTTGAGTGTGAGCGCGGCTTCGAAGTGCGGGAACGCTTCGGTGTAGCGACCGAGGATGGTGAGCGCGGTGGCCCATTCGAGTTGGGCCTCGGCGTGGGCGGGGTTGAGGGCGACGGCGCGAGCGAAGTGTGGGATCGATTCGGCGGTGCGACCGCTGCGTGCGGTGGCCAGGCCGAGGTTGCGATGGGCGAGGGCATAGGTGGGCTTGAGGCGAATCGCCTCGGCGAAGCGGGCGAGGCCCTCGTCGGCGCGTTGGCTGGCCATAAAGGCAATACCGAGATTGTTGGCGGCTTCGGCGTAAAGCGGTTGCAGGCGGAGGGCGGTTTCGAGATGGGGAATCGCTTCGGTAGAGCGACCCAGTTGGTTGAGCGCGTCGCCGAGATTGTTTTCTGCTTCGGCGTAGGTGGGGCGAAGGGCGAGGGTTTTTTCGAAGTGGGCGATGGCTTCGTCGGCGCGACCCGTTCCGACCAGAGCGACACCGAGATTATTGTGAGCCATCCATGCCGTGGGATTTTTTTCGAGCGTGTGGGTGTAGAGCGTGAACACGTCGCGATAGTGACCGGCTTGGTGGAACGAGAGCGCAGCGAGTGCCGAGATGAGCCCGACGGAGGTGACGCGCTGCACCCGCGGTGAGAGGCGGGTCAGGGCGGCGGCAGCGAAAGCAAAGATAGCGAGGCTGGGGAGATATTGAAAATGATCGGCGACAAACGAGTAGAGGAAAGGGAAGACGTTGATGAAACCGAGGGCCGGGAACAGCGCGCCGCCGAAGAGGAGCGCGGCGGCGAGGGGCCCGCGCCGGCCGGAGCGGTGGGCATATCCAACGAGCGCGGCGAGCAGCGCGACGGTGGCGGCGAGGACGAGCCACGAAAGCACCTGGGTCGGGTCGGGCACGACGCGGGCGTAGATGAAACTGAGGTCGAGCGGGAGAAGAAGTTTGCCGAGATAAAACCAGACGGCGCGGCTCGCGAGCAGGAGGCGTTGCGTGGCGGTGAGGGCGAAGTCGGCTCCTTGGGCGCCGATGAGCGTGTGCTCGAAAGATGCCGTGGCGAGGGCGGCGAGGGCGCTGCACGCGAACCACGGGAGCAGCGGGACGACGTCGCGGCGGAGGGAGAGCGTGCCGCGTTGCCACCACGCGAGCACGAGCAGGGCGGCAGGGAGCGTGGCGGTGACGGTTTTCGAGAGGAGGGCGGCAATGAAAACCACGGTGGCAAGAGCGTAAGCCCGGGACGACCGGGGACGGTCGCGCTCCCACGGCGAATCGAAGCGCAGGTAGGCGAGCGCGGCGCAGAGATAGCAGACGAGGGAGAGCGTGTTTTTTTGTTCGGAGACCCACGCGACGGATTCGACCCCGACCGGGTGGAGCGCGAAGAGCAGAGCGGCGAGCGTGGCGCCGGGGACGGCGAGGCGGAGCAAGAGTGCGGCGAAGAGGCAGGCAGCGGCGGCGTGGAGCAGGACGTTGACGAGATGGTAGCCGAACGGGGCGTCGCCCCAGAGCTGGTGTTCAAACCAGAACGCGGAGTGCAGGAGCGGGTAGTATTGTTGGGTTGCGCCGGGCTCGGTCCAGATGCGGACGAGGCCCTCGAAGGAGCGAAGTTCGGGGCGCGTGACGTGGCCGGGCTGGTCGTCCCAAATGAATCCGCCGCCCAGTGCGGGCCAGTAGGCGAGGAAGGTCGCGAGGAAGATGAGGGTGGCGCGGGCGCGGGGTGAGAGCGTTTTCATTTGCCGATGGGTGCGGCGTTCAGCCGAACGAGAAACCGGGCGACGTCAGGGCGGGTGAGCCAATCGGCCGCCGCCAGCGAGCGGGCGCGGTCGAAGTCGGAATGGGCCGCGGCGGGCTGATTGAGCGCGAGGTTGGACTGGGCGCGCATAAACCAAGCATCGGGATTTTTTGGGTCGTGTTCGACCATCGTGGAAAAATCGCGGTGGGCGTCGGGCCAGCGCTGTTGGCTCGCGGCGAGGATGCCCCGTTGTTTGGCGGGAGAGGCGGGGTTGTGCGCGAGCTTGATGGCGAGGGTGAGATCGGCCTCGGCGGCGACGAAGTCACCGCGGCCCATCGCGTGGAAGGCGCGCAACTCGTAGAGCTCGGGCATGGCGATGGCGGGCGGGTGGTCGAGGAACGAGAGCGCGTACTGAAGATTGAAGATTGGGGCGACGGCGTCGTTCATGACGTGGTGCGCGGGCGCAATGAGCGCGACCGCGGCCGCGAGGCGCAAGGTGGGAGGTAGCCAGCGGTGGCGGGTGGCACGGGCGAGGACCAAGCCGAGGACGGCGGCGGGCAGGAGCATGGTCATCGAGCGGGCATAGTCTTGGGCGGTGGCGAGACCCAGCACGCCGAGGGCGCACAGCGCGGCGGCGAGGACGAGTGCGCGGCCGCGGTGCGGCCAGAGCAGATACACGGCGGCGAGCGCGAAACACCAGCCGGCACGGAGCCCTTCCCAGATGCCGAGCGCGATGCGCGCAGGCGGGGCGTCGAGGACCTTGCGGCTGCCAAGGTAGCCGCTGACAGTCGCGCCCGCGGCGGAGTGGCCGGAAAGCAGGCCAAGGCGCACGAGGAGAAAACCAGCGAGGAGCGCGGCGGGGACGGCGACGTCGCGCCGCAGCGAGACGTTCTCCGGTCCGTGCAGCCAGCGGCAAAGCAAGGCGAGCGGGGCGGCGGCGGCGAAGCGCTCGTCGATCCACGGGGCGAGCAGGCAAGCGAGCCAAACGAGGTGGCGGGATCGGGCGAACGCGGCGAGTAGTAGGGCCAGTGCGAGCCACGAGTCGAAGTAGCCGAGCCAGCCGGTCGAGGTGAAAAACCACGACGCTGACCCGAGAACGACGGTGGCGAGGGCAGATTCGGTCCAGTCATAGTGCGCGCGCCGGAGCAGCGTGACAAGGTAGGCGAGCACGAGCAGGCAGCCGACGTAGGAGAGGCCGAAGAACAGTGGCGGCGGGAGCTGCAGCACGCGTCCGACGAGCGGAAAAAATAGGCGCCACTGAATTGCGCAGTGAAGTTCGTCGGCGATCGGTGCGCCGGGATGCTCGACTTGCGCGAGCACGCTGACGGCGCGGCGGGTTTCGATCATACCCGAAAGTTCGGGAATACGGGACCACAGGCGGAAGGCGCCCCACGACGGGCTGAAGAAAATGAGCAGCAGCGCAAAGATTCCGCAGGCGAGCAGCCAGCGAAACAGACTCTCGCGCGAAGGGGTTAATGCCGCGGTGACCACAGTGAGCTGACGAGTTGATTGCTCCCGAAATCGCGGTGCAACGGCGAAAAACCGAGGAGCGTACACAGCGCGGCACAGGGGTGAGTTGCTCCCTGCCGTGGGGAAGGCGGGGAAGCCCCGGACGAGGGCTAATCACGCGGAGCCACGCGAGAAGACCCGGGCTGGAAAACCCGTGCGACGCTCCATCGCGACGGTATCCGGTGAGCCCCGATTGCTACGGACGCGAAAGCAATGGCGCAGGCAACGCCGGGATCCGCGCCACGACGACCTCGCCGGTGCGGCGGATAATGCCGTAGATCACGCGCGGATCGCTGCGGTCCCAGGCCCACGATTGGCCTTCGAAGGGCACGTCGATGGTCGTGATGTAGTCGAGGGTCACGCCCATTTTGGGGACCCGGAGAACGTAGAGTTTTTTTTCATCGTGGCCCGTCGTGTAGAGCAGGCCGTCGTCGCCCCAGCTGCCGCCGGAGGAACTGCTCTTGCCCCAACTGGCGATGACCTGCGGAGGAAATATCCACGATTCGAGTACGTTCCACTGGTCGTCAAATTTCCCGAAAAGCGTGCTACGGTTGTCGGTCCCCGGGGCGGTTCCCTGATCGTTGTAATGGGCGAAGCAGGCCCACCAAAAACCCTCTTTTTTCTCCGCCCACGTGAGCGAGCCGTGGCGGATGCCGAGGCTGAGGGACTTTACGGGCTGAACGGTAGCCGGGTCGAAATATTCCAAGGAGCTGGCCATGGGCAGCTGGGGAAAGTTGGAATGTGCGAGCACGAGCTGGCCGTCTTGGATGAGGCCGCCGTTGAGGTGAATCGTGGCACCGCCGCGCAGGCCGACCCATTCGGCGACGCGCGCGCCGGTGGTTTTGTCGTATTTGCCGACCACGTAGTTGCCGATGCCGTAGAAGTGGTGCGCGTCAACGGCGACGCCCTGATTGGCGCCGCGGGGCTTCCACCGGCGCAATTCCTCCGCGACGAGTCCGTGGTGCGTGAGCTCGGCTTTGGGGGCGGCGGGCAAACTTGCGAGCCACGCGCGGTTAGCTTCGCGCACCGGATCGGCCGGAGCCGACTCGGCCGCACGGAGGACCAGCGAGGAAGCGATGAGGAGAACCGAGAGGGCGCGGAGTTTCATGAGGGGGTTAAAAGCTACGCGTGGCGTCGAAGAACCACGCGCGGCCCGAGAGGAGGTTTTGGCTCACGCCGGGGCTGTAGCCGAAGCCGCCCGTGGCGAGGGGCGGGGCATGGTTGGTGAGGTTGGTGACGCCGAGGCGCACGCGCGTGCCGCGCAGCCAAGAAGTGGTGCCGCTGAAACGGTAACCGACGGAGGCGTTGTAGGAGATGCTCGAAGCCATGACGTAGCGGTAAACGAATTGGCCGCCGGTGAAATGTTTCGCGATGTAGTTTGGGCGGCCGAGTGAATCGTAGACCGCTGCCGTAGTGGTGGCGCCGGAGTCCTGGGAAGGGCCGACATAGTAAGCACCGAGGTTGGCGGTCCAGGCATTGCGGCGCCAAGTGACGTTGCTCGTGCCGCGCCAACGGGAGACGCCGTTGACGGTGAGGTCGTTGGTCTCGACGGCGGGGAGGTTGGCCGGTTGCTGCACGGAACGGGAGCTCACAAGGTAGGACCAATCGGAGTTGAGCGTCACGTTGCCGAAGGGAAGTTTCGGCAGCACGTAACGCAGGCCGAAATCGACGCCCTCGTTTTCACTGCCAGCGATGTTAATCCACGGCTGGTTGAAGGAGAAGATTTTTCCCGCGGTGGCTTGGGGGTTGCCGGGGTTGGCGGCGTTGTAGGTGTTGAAAGCGGCGGTGTCATCGGGGGTGACGGCGTAGCGCACGATGTCGGGGTCGCCCTTGTAAGCGGAGGTGCCGCTGCCGAGATCGATGGCCGAGATGGCGCGACCGGCGGCGAGTTGGGCTTTGGTGTAGGCTTGGATGAGGGAAACATCACTGGCGCGGATCTGGGTGCCGTTGCGGGAGCCGAGGAGGTTGGTGCGCTCGATGCGCCAGTGGTCGGCGGTCACGCTGAGGCCGCGGATGCCCGGCACGTCGATGACGACGCCGTAGGTCGTGCCCTCGGATTCGGAGGCCTTGAGGTTGGGGTTGCCGCCGAAGTAGCCGCGTTGGACATAAGCGCCTTCGTTGGTGACGGGGTTGCGGTAGATGTCGATGTCACCAGCGCCGGCCGTGATGGACCAGCGCGGGCTGGTGAAGAGGGCGGCGAGACTCGGAGCCATGAAACCTTCGTTGTAGGAGCCGCGGAGCATGAGCCAAGAGAGCGG
>Ga0114969_10002008_pt1 | contig 16873 bp, 10 predicted proteins | sample M_130807_MF_Meta_FD_87316 | JGI IMG/M metagenome (GOLD analysis project Ga0114969, IMG submission 87316) | Freshwater microbial communities from Lake Montjoie, Canada to study carbon cycling - M_130807_MF_MetaG | ecosystem: Environmental > Aquatic > Freshwater > Lake | place: Lake Montjoie...
AGTATATCGTTCTTTGGAAAAAAGAAGATGGCAAATGGAAACTACATAGAGATTTATCAAACTCTGATCTTCCTTTGGCGACGAAATAATTTACATCAAATATATAGTAAGGGTTTATGAAGTCATTTTCATAGACCCTTTTTATTTGGGGTACGTTTCTATAAAATCTGCACCAAATTTTGCACCACAACTCTTTTCTTAAACCCCGCAGAAACCTTGGGAATCTTAATTTCTGGAATGATCGTTGTTTTAGAAAATAACACTTTTTTAGAATTACTTGCACATTGTAATTTATTTAAAGTAGGTATTGCAAGAAGTGGCGCCTACAATAGTACCTTAACGCAATTTGGTTTCCAAAATGAAGAAAGTACTTTTTGGCAAACCAAGGAAAACGTATTGCATTTTTTTTGGGAGCAAGGAAGATGGTTGGATACCTATTTAGAACACAAAGCATTTTAATTACCAGGAGCAAAGGGGAATCTTAAGCTTTTATAATATTCCAATGTTTTAGTAGGTTGAGGATACTTCGCAGGTATGCTCAATTTACTAAACGTTTGAAAATACAATAAGCAAGCATCTCTCCACCATTCTGCATCTTTTACTTGGATGTGTAAAAACTGTTTCACCTGATTAAACTGTTCTGGATTAACATTTTTTTCTTGCAGGGCCCATTGCTGCTCATATTTCTTAATGCTATCCACTCCTATATTGTATTTATAACAAAGTTCTTCCCACAAAGTATTTCCCGATTTCATTTTGTGTTGCCAGGAAACATGATGAAACCACAATAAATATTTTTCATCACAAGTGTTACTGTCTAACCACATTTTAGAAACCGCATCATTGTATTGTGCAAGTGCATTGGTCCCATTTATTGTTCTATCAAAACCAATCCCAATGGTATCGGCTTTGTGATAATAGATTGGATTCCAATCTGGTCTACCTAAGGTATTCCCCCATGGCATAGGCCCATAATGATGCCCGTTATACATCATATGCGCTAGTCCAAGTGGTGTCATATAATTAACCAAGGTTTCGTGTGATTGTAACATTATATTTTGTGTGGTACGCACAAATTCTTTGTCATTGCTAAATGTTTGCTCGATCCACTCTTTAGCAATGGTCTCAATACTTAAACTATAGTCCCAGGCCAATCGTCCAAATGCATACCAGTTGGCTTGTGCAAATGGATGACTGGTCCAATTAATATCATTGCCAATATTACTTACGCCTGCCATAAGTGAGATTGAAAACTGATTGCCTTCTACTATTTTTGCAACTGTGGACCCTTTTCCATTTTGATAGGTATCTGCATCTAATACTTCCTTAAACATAGGCGCTTCATACACTAAGTGGGTGCCTTGCCCTAAATATTCTTGCGTGATTTGAAACTCCATTCCAACTGCTGTTTTTTTCATGGCTCCAAACAGAGGAGAAAAAGGTTCTCTTGGTTGAAAATCAATAGGTCCGTTTTTAACTTGTACAATTACATTGCTATTGAATTTTCCATCTAATGGTATAAATTCTTCATAGGCTTGTTTAAATCGATCCTTGGATTGTTGACTGTATACAAAAGCTCTCCAAATAATAAGACCATGGTAGGGTGCAATGGCTTCTGAAAACATATTGGCACCATCGGCATGTGTTCGTTGATAATCCTGTGGACCAGGCTGGCCCTCACTATTGGCTTTTATTACAAAACCACCAAAATCTGGAATGAGCGAATAAATTTCTTTTGTTTTTTGTTTCCACCAGGCCCTAACATTGCTGTCTAAAGGATCGGCTGTTTTTAATCCTCCAATTTCCATAGGCGCGCTAAACCTGGCAGATAAATATACTTTTATTCCGTAAGGTCTGAATACATTTGCGAGCGCTGCTACTTTTTCTAAAAATTGTTTGGTTAAAATAGTGGCATTGCCATTGACATTGTTAACAAGTGTGCCATTAATCCCTATAGAAGCATTTGCTCTTGCATAATCCACATATCTTTTATCTATATAGTCTGGTAATTTATGCCAGTCCCAAATAGAAAATCCTGCATAACCTCTTTCAACTGTTCTATTTAAGTTATCCCAATGATTTAGCATTCTAAATTTAATCTTAGGAGAGGAGACTATATTTAATGAAGCAATATTTTGAGCTGTCTGCAATAATCGAATAAAATTAAATACGCCATATAAAATTCCTAGATCTGTATTAGCGGTAATAATTGTACAGTTGGCCCCTTTGATATTTTGACTGCTAATAATAAAACCATCAGTATTAATCTGAGCGAGTTCCTTAATGTCAAGACCAGCGATAATTTTATTGGATGAGGGCGTTCCTATTAGAAGTGAATTGTTTTCTATGCCTTCGTTTTTCCATTTTATATTACTACCTAGCAACCCCTTTATAGCAAATGCTAATTCTTCTTTTGCTTTTTGAATGGTGGCAGAATTTCCACTGATTGAAACTGATTTAAGTTTGCTTTGGTAGGCTGAAATTAATTTTATATCCTTAAATTTTTCATATTTAAGCCATAAGTCATATCCATTGTTTGCAGAAGTTGACAAGCTAATTGCAATAAAAAATAATAACACACTTATTTTTTTGATATACATAAATTTAATCGTTGCTTCTGATGCCATTTGCATAATTTTTTATTTAAAATATTTTTGAGCATAATCTAAAAAGAATGGCCAGTTAGGAGTAGGCGTATGTCCAGATGTATGCTGCCTAAAGGCAATTTCACCAGTGAAAAAACCAGTTTCGACAGCTGGAAATTCAGTTGACCCTAGATCCTTTTGACCTAATAATTTATAGACTGGGCCTGCATTAACTGCTGCTAAAAACATTCCCTTCACATCTACCCATCCATCCCCCTTTTCGCCTGCACTAATAAATATGGGCCTTGGAGCACATAAGCCAATTAGTTCGTGTGCATCTACAGGTAAATCATTCCAAGTAAGTGTACTTGCGTATTTAATAAAATTACCTGCCATCCAATGATATTCTCCAGAACTAGCTACATTTTCTACTATCTCCCCAGCATTACGACGGTGTAATTTTGCACCCCCTTCGCCCGATGAACTTATAAAACCAATAGCGAATCTTGTATCATACGCCATGGTAACTAAGGCCGCTTTTCCATAACGGGAATGGCCTTCAATGGCAACTTTTTTAGCATCTATTGCTGGATCTGTTTCAAAATAATCAAGTGCTTTGCTTGCACCCCAGGCCCAAGCCCTTAGCGATCCCCAGTCGTCTGGTTTTCTGTTTGCTCCCTTATTCATTAATCCTATAATTCCTTGTCTTAAACCAGCTCCATTGTCTGCTTGAATAGAAACTGGTACAATTATAGCAAACCCCCAGCCTCTATTGATTACCTGTTGTTGCCAACTTATTTCTGGCTTAGCATTTGGATTGGGATTCATCATTGGCATTCTCATACCCGGAGGAAATACAAAACCAAATTCCATAATAATAGGTACCGGTTTTGAAGAAGCCGCAGGAACAGTAACATTTAACTGAATATCAACTTTAATGGAAGGATAAGAACTATTGTCTACATGCCCAATTAATTTTTTGGCAATCACTTCAACGCCTTCCATTTTTTCATATGTTGTACTCAATACTTCCCAATTAATATTTGGTAATTTACTTGGCATACGGCCGTAAATTTCACGATCAAAATCCTCTACAATTTCTCCTCTTCTTTGTGTTAACCATGCCTTTTTAGAATTCACTTCTTTCCCATTTTTTAGTAGCAATGGATTAGGTAAATTAGGATATGGATTTGCTATTGCCTCATCATAATTCGCCGCATTGGGCGCCTTAGGATTATTGCCATTGGCCCCTGGACGAACTGCTTTTATGTTTAACTGCTGAAGTATATTTTGATAGTCTATTTCTGTTGCCATCTTAATACTATCAGCTATTTCTTTTCTTCTAATGCTGTCTTGAATTCTAGTAGGGCTAGCATTTTGGGCAAAGGAAAAGGTGACTAAGAAAAAAAGTAACGCCACTAACGTGTAAAAATGAACTAATTTTTTTTGCATATTATTGCTCTAATTTAATACTTAACATTCACTTTTGGATAGAAGTGTATATTGTTGTATTAGATTCCCGGCCAAGTTCCGGGCCAGGTTTTCTCCAAAAACGTGTTAAAAGAGGTGAAATATGAGAAATATAGATCTATTTCGATCTTGCATACTATTGATTATCAATAAAAGAAAAGGTATAGAATACCACTAGGAACCCTCATAATCAGGGGGTCCCAGGATCATGCCCTGGTGGGCCCACAGCCGAAAGGCAACATTATCAAGGGTTTATGCTGTCAAAAGCGTAGACCCTTTTTATTTGGGGTAAGTCTCGGCCAAGTTTGGGCCAGGTTTGGGCTATTTCTTAAAAAAAATTTATAAATTACTTACTCGAATATTATCGCTGCCCTCCTATGAAATATTTATATACTTTTCTTATTCTATTATTAAACAATACTTTATCTTATTCACAGGTAAACCAGTCTACGTCAATTTGTAGTGGGGCTTCAATAAATTTAACTTCAGTTGATTTTGGATTACCAGATACGACCACCTACACTTGGAATTTTTTAATTGCTACAGGAAATATTACAGGGGCAAGTTCATCCAATACGGCTTCAAAAAACTTTAATCAAACCATATATGCTAATGGAAATATTGTTGGCGTAGTTGTATTCAATGTTACCCCCTCCTATGGGAATCCATTTACTATCACAGTAAGGGTAAACCCCACAAATATGATTGTTGACGTAAGCGCATTAGCTCCCTCAATATGCAGTAATGGTAGCTTTTATGCCGAAGTAGGTGGAGGTGTTCCTGCCAATACCAAATATACTTGGAATTCACCTGCGGTAACCGGCGCTGTAACTGGAGGTAGTGCACAATCTTCGCCCCAACCCTATATTTATCAAACATTATCTTACACAGGTGTAGCTGGCAGTTCTGGAATAGCAACTTATACAGTAACTCCTTCTTTAGATGGATGTCTTAGCCCTCCATTTACCTTCCCGGTAACTGTTAGTTTAACAGGTGGTACAGTACCAACTATAACTAATAATGCATCAATTATAGCTTCTCCAAAATGTAGTGGTAGTGCGTTCTCATTTACACCAACTTTTTCCACAACTACTGGTGTCACTTACGCATGGAAAAGGCCGAGTCAATATGGAATAAGTACTGCTGCAAATCAGCAATCCGTTCCTAACATTTCCGAAGCACTAAATGATACGCTAATAACGAAAGTGGATGTATATTATTTTTATACTTTAAGTTATGGTAACAACCCTGGTGGTGGTAAATGTAATACAACACAAGTGGTACCAGTTACAGTCAATCCAATCGCAAAAATAAAAGACAAAGAAGTAAATGTTTGCAGTGGCAATTACTTTAAACTAGAAATAAATGATATCATTCCTCCTGGCACCAAATTTACTTGGTCGCTACCTACAATCCCTTCCGGAATTACCGGTCAGGGAGCTCAAACATTAGCAGCTAATTTTAATCAGACTTTAACTAATTCAAAGTTGGTGCCAATAACATTAGCTTACACCGTAACTGCATATACCACCACTTCGGGGCAGCAATGTGGAAGCCCTAGTATAAGTAGTTTTCCAGTCAACGTTACCGTGAATCCGATTGCAACTATTGCACAACAGACTGTAACAAGATGTAGTAAAGATCCTTTTACTATTTCCCCTAGCCCAATACCAGCAGGAACAAATTTCACTTGGTCCTCTTTACCTACTATAACGGGACTTACAACAAACGCAATAAGCGGTGCTTCAATTCAAACCAGTCCTATTAATGTAATTAGCCAAACATTAATTAATAATACAACTTTAGCTGCTACTGCAACTTATGAAATAACCCCCATAACAGGAACTTGTACCGGAGCCATGTTTAAGGCAATTATTACTGTAAATCCATCACCTTCTATTATTAATAAAAATCAAGAGGAGACCATATGTAGCGGCGCGACACTTAATAAAACACAGTCAGGCATCCCCGCTAATACAACATATTCATGGTCAGAACCCACTGTTATTCCTTCTAATACCATAAGTGGATTTACCGCAAAAAATACAGCAGCATTTAGTCAAAGCCTTACAAACCTTACGAATAGCCCCGTTACAGCAAATTATACCATAACGCCCAATGCTGGTAGTTGCGCGGGAGACCCCTTTAATATTTTGGTTACAGTTAAACCAGTCGCAAAATATTCTGCCCAATCTTATAGCGCTTGTAGTGGGGTAAACTTTACTTTTAACCCTTATAATTCGCCAGAAGGAACCACCTACACTTGGAATTTACCCTCCTACCCACAAAACGCTAAACTAACTGGGGGAAGTTCTCAGTCCTTACCTGCAACGAATATTAAAGAAACATTAGTAAATACTGCGGACACAGCCACTGCCATATATACAATTACGCCTAATACAAATGGTTGTATTGGGCCCGACTTCCAGTTATATGTAACAGTAAACCCGCTACCTTCGGTTCCTGATATTGTTCAATCAAATTGTAGTGGCTCGCCTTTTTCCGTAATACCAATAAGTTCAATTCCTGGAACATTATACACCTGGAACACACCAGAAATACCTTTAAATAATATTACAGGCGGATTGTCTCAATTAACTCCCGTATCCAGTATTAATGGTACTTTAATTAACGTCACACTTTCTAATGCAATTGCAAAATATATAATTACCCCAATTGCAAATGGTTGCACAGGTAATACATTTAATTTAATTCAAACTATTAGTCCGGTTCCAACTATAGGACTTTTAACTTCTAAGATTTGTAGTAACACCGCCTTTGATGCTTCACCCAATGGACTACCTATTAATGCCATTACTACTTATACATGGAATAATCCAGTAATAAGCCCTGCTAATGCATTATCAGGAGGTAGCAAACAGGATTCATCTGTTACAAATATTAGTCAAAATTTAATTAATAATACGAATGCAGTTGCAACAGCATCCTACAATGTAACCCCTAGTACTGGAGGTTGTCAAGGGAACCCCTTTAAGGTGGTGATAACAGTTACGCCAAGAGCTGCATTACCAGATATTAGTACGACCATTTGTAGTGGTGGAACTTTCATATCTGTGCCTAACAATTCACCAATTGGTACAAAATATTCATGGTTAGCGCCTACCATAACGACCGGTATTTTAGGTGGTCAAGCCAATGCTTTATATGTTGACACTATTTCTCAAACGCTCATAAATTCTAATTCTAATATTAGTATAGGATTGGCAAAATATGAAGTGACTCCAATAACAGATGGTTGTAATGGAACTAATTTTTTCGTAAACGTTAATGTGAATTCAAGTAATGCAATATTATCTAGTTCATTAAACCCTGCTTCAGTTTGTAGTAATGCATCATTTATTTATACGCCAAGCAGTAGTATCACAGGTACTTCATTTTTATGGACAAGAGATACTATTTCAGGTATAGATAATTTACCAAAGTATGGATATGGAGATATTAATGAGACTATAATTAATAATACAAGTAATCCAATTACTGTTAAATATGCATTTACACTTTCCTCCAATGGTTGCACCAATTTAAATAAGCAGACCGTTTTTGTAGTGGTGAACCCTATCCCAAAAATAAATAGCACAATAAATCCTGCGTCCATTTGTTCAGGAGCAACATTTAATTATTCAGCAACTTCAACTACTATAAACGTTTTATTTGACTGGGAGAGAAGTTATGTTGCAGGAATAAATGAGGCATTGTCTAAAGGAGCTGGAAATATATCTGAAATTTTAACCAACAAAACATCTAATGTATTGTTGGTACCCTATATATATACCTTATCTGCAAATGGGTGCAGTAATTCAGAAACAGTTTTTGCAACAGTAAACCCGGTGCTTGTATCTCCAGATATTAGTGCAACAATATGTAGTGGTTCTGAAACAAATATCACTTCAGTAACATTGCCTCAAAATACGCTTTACACTTGGTCCTCCCTTTCAAATACTGGAGGTGTGTTTGGAAGTAGCTCACAAACATTTAGTTCACAAAAAAACATCAATCAAAAATTATTTAATAATACGAATCAAGTAGGGTATGCAACTTATTCAGTTACGCCATCGCTACCAAGTCAAATAAGTAACGGATGTCTTGGTAAGCCATTTACTTTAACGTTAATAGTAAATCCATTGCCTGTATTAACTTCTAGTTTTGTCGCACCAGCAATATGTAGTAATACTGAATTTAATTATACCCCAACAAGCAATATTTTAGGTACTGTATTTAATTGGTATAGAGATGCGTCAAACGGATTGCAAAATTCTAAATCTGCAGGAATAGGGTTTATAAAAGAAACGCTAATTGATAGTACCATTAATCCAATTAATATTGTGTATAAATTTGTCCTGACTGCCAATGGCTGCTCAGATACTAGTTATATTGTAAAATTATTAGTGAATCCGGCACCTATACTTGGTGATAAGACAATTACCGTTTGTAGTGGATCTTCATTTAATCTTCCGAATAATTTAATGCCTTTTAATACTACTTATAAATGGGGCAATCCAATCATATTACCTTCTAATAGCTTGACAGGCTTCAAAGCTGCAACAACGCCACAGACTATTGTTATTGATAGTCTTTATAATAATACGCTCAATAACGCAAAAGCGATTTACACCATTCAACCTATTAATAGTAGCTGCAGCATATCACCATTTAATTTAACTGTAAATACAACGCCTACGCCAAATATAACTGATCAAGAAATTAGTATTTGTAGTGGAACAGATTTTGTATTTGTCCCGAATAAAATTCCAGATAATTCTGTTTACGAATGGGGCAATCCTGTCAGTCAACCTTATGGGGTTGTTAACGGATATACTTCAGATAACCAATTATATAAAAATATAAAACAAAGATTATTTAACCCAAGTATCAATACTGCAAAAGCCATTTACAAAATTAAACCTAGTAATGATGGTTGTAGTGGGAATGAATTCAAACTAACAGTTAGTGTAAATCCGATTCCTTCCTATGCAGTCACTTCGATGAACGAAGTTTGTCCAAATGTTGCTGATACTATATATCTTACATTATTAGGTAATTCACCTTGGAATGTTTCATATATAGATCCTGCGACAGGAATTGCTAATACAATAAAAAATTTAACCGCCTCCAGTCAAAAAATAATTTTAACTAAATTACCTGAAATAGGACCATATAAATTTAAACTAATAAATATACAAGACGCCTATTGTTATAATGATACTTCCACTGTCATAAACACGCAACAAATTCTTCCGCTACCTAAAGATTCAATATATACACCTTCTGGAAATCAAATTTGTATCAATCAAACATTGCCATTAAATATTAACAATGCAACGGCAAGTTTGTATAAATGGTATTACAATGACACCCTCTTTATCCAATCGAGTAATAATAATATACAAGTTGGGAAACCAGGAATTTATTATGCGGAAACCAAAAATAACTTCGGCTGTATTAATAAAACGATAAATACAGTTACAATGAGGCAGGTTTTTATCAATCCAGCTATTAATTTCACAAATGATATATCATGTATAATGCTGCCAATAAATTTCACCAATCTTACAGATACATTAAAAACAGGGCAGCTTAATTGGACTTGGCATTTTTCAAAATCAGATTCTTCAATTGGATATAATTCAAAATATATTTTTAAAAGTGGGGGTTCTTATAATATAAAATTAATTGCAAAATCTCCGATTTGTAATTACGCCATCACAAAAGATACAACGATTTTAATCAGATACCCTGTAGCCGGTATAAAACTTCCTCCTGTATCAACTTATATTAATACAAATACACGCATTAAAGGCCGAGACTTAATTGGAGAAAGCTATCAATACAAATGGGAACCATTCTGGGGATTAGATTCTACTAAAATTGCTAGCCCTATTTTTAATTTTAACATGAATCAGGTATATAAAATAAATTATATCACAAAGTACGGCTGTATAACTACAGATACATTATCTGTAAATGTTTTTGCTAATAATTTAGTTGACATTTTTGTTCCTAAATCGTTTTCACCAAATAGCGATGGAGTCAATGATCAATTGTATGCCTATTTAGCAGGCATTAAAAATTTTCATTTTATAAAAATATTTAACAAGTTTGGGCAACTTATGTTTGAAAGTAAATCTAGCAATACACCTTGGGATGGTATCGCTAATGGGCGTTTACAACCCATTGACGCATATGTTTGGTTTGCAGAAGGGGAAGATATAAATGGTAAGATAATTTCAAAAACCGGAAGTGTAATGTTATTGAGGTAAATGAAAAAACAACTATTTTATATATTATTTACTATTTGTTTTCTATTAAGAGGCATGACTTCTTATAGTCAAGATCCTAATTACTCGCAATTTTTTGCCTCCCCATTAACGATAAGTCCTGCATTAGCAGGAAAATCAGATGCTAAATTAGAGGCTAATTCTATCTATAGAAAACAAAGCTTTGGTGCAGGTGTCAATTATAATACAAAATTGATATCTGTTGATGGAAGACTATTTGAGAATTATGATAATAATAATACAAGCTATCTAGGAGTAGGAGCAATGTTTTTATCCGATGATGCTATGGCGGGAATATATAAAAATACCTTTTTTTCATTAAACAGCGCTTACCACCTCACCTTAGATAAATATCAAGATCATAGCCATTCTTTAACTGCTGGTTTAGGATTCACTTATAATAAAATAAATATTGATTACGCCAGTTTAAACACAAGTGAGCAATTATATTTATTTGGGTTTGACAGAACCTTACCTACAGGAGAAGCTAATTTTAAAGACATACCAGCGACTACATCAACAAGCGCAGGTTTGTTGTATTCATTTGCTACAGACACAAAGGTGATTGATGTTGGAATATCTGGATATAAATTTTATAAAAACCAAATATCAGTATTTGGAGATGGAACACAAAATGTTACACCTAGATACAATGCGCATGTTAATTATTCAAAGTTTATAGATAATAAAACATTGTTATTTTTAAAAGGCTACTATCAAATTCAGGAAGGAAATAGTTACTTTATAGCTGGTGGACATGTAGAATATTCAATCAACGAGATTTATCAAGACTTTCAAGAATCTTTTAATATAGGCTTATATTATCGATTGAAAAATGCAATCATTCCTTATATTGGATTTACCTATAATCAATTACAATTTGGCTTTTCATATGATATACAAGTTAATCAAATAAAAAATGCAGCTATTCGTCCAAATACTTTTGAGCTTACGATGATCTTCAAAAAGCAGAAAAAATGGTGGAACCCCTTAATATAAAATTTAAATAATTAGCATTCATTGTAATTATCCCAGCTAGGTTCCGGGCAGACAAACACAGACATGGAAACTCTCTACTAATTTAGACCTTTTTTAGTCCACTTTATGCTGACGTTAGACACCACGTACCACTACCCTTCATTACTTAGACAATTTCGAACAGGATGACTTGGATGATGCAAATGATGCTATTTTGTAAGGAGAAAATTGGTGCCAGACCTGGTGCCAGATCTTGCAAAAAATCCTCTAAAAGAGGCAAAATATGGGAAATCTAAATCTATTTTGATTACAGAAGTGATTGAATGTCAATAAATGAAAAAGAATAGAATCTATATGTAAAAGCTCATAATCAGGGGGTCCCAGGATCATGCCCTGGTGGGCCCACAGCATTAAAAAATCTGTATTTGAAGGGTTTATGAAGTCAAATTCATAGACCCTTTTTGTTTGGGGTCAAATTTTCCCCAATATTTGCACCACAACATTAAGGCTACTATTGGAGATAGATTGGAATTACTTATAAATATATTTTCTTTGTATAAATTATTCTTATTACATCATGCATATATCCATCACAGGTTTAAAGCCAAAAGGCTTATGGGGTTTTATCAAATTTTGGACTTTGGCCATCCCCTCTTTTGGTGAAGCAAAATCAGCCAAAGGAAATTTATATAGCGCTGTTAAAAAAATAAACGGCTATCAATGCACTTTAACTGCTTGGGAAAATCGAGAGATGATGTTAGTATATATGAAAAATGGGGTTCATCTAAAAGCGATGAAATCATTTCATTCCATTGCGACAGGTAGAACTTATGGATACGAATCTGATACTATTCCAAATTGGGAAGTGGCCTATTCATTATTAGAAACAAAAGGTAAAAATTATGAATAGCAAATCAACCTTAATAAAATCTTTAAGGAATTCTGTAGAAAATTTTAACGAATCAATCTCCAATTTAAATAAAGAGGAGTTCGAAATTAATATAAATAATAAGTGGTCTGCAGGACAGGACTTAGTTCATTTAATTAAATTATTAAGAATATTAAATATTGCTTATTTAATACCAAAGCCTTTATTGAGACTTCTATATGGAATAAATAAAGATGAACAACGCTCTTTTGAGCATCTGCAATCTTTGTATAAAAATGCTTTAGCAAATGGTGCGAAATCTCCATCCATTTATATTCCAAATCCAGTCTTATTTGAAAATAAATCCAGTCTTATAAAAAAGCACCAAGCTTTAAATGAATCTTTTATAAAAAAAATAAACAAGCTTACAGAGGTAGAATTAGATAAATTTAGATTACCTCATCCAATTTTAGGAAAAGTAAGCTTAAGAGAACTAGTCCTATTCACATCATTTCATACCATTCATCATTTTGAATTACTAAAATTAAAATTAAATAAAAACTAATTATATGAGTACATCATTCAACAAGTATTTGTACATAGGATTTGTCCTTTTTGGAATTTATGAATTAGTAGTAAGACACTCCGCAGGAGATGCTGCAACCTACATGGGTATTGCATTAGCTTTTGATCCATTTAATCAACAACAGCCATGGAAAGAAAGACCAACCTGGCAAAAAGCAATTTTGATTATACATTTAGCTATTGTTGCTGGACTATTTGGGTATATGATTGGCAATCCTACAAGTGATCTAAGAAGAGGATTTATAGAAGGTTGGCAAGGGAAATAGCAAAAACTATTATTATTGTTACCGTCTAAATAAACAGATCTCTTTTGATGCCTGAAGTCCAATTAATTAGATAATTTTGCCCTGTGAAAAAATATCTAATAATTCTAAGCCTTAATTTGGCTATCCAACAAGTTCTAGTGGCGCAAGGAAAAATTTCCGGAAATTTAGTGAGTAATGCTAAGCCGGTTGAATTTGCCACCGTTACTATTTCAAATATACAAGATGCTAACAAAGTACTTTTTTACGAGACTACTGATAGCATAGGGTCATTTAGTTTTTTCAACCTTAATTATGGTAAATACTTACTAAAAGTAAAGCTGGTTGGATTTTTGCCCATTACAAAAAATGTCACACTAAACGCTGATAGTGCTGCGTTACATTTTAAAGATTTAAACTTAATAGAAGACGCTAGTGAATTAAGTAAAGTAACTGTTGTAGCGCAGAAAAAAATGATTGAAAAAACAACAGAAGGTTTTATAATTAATACAACTAATAATATTAGTCAAATAGGCGGCACTGCTACCGATATTCTTAAATCAACTCCTACTGTCACAGTAGATAATGATGGAGCCATTACCTTAAGAGGGAAAACCCCTTTAATTTTAATTAATGGAAGAAACTCTGGCATTACCAACACCGATCAAATTGCTGCTAGTGGTATTGAAAGCATTGAAATAATAAATAATGCATCTTCAAAATATGATGCGAATGCTGAAAGTGGTATCATAAATATTAAATTGAAGAAGAACAAGCAATCTGGAACTAATGGCGCCCTTGCCATAGGCGGAGGTATAGGAGCAAAAGGTAGAGTTAATAGTTCTTTTATTGTAAATAATAAAGTAGGTAAATGGAATCTAGGACTTGGCTATGACAATAGGTTTGCAGGAAGAACAAGAAAAATTGAAAGCAATCGAACCAATTATAATTTAATTGATAATTATTTTATTGGTCAAAAGAGGAATGATGAAAGAGTTGAAAAACTACAAAACCTAAAATTGAATCTTGACTACAACATCAATCAGTACAATACAATTTCTTTTGAAGCCATAGGCAATATGGAAAGTCAGGACAATAATGAAGATTTAATAAGCAAGCTTTTTAATAAAAATACAGGCTTTTCAAGCAGTAATGACAGACACTCTTATGAATACGAAAAAGTAAAAGAAGGAGAATTTGCATTGAACTATTTAAAAACGTTCAAAAATTCAGAAAAAACATTAAATGCAAGCCTTAGTTCATCCATTGAAAAAGGTCGTCAAAATACAGATATATTTACTGCTGCATTGGATTTGGATGGCAATCAAATAGGAATAAAACAAACTCAGCTTACTCATAATTATGAAGATGGGGTTATAACTAATGCTAGTTTGGATTATAGTATTCCCACCTCTGCAATGGGTGTAATTGAAACCGGATACAAAGGTTTATTCAGAACCATTAATACAGATTTTCTGACTGCAGATAAATTGAATAATACCTATATTACAAATACTGGGGCAAGTAATATTTTTAATTTTAATGAACAGGTTCAAGCTGTGTATTTCCAATACCATAATACAAATAATATTAAAGGGAAGGATGCTAGTTGGAATTATGCAACAGGGATAAGAGCCGAGCAAGTTTCAAATAATGGGGAAACAATTTCCCAAAGCACTCGCTTTTCAAATAATTATTTAAAATTATTTCCTACAGCTCATTTATCCTATAATTTTAATCAAAAGGAAAGCATTAAGCTAAGTTATGGAAAAAGAATAAACAGACCTGGCCTAGGTCAATTAAACCCTTTTGTAGACATCACCGATATCTTAAGCCCACATAGCGGAAATCCTAATTTAAAACCAGAAATCATTGATGCCTATGAGTTATCATTTAATAATGGAACATCCAAGCTAAATTTTACTTCTAGTTTATTTTATAGACATTCCATTAATGCAATTAGATCCTTTTACTCTCAATTGCCAAATGGCGCTGTATTGAATTTACCAATGAATATAGGTAACACAGATAATTTTGGAATCGAATCTATGATTATTGGAAAGCCTTCCCGTTTTTACGACTACAACTTAAGTGCCACTTTATTTAGACAACAAATTAATGGAAGTAATATTAATAATGAAGGTGTGAATAGTGGAACAAATTGGAGCGGGAAAATAATAAATAATTTCACTTTAAATAGCGCAATCAAACTTCAAGTGATTGCGAATTATATATCTCCCAAAAACACCCCTCAGGGTGAAACATTTTCATTGTATAATGTAGATTTAGGATTGCAAAAAAAACTAGGGAAGAGTAATTTTAAATTAAATTTTATAATTGTGGACGCTTTTAATACACTTAAAAGTGGATACAATACACAAACCTCAACTTTTTCAGTGTATCGTTCTCAAAAGTCAGATACAAGGGCCTTTATGATAACTCTGGCCTACTCATTCAAAGCTGCCTTAAAAGACAAAATGCTTGAAAATAAATTTAATGCAGAGTATTAATAGGATGTCATCTTTATTAAATGTCCCCTCCTAGGTTTTCTCCATTAAAAAGTTAAAACTAGAGTAATAAGGGAGTATCTAAATTTTTGTATTTTATTGATTATCAATATATTAAGTATCAACCACAGGTGATTAATTTCATAGGTGGTTTCTTTTGGATCATATTTTTTATTGAATAAAATGAAAAACAAAATGTAAATAGAGTTGAAGAGATTAAATTCGAAACATTAGCTTATTTTCAACTCTAATAAAAATATATGGAAGTACATCACCCACACCACCCAACACATAAAAAGAAATGGGCTGAATATATGCTGGAATTTTTTATGTTGTTTTTGGCGGTAACTCTTGGTTTTTTTGCTGAAAACGTAAGAGAACATCAAGTTGTGATTGAAAGAAAGAATCAGAATTTAGAAGCTATGGTGCAAGATTTAAGAAGAGATTCTATTCAGATTGAGCAAAGGATAAAAGAATATATGAACGGAATGAAGAATTTTGAAGAAATGAAATATGCCTCTTTTCAATATCAGCAAAAAAAAATCACAGAAACCGATTATATCAATTTTATAATAAATAAAAGCGATAGTCTGAGTGTTGGGGTTAGCTTATTTATAAATAATTCAGCTTATAAAAATACAATTTCAACTGGAAGTCTGAGTGTTATAAATTCCATTGAAGTGAAACAATTAATAGCTGAATATTATGAGGAACTTGGCGCTAAGCTAATTGATAACAATAGAAATTTAGATCTTGAAATAAACGAGTATTTAAGAGAAACAACAATATTTGGAAATGGATTTGAATCTATTTATAGAAGGAAAATTTCGAAAATGACACATGAAGAAACTTTAAATGATTTTAAATCAATACCGGCATTTAGAAAAACTATATTAGATCCGTCTTTTAGGATGTACACTCACAAATTTGAAGCTAGGTGCGAATATTACTTATACCTATTAGATAGATTTAAAACTGCTAATAAAAAATTAATTGAAGCATTAGAAAATAAAAACCACAATAAAAATGGAAGTACATCATCACCCGGATTTAGCTCATAGGGAAAAGCCATGGAAAGAATACCTTTTAGAAGGATTAATGATATTTCTCGCCGTTTCATTAGGATTTATAGCTGAAAATATAAGAGAACATATTTCTGAACAAAATAAAAAGAAGGAACTTCTAGAAATAGTGAGTCAGGATTTTGTTAAAGACTTAGACCAGCTAATATATCATGAAAATTATGCGAAAGAAAAATTAGACATGTGTAATAAGCTATTAAAATATTTTGAGGGAAATCATAATACAATTAGTCAAAATGAATATTATCATGGATTAGGTG
>Ga0114969_10002009_pt1 | contig 16869 bp, 14 predicted proteins | sample M_130807_MF_Meta_FD_87316 | JGI IMG/M metagenome (GOLD analysis project Ga0114969, IMG submission 87316) | Freshwater microbial communities from Lake Montjoie, Canada to study carbon cycling - M_130807_MF_MetaG | ecosystem: Environmental > Aquatic > Freshwater > Lake | place: Lake Montjoie...
CGAGGGTGGATTGAGCGCACCTTCATGGCCGACCTGTACGTCTCCAGCGAAGGAGCCCAGAGTGCCTCGACCCAGAATCGCATCCGGCCCGAGACTTGGAAGGCTCTGATATCAAACCCTGAAGTGGTGGCCGCCAACGTGGTGCAGGCACTCGAACTGCAACTCCCCGGCGGATCCACCCTGCTCTTTGGTGGCAATCCCGCCTTCATGCGCGATCAAGCGCGCATCGCCTGGCGCGAGGAACCCACCGAAGACGCCCTTTGGGATCCCGCCCGCAATAGTGGCCTTGCCTTGGCCAGCGAGAGTTTTTCTCACCGTTTTCAACTGCATCGGGGTGACAAACTGACCCTGCCCACGCCGAGCGGCCCTCGCCGGATCACCCTCGCCGGTGTTTTCTCTGATTACGGCAACGAACGCGGATCTCTGGTAATCCAGCGAGAACACTTTGCCGCCTGGTTTGGTGACGAGTTAGCCACCAGCGTCATCGCCAAGCTTCGAGACCCTGACCAGGCCTCGTCCGTTCGGGCCCGTTGGAAAAATAGTCACCCAGGACTGGCTGTTTACACCCAACCCCATCTCCGCAGCGAGGCCCTGCGCATCTTCCGGCAGACCTTCGCCATCACCGACGCCCTCGAACTCATCGGCATCGCCGTCTCGGTCTTGGGACTGGGCTTCACCTTGGCCAGCCTGCTGTGGGAACGGCGCAACGACCTCACCACCTTGCGAGCCCTCGGTTTCAAACATTCTGAGATCGCCTGGGCCACCACCTTAGAATGCGTCCTGACAGCCCTCGTGGGCATCCTCGTTGGCCTGGTTGCCAGCCTCGCACTCGGCTGGCTGCTCATCCACCGGGTCAATGTGCAAACCTTCGGCTGGACCTTAGAAACCGATCCCCCCTGGCTGTGGATGGGCGGATTGGGGCTGGCCGTGCTCGCCATGGCCGCCATCACGGGTTGGAGCATCGGCCGCTGGGGCGCTGCGCTGCCTGCAGAACGCGAAGAATGATTCCCATGTTCCCGACTCCTCAATTCTCGATGAACGACCCGTGGCTGCCCCTACGCTTCTGGATACTGGGACTGATCGTCCTGGGAATCGCGGGTCTCGACCTTTTGGAAGCCGAGCCCCCTTTACTGAGCCGCCCAGAATTTGCCCTCCCCCAACCCGGACGCATTTTTGAGTTTCCGGCCGACCACGGAAGTCATCCCGAATACAAGATCGAGTGGTGGTACATTACAGGCCACCTGACCTCTGAAGGCGGCCAACGGCACGGGTTCCAAGCCACCTTTTTTCGACGAGCCGGAGACCGTAGGGCGAACACCAAGACCACATCCCAGTCCCTCACGCCCCCCACCTCCGCCACGCCCCTCTTTGCCACGGACGAATTTTTCCTGGCCCACATGGCCTGGCTCGATGTAGCCACCGGAACCTTCCGCCAAGAAGAACGCCTCAACCGACGAGGCTGGGACGCCCAGGCTGACACCCGAAAACTCCAACTCCGCAACGGCAATTGGTCTCTGAAAGACCTGGGCCCCGATACCAACGGAACTCTCGCCCTCGAATTGCGGGGCGGCATCCAGGCCGACTTGTTCTGGCGCATGACACTACGACCCCAGAAACCCCTCGTGGTATTTGGCACCAACGGAGTGTCCCGCAAAGCCCGTGAACCCTCAGCCGCCAGCCACTATCTCACCTTCTCGCGAATGTCCGTCAGCGGTGAACTCCGGCGCGGCTCCAGTTCCAAGACTGAGCGAATCGAGGGAGAAGCCTGGATGGATCATGAAATTAGCAGCAGCCAATTGGGCCAAGGGCAAGTCGGCTGGGACTGGACCTGCATACAATTCTTCGACGGCCGCGAACTCATGGCTTACCGGATGCGCCGCGACGACGGCAGCACCGATGCGTTCTCCACCGTGGCCTGGATCGGGAAGGACGGCCGCGTGTCGCAGTGGGGCCCTGACCGGTTCACCTGGCGCGGCGAAGGCCAATGGAAGAGCCCGCGCTCCGGCGGCACCTATCCGGCGACCGTCCTGCTCACCGTGCCCGAGCCCGATGGCCGCCCCGGGCCCACCCTGCGCATCGAACCCCTCTGCGCCGACCAAGAACTCTCCGGCGGCATCGCCGGCGTGCCCTACTGGGAAGGCGCCTGCCGCATCCTCGACGCCCAAGGCAAAGAAATCGGGCGTGCCTTCGTGGAGATGACTGGCTACGCCGGCAACTTGCGGCGAGCCCTGTGAACTGGTGCCCGGCACAGCCACAGCCACAGCCACAGCCACAGCCACAGCCACAGCCACAGGCCAGAAAACCACTAACGCCAACGTGGCAACAGGCTCCCAAAGGTCCTAAGGTCCGCCCCCATGCGTTGCATCGTCACAGCGGGCCCCACCGTGGAACCCCTGGATGCGGTCCGTCGATTGACCAATCACTCGACCGGCACCCTGGGAACCCAGTTAGCTAATCACCTCGCTGGCTGCGGCCATGACGTCCTTCTGCTGCGGAGCCGCACCGCCACGGCTGCCCCCGCACTGCACGCAGTCAGCAGCGAGCGATTCGGAACCTCACACGAACTCCTGACCTGCTTTCAGACCCATGCCACCCCCGAGCCAGTGGCCATTTTCCATGCAGCGGCCGTTGGTGATTTTGAGATCGGCGCGGTTTATCGCCGGGAGCCCGACGGAACTCTGCTGCGCCTGCAGTCGGGCAAGTATTCGACCCGAGACGGCGTCCTTCTGAGCGAACTCCGACCAACCCCAAAGATCTTACCCCAACTGCGCGACCTTTATCCCAAGGCCTGGATCACTGGCTGGAAATACGAAGTCGATGGATCCCGTGCCGAAGTCTTGGCCCGAGCCCGACACCAATTGGAAACTGGCCGCTCCAATGCCGTAATCGCCAACGGTCCGGCCTATGGCTCTGGGTTCTGCTGGCTCACCGTGGACAGCGAGCAGCACCTCGATGACAGCGCCGCACTGAACCATTGGCTGGCCGATCACCTCCGCCATTAAGGCCGCCGCGCCGAATTGCAGGATTTTAAAATCCACAAATCCAGCGAGGCGCGAACCGGAAGACCGAACTACAAATTCGGCGAAAAGATTTTCGGGAGAAGATCGGTCGGAGGCTCAAAGCCCCATCAAGGCCGAGACACGGGAGACCGTTTCCGCAGGATCCGCATGAATCCATGCCTGCCATCCACGGGAGTCTCCAGCGGCGATATTTTCAGGACGGTCGTCCAGATAAAGCAAGTCGTTGCCGGTGAATCCAGAGAGACCCTCCACAGCCTCATAAATCCGGCTGTCTGGCTTCATGGAGCGAACTTCGTAGGACAACACTTCTCCGGTGAACTGGCCATAGAAGTCAAAGGATTGGCGCACGTGCCGGATGGCCTGTGCATTGGTGTTGGAAAAAACGTACGTGGGAACGCCCCTACAAACCAACTCCTTCTGAAGCTCCACCATCGGGACGATCTCAGTGAAAATATCGCCGAACCAATTCAGAAACTCTTCTTCAGTGCCACGAAATCCGGTCGCCGTCACCACGGCTTCATAAAACTCACGGTCGCTCATGAGGCCCGTCTCGTAGCGATGCAGAAGCGGGGTCTGGTTGACCACCCTCAGGATCTCCTCGGCGGAGAGGCTGGACTGGCTTGCCATGCGACGGGCGAGGATTCCGTAATCGAAATCGAGAAGCACTTTGCCCAAGTCAAAAACGACGGCTTTCGGTACTCGTGAGGCATTCATGAAAATTCGCGTCGACCCTCCAGGGCACGGCTTAAGGTGAGCTCGTCGGCGTATTCCAAACCCGCTCCGGCCGGCAGCCCTTGAGCCAGTCGGGTAATGCGTGCACCGACTCCGGCCAGACGCTGGCGGATGTAGTGGGCCGTTGCCTCGCCTTCGACATCTCCAGACAACGCCACCACCACCTCACGAACAGGGCCCTCCGACATGCGGGCCTCCAACTCGCGGATCCGAAGGTCTTCTGGGCCGACGCCGTCCAGCGGGCTCAATTTACCTCCCAAAACGTGATACTTACCTCGGAAGGCACCGGATTTTTCAAAACTCAAGATGTCCGTAGGTCGTTCGACCACACAGAGCAACCCAGCATCGCGCAGGCCATCGGAACAAATTCGGCACGGTTGACACTCGGTCAGTCCCCCACAGCGCTCGCAAGCAACAATGCGCTCGCGGGCAAACATTAATGCTTCGGACAGAACTCGAACCCGCTCCGGCTCCATCTGGATGACATGGAGCGCCAACCTCTCGGCCGAACGCGGTCCAATCCCAGGCAACGATTTGAGCGCGAGGACCAACGCCTGAATCGGAAGGGGCAACTCGGTCATCGCATCAGCCGGGGTTCAGAACATCCCCGGAAGACCAAATCCCTGGGTCACCGAACCCATCTCCTTATTGGAGATCTCCTTGGCCTGGTTCAGGCCTTGGTTGATCGCCGTCAGCAAGAGATCTTCCAAGAATGCCACGTCGTCCTTGTTCACCGCATCCGGGTTGATGTGAATGGCCTTTAGCTGACCATCTCCAGAAACGACCACTTTGACGGCTCCGCCACCCGAGGTGGTTTCGATGGTCTTCTGCGCGATGGACGCTTGAACGGTCTCCATCTGCTGCTGGATGCGCTGTGCCTGCCGCATGAGTTTTCCAACGCTGCTCATAGTGTGTGGTTACGAACTAAAATTGTTATCCTGTCTGGCGGCAGTCTGAACGAGAGATCCCTCTCGAGGCAACCTCTGGGGTCGATGATTGGACTCAGAGGGGTAGGTCAACTGGCTTCAGAGGGTCCCCGGACTTCCATGATCCGCCCCTTGAAGACTTCCAATGCCTGACGGATCAGCGGGTCGTTGAGGAATTCATCCTTGTTCAACAAAACCGGTGCCCCCGCTTTGGGCTTGGCCTCCGTTGGCTTCACCTCGGACGCGGAAGGTCGGGCGCTTTCCCGGGGTGAGGTCGCAGGGCTCAATACAGGGACCACCGGCTCCGGAACTGAAAGACTCTCCGAGACCACAAAACGCAACGTCACCCTCTTGCCGGTGATGGTCTGAAGCACCGTTTGCAGGGTGCCAATGTTCCGAGCGGTATCGAGATAGGCTTCAGGGGGATGAGCGATGGTCAATGTCTCGCGCAACCAACTCTCCGCGCGACTCTGTTGCAGCGCTGCCCGAAGGAGCCCCTCGCTGTGAGGCAATTGCGCCATCAATACCTGCCAGATCGCTTCGATCGTCTGGGAACTCTCCGACAGCAACGGGGCCGAATCTAACGGCGATTTAGCCGGTCCACTCGGAATCGGGAGCGAAGAGATGGCGGCGGCCGGCGGGTTGACGACTGGAGCCACTGACGGAACCGACGCCGCTGGAGGTTTCGGCAACGGCGGGTTGACCGGCGGGGACACCACTGTAGGGGCCACTACGGTAGGGGTAACCACGGGGGCCGGCGGCACCACAGGGGCTAGGGAGTTCACCTTCGTTGCCGACGCTGCAGGCACTGCCACCGCAGGACCCGCAGGAACCTGATCCCGCATCGCCTTCAATTGCTTGAGCACGGTATCAAGGCTCGTGGCCTCGCGGGCTTGGATGACCTTGAGCAACGTCACCTCCATGAAGATGCGCTTGGAAGCCACCTCTCGCTGACGCCCCTCGGCCGCACTCAACACCTCCATCACTCGAGTCAGGGCATCCGCGTCGATGTGTTTGGCCTGTCGAGTGAGTGCCCCCATCTCGGCTTCACTGACATTGAGCAAACCCGCCTCGGACCCGGAAACCAGAAAGAGCAACAAATTGCGGAAATGATTGAGCAAGTCCGCCAGCAGACGCCCCAAGTCTTTACCGGAACTGGTCAGCTCCTCCAAAAGCCGCAAGGTGGTGGCAATGTCGCCCTCCAGAAGCGCGTCCACCAGCTGCATGAGCTGAGCACGGGCCGCCAAGCCGAACATCGACAACACATCGGATTCGACAATCCGGTCACCGCAAAAGCTGATCAACTGGTCCAGAGTCGACTCGGCATCCCTCATGCCGCCGTCCGCACCACGGGCGATGGCCAAGAGGGCGTCCGGATCGATCGAGACCTTCTCCTGCTCGGCGATCCAAGCCAGATGCTTGACGATGAGTGCCGCTGGGATACGACGAAGGTCAAACCGCTGGCATCGACTCAGAATCGTCGGCAAAACCTTCTCGGGATCGGTCGTCGCGAAGAGAAACTTCACATGCGGCGGGGGCTCTTCCAACGTCTTGAGCAGCGCATTGAAAGCCGCTGTCGAGAGCATGTGCACCTCGTCGATGATGTAGATTTTGTATTTGCCCGAGGCGGGCGCAAACTTGGCCGTATCCCGCAACTCACGAACTTGGTCGACGCCGTTGTTCGAAGCACCGTCGATCTCCAATACGTCCAAGGAGCGCCCCTCGGTGATTTCCTTCACCCTCGGGTCGGCATCGTCAAACTCAACGCTGGGTCCACCGGTGCAATTGAGCGCCTTGGCAAAGATGCGCGCCAAGGTGGTCTTGCCTGTACCACGAGGCCCACAGAACAAATAGCCGTGCGCGATCCGCCCCAGACGAATGGCGTTGGCCAAGGTGGTGGTCACATGTTCCTGCCCCACCACGTCGGCAAAACGCTGGGGACGGTATTTTCGGGCGATGACCTGGTAACTCACGGTTAGAAGACAATTGAAGTCCGAAGCCCGTCCATTGGAAAGCAAACAGCGCAGTCAACAACACGGTTTCCCAGTCTTCTGGGAGGCCGTGGCTGGATGACTATTTGCCGAACTTGCGGAGATACTTGAGAGCCACCTCCAGGTCGTCATGCCAGGGAGCCGTGATCTCGACCCGCCGCTCGTCGTCCGGATGGGCCACCGCTAATTTCCACGCATGTAGGGCGAGCGATGGGGTCAAAGGGCGCTCCTCCTGACCTTCCTTAAGACGGTAAGAGGGTTTCAGCGCTGAGAGGAACAACCGACGTCCATCCCCGTAAAACTCATCTCCGTAGATGGGAAAGCCCGCAAACTTGAGGTGAACCCGGATCTGGTGGGTTCGACCCGTCTCGGGATGGCAGGACAACAATGTCACGCCACGGAACCGCTCCAAGACCCGAAAACGCGTGAAGGCCTTCTTGCCGTCCTTGTTCCAGCGCATCATGCCCGTCAGGCGGGGATCCTGCATTAACTTGAGATCCACCTCGAATTCGTCCTGCTCCGGATTGCCGGGCACCAGTGCCACATAGGTCTTCTCAGGCATCGCACCGCCGAACTGGTTGGCCAAGTGGACCAACGCTGGCTTGTCCTTGGCCAGCAATAGAACGCCCGTGGTTTCGAAATCCAACCGATGGGCATTAGCCAGATAGTCCAACTTCCGACTCGCCGCCCATTCCGTCCCACGTTCAATGCCCGCATGGAGCAGTTTCATGAGGTTCGGGCGCTCCGGATCGTAGCGGTCTGGAGATGTGAGTAACCGCGCCGGCTTGTCGATGGCCAGCAGGCGGGCGTCTTCGTAGACGACGGGGACAGACCAGAACTGGCCGGTCACCGGTGCGGAGAGTTTAATGACCGGCCTCGGGGCCTTCATTGGGCGGGCGGCACGCCAGACAAGGTCGAAGGTGTCTTGGCGGCCAAGGCTCCCGACTTCTGGAACTCAGAGGAAAACCAAGACTGGAACACGGACATGCGGCGCTGCTGCCGGGCCTCGATGAGCGCTGCAGGCAAGGCCTGATTCACGGCTTCATTGGACACGGGTTCCTTCTTCTCCAAGTACAGAACGAAACCACCATCGGTGCTTTCGGTGTAGCGAGAGACCCCATTGAGCTTGGCGCTCGTCGCGGCGTTGCGCACGAGGTAGAGGTTCAGGCGGGAATCCAGACCTGCGACGTTCTGGGCCGCGGTCGTGAATTCCGGAACTGCGACGACCGAGGCCTTCTCGGCCGATGCGATGTCGGCAAAGCGCTTTCCAGAGCTCAGGCTAGCCGTGGCAGTCGATTGGAACTTTTCACCCGCCTCGCGGGCCGCCGCACGGGCGCGATCCATCTTGTAGTCTTGAAGCACCCGCTCGCGGACCGTAGCAAACGAAGGAATCTCCGGGGCGAGCTTGGTCTGAAGCATGGGAATCACTACGAAACCGTCACCGTCCAATGGCTCTGTGTACGGCGTTTCGGCGTTGAGTCCTGCCACGCGCTGCGGCAACGCCTGCACACTCTCCAAACCGACGATGCGCTCACCCGCACGGAACGGGGTGGTGCTGCGCAAAGGCACCTTCAATTTGGCGGCCGTCATGGCAAACGACGAGGCCGTTACGTTGGTCAGGCTGCCCAGCTCGTCATTGAAACGAACGGCTTCCTGACGGGCCAGACCCAGAGCGCCCTGAGAAGCCGCTTCATCACGGATCTTGCGCAAGGCGGCGTCCTTGCTCAGCACCTTTTCGTTCTCATCGCGGAACGTGTCGGCGCCGCGCTGCTTGTAGAACTCTTCCAGACGATTGGTGAAGCCCGGCTCCTTGGCGATCATGGCCTCGGCCTCGGCGATGTGGCTGGTCGCGTCAAAGCGCACATACACCAGCACGGAACGCTCGGGGATACGGTAGTAGGCGATACGGTTGCTGTAGAACTTGCTGAGGTCTTCCGGCTTGGCTGTGATGCTAGCCACACGGTTGGACACGCTGAAGAGAGCGGCCTTGGTCACCCACCGCTCGTTGTCCCGGCGATAATCGGCTTCAACCTCACGCGGCGTGACCAAACGCGAGGCGGCTCCCACCGTCTCGACCAAGTGCTGAATGGCCACCTGCTGGCGGATGTGCTCCAGGAACGTGGCCTCGTCGATGCGGGAGCGCTGCCGGAGGTTCTGTATGAAGGCGTCGTAGTTAAAGGTTCCCGTATTGGGGTCCTTGAAATTCTCCCGCAGGTACTTACCCACGGCGTCGTCGCTCACCTGGATGCCCATCTCCTTCACCTTGGCTTGAAGCACCATCAACTCGGCGACCTGGCGCTCGTTGTCGGCGGAGGCTCCGCGAGCGCGACCACCGCGCAGTGCTTCATCTACGGCTGCCGCCGTGCGGGCCTTGAGCAGCTGATCACGGGTGATCGGCCGGCCGTAGAGCTTTCCGAAATCGGAGCCACCGAAATCAAAAGAGTTTCGACCGCCACGGGCATCACTCCAGATAACGAAGCTGGAGATGACCGCGGTGACGATGATGGCCCAGAGCCAGTTCGAATGTTTGCGAATCGATCCGATCATAAAATTTGCTGAGTCGACGGAGCCGCAGAACCTAATGGCTGCAGGAAAACCGGGTCAAACCGTAAAACAGACGGACTTCCGGGCTAAGGCCCAAAGGTTTTCACCGCTCGTCGCTTTCCTACTCGTTCATTTTGCTGGGAGATTTCATTCCTTATCCACAGAAATGAGCCCTTATCCGGGAGGATTTAGTGGGGAGCGACGTCTTTGAAGAAGAAGACCCGCCCAGCGCGACCGGTTTCACTGAATCGTTCCGGCTCAAAAAAAACAATCCCTCCGGGTGACTCCGACTCCTCAGGGAAACTTGCGGCAAAACCCTCCGATTTGAAGACCATTGAAAAGTGACCTCTATGGCCTCTCTCATGGAAAGAGCGGAATGGTTGCCCATTCCGCCCTTTGAAAACACTCGGCAACTGACCGAGCGAGTGACTGATACCTTACTGAAGCTGGGCCAACACAGCCTTCACGGCTTCAAAGTTGGGCAGGTCCTTCGGCGTAGCAGTTTGCTCGGCGTAATGGACCGAGCCGTCTTTACCAATGACAAACGCGGCGCGAGCCGAGGTGTCACCCACACCGGCCAACATCGGGAACAGCACCCCGTAGGCCTTGGTCGTCTCCTTGTTCAGATCGCTGACCAGCTTGATGCCGATCTTGCTCTGATTGGCCCAAGCCTCTTGCGCAAAGGGGCTGTCGACGCTGATGCCGATGACATCTGCATTGAGACCGGTGTACTGCGAGAGACCGGCCGTGATGTCGCACAACTCCTGGGTGCAAACTCCGGTGAAAGCCAGAGGAACGAACAACAAGACGGTGTTCTTGGAGCCAAAGTTGGCGCTGAGCTTTACGTCAACCAGACCGGTTGAGGTCTTGGACTTGAGGGTGAAATCAGGCGCGGCGGATCCGACAGCGATAGGCATAGTTTGTACGAATTTGACAGTTTTAAACCAACGATTGCCCCGGAGCCCTAAGCCGACTTGGTCGACCTGTCAAACCCCGCGTTGTGGAGAGTTATTTTTGGTCACCTCGGTTTGCCCTTCAGAAACCCGACACTTTTACTGATTTCAATCCCGCAACAACTTCCGGACAGCCCCCATCAAAACCGACTCCACTTCGGGTGCCACATTCGAAGACCTGGGCTCTGTCTCGTACCCTCCTTCGGTGTAGGCTACCGAGGTTCCGATGTAGTAGGGGCCGTAGTCTCCGTAGGCGGCCATGGCGACAAATAAATCCTTACGTTCCGCCTTGGCCGCCAATTGGTACTCCACAAACAGTTCACCGGGCATATGCAGGATCCGGGCCCGCCCGAGCGCCAGGCATCCGATGTCGATCTGGTGCCCCGCCTTGGCCCGCCGCAACCAAGCCAGGCGCCCTGCCCCATTGGCCGTCAAGAAGCTGGCCTCACGCCCCTTCAATTGAGCCACCAGTCGGTCTTCGTCCAAATGCCGGGACACAGGCAACGCCACTGGTTCGAATCGCCAACGCAAATCGTTGGTGGTCACCGGTTCGCGCCGCGTTGCCTCCCAGGCCCGACGCATGCCATCGGCCAAGCGTTCTCCGAGGATCCTGCGGTTGGCTGGCGATCCGTCGTTGTACTTGCCAGCCCCGATGTTGCCACCGGCCCCGTTGAAGTGAACGTGCAGTACCTCAGGCACGGCGATCTGGCGCAGAAAGCGAGCGACTCCCGGAAAATCCGGATTGGCGATGCCTGTGCGATAATAACTTTGGGGATGCGTGGCATAGTAGCTCAAGACCGCCACCGGGCGTTCGTCATTCCAGAAGCTCACGAGAGACACCATGGGGTCGATAACACCCTCGGGTTCTGCCCGTAGAGCGGGGTCGACGGTGGCCGTGTAGCGCACGGTCCGCACTTTGCCGTCGGGACCAAAGATGCGCCGATTGGAAGCCACCTCATGCACCTCAGCCTGCCCCGTGCCCACCTGGTTGAACGGCTGAGCCTGGGCGGCAGCACGTGACACCGCATTGCTGAGTCGGCCCAAGAACTCTCGGGCGAAGGTTCCCTCGTAATTCCAGGGGCTAACTCCCGCGTCGCGAAGAATTTTCTCCGCACCGAAATCACATTCAGGCGCATCATGCTGATGCAGCGCATGGACTGCCACACGGTCCACGGTCGTCCCTGCCGCCGTCGCCAATTGCTGCCGAAACGCATCGTGGCCTTCGTTGCCGATCCCAATCCAATCGACGGCACAGAGAACCACGGGACGGTCTTTCCCCAAGACCACAACACCTCGGGCCCGCAGGCCCAGATCCCAGACATTGGTGACCGGATCGTATGCCAAGCGCGATCCGACGGGCGGAGTGGCATCGATGTCGAAGAGCCCCACCCGCAACTGGGCCTGGGCGGAAACGACCAGCATCCAAGCCCACAACAGGCTCCCTAAGACCAATTTTATTCGGGGAATCATGGAGGGGAGGCTATCGAGATCCGTCCGGCTTTCGAGATGAAGTTTCCCCGCAGGTTTTCGTAGGAGTATTCTGGGCGGTTTTGGCATCCTTGACCGCATGCATTCCCTTGGGCGCGGATTGGCTTGGACCCTGGTGGCGGCGCTGGGAGCCTTCGCCTACTTCATTCTGGCGACTCATCGTCAAGAACCAGTCAGCTCGGCCTACATCCTGGTGGCAGCCTTATGCACCTACGCCATCGGATACCGATTTTACTCACGCTGGATCGCCGCCAAAGTCCTGATGCTCGACGATCGACGAGCCACGCCCTGTGAACGCCATGAAGATGGGCGGGAGTTCGTGAAGACTCATCGCTGGATCGTCTTCGGGCATCATTTTGCCGCGATCTCCGGACCCGGGCCTCTGGTTGGCCCCGTGCTGGCTGCCCAGTTCGGCTACCTTCCTGGAACGCTGTGGATTCTTATCGGAGTCATCCTTGGCGGTGCCGCCCAAGACTTTCTTATCCTCGCCGCATCCATGCGCCGCAACGGCCGTTCCCTGGGGCAAATGGTGAAGGACGAATTGAATCCCTTCCTGGGTGCACTGTCCCTGGTGGCGATCCTGTCGATCATGATCATCCTTCTGGCGGTGCTCGGGTTGGTTGTCGTGAAGGTGCTCGCCGAAAGTCCATGGGGCGTTTTCACCGTCGGGGCAACCATCCCCATCGCCCTCCTCATGGGCCTGTACCTGCGATATGTCCGGCCTGGAAAAACTCTGGAAGGTTCGGTGCTCGGCGTCCTCTTGCTGATCGCAGCGGTCTGGGGAGGTCAATGGATCCACAGCAACCCTGCGCTCGCAAAACTCTTCACCTTCTCGGCCGAACCCTTGGCCTGGGCGATTGTGCTCTACGGTTTCGCCGCGAGCGTGCTGCCTGTCTGGTTACTGCTCGCGCCGCGAGACTACCTCAGCACCTTCATGAAGCTCGGCACCATTCTCGCCCTGGCCGCCGGCGTGCTGTTGGTGCTGCCCATCCTCAAGATGCCCGCCCTCACCGCCTTTATCGACGGCTCGGGGCCCGTCGTTCCGGGCAAACTGTTTCCATTTTGCTTCATCACCATTGCCTGCGGAGCCATCAGTGGTTTTCACACACTCATCGCCAGCGGCATCACCCCGAAAATCATCACCCGTGAGAGCTACGCCCGCCCCATCGGGTACGGGGCTATGCTGCTAGAATCACTGGTGGCCATTATGGCTTTGATCGCGGCCTGCACCCTCGAGCCCGGTGTCTACCTGGCGATCAATATTGCTGGCACGGGCGCCGACGCGGCCGCCATCGCCGCGGACACCGTAGCCAAGGTCCGGGCAACGGGCTTCACTCTGGATCCCGGAGTGATGGACTCGCTGGCACAACAGGTCGGCGAGAGTTCGCTCTACGGACGGACCGGGGGCGCTGCTACACTCGCCGTCGGCATGGCCAACCTGTTCTCGCAGTTGACCCACGGACGGTGGCTCGATGTCTGGTACCACTTCGCCATCATGTTCGAGGCGCTGTTCATCCTGACGACCTTGGATGCCGGAACCCGCGTCGGCCGGTACCTTTTGCAGGACGCCCTCGGTCACCTTTGGAAACCCCTGGGAGACGTGCGATCAACCGCCGCCGGAGCCTTGGCCAGTGCATTGATCGTCGCCGGTTGGGGGTGGTTTCTAGTCCAAGGAGTCCGAGACCCCTTGGGCGGCATCAATTCGCTCTGGCCGCTCTTTGGCATCGCCAATCAATTGCTCGCCGCCATCGCCCTAGTCTTGGCCACCACGCTGCTCCTCAAGCAGGCGCTGGCCCGCGGCAAATCCCCAGCAATTGCGTGGGTGGCGCTCCTGCCGCTCATCTGGCTTTTGGCGGTCACCGGGAGCGCCGGATTTCAGAAAATATTCCATCCGTCACCGCGCATCGGCTTCCTGGCCACGGTCCGAGACCTGGACCAGAAACACCCCGCCCTTCAACGGGCTGCAGACTCCGCCCCCGCGGATGCCGCGGCCCAGAAGGCCCTGCGTGCAAATCGCAGCCGCCGGCTCAACAACGCCTTGGACGTAGGAGTCACGGCCGTCTTCCTGGGGTTGGCTGCCTTGATCGTGACCGGCGCCGTGGTGGAGTGGGTTCGCCTACTGCGCGGCCGGCGAACCCCTGACTCAAGCGAAGAAGCGCCCGTGTGGCTCCCGGAATCCGCGTTGGCTGAGGGAAGCAACCGCACCGGTTGGGCCGGGATCTTTGCGCTCGGCCTAGCCCTACTGCGCAACTGGTCGGGACAAGACGCCGTAGACCGCACAGCCCGTCAACTCGAGGCGAATGTCTCGAAGCAAGTGCCCTCCCAAGCCGTCCTCATTCCCCTACCCGAAGTGACTGAAGCCGCCCGCCGCCACAACGCCCCCATCGCCTACGTCCAAGCCGCCGAAGCCCGCCTCAACGGCCCCAACCGCTGCTGCTGAAATCCCACCGGATCCCGACGGGGTCGGTCCCACCTATTTACACAAAAAGAGCCACTCCAAACTATTTTTTAGCCGTGCACTAAAATGAAATTCAGGGCATAGAAAACCAAAGTTTACTCAAGACCGAAGTCAGCTGGCGGCTCGAAGCATCACCACGGTGTCGGTCCGCGACCAGACAGCTCCCGTCTCATATTCCGAATGGATGGTCACTGCCGAGGAGCTGGCTCCGGCCGCAAGAACAACTGGGCTGCAGAATCCGCGAAGCGCAGCCCGCCCCGGGTCAACCGGAAATGGGTCGGAGTACTCTCAGCCCAACCCTTGGACACTAGTTGAGCCATCTCTGCGGGCCATTCGGTTCTGAGGTCGAAGCCCGTCCGACCTTGGAACTCTTCCCACGGCCAACCGGCATTCATCCGCAAACCGAAAGCAGCCATCTCTCCGGCTCGCCCAAGAGGCGGGAGCGCTTCGGCGAATTCCTTGGCTCTGCGACCTTTCTCCAACTGCTCACAATACAGCACCGTGTTGGACCAGTTACGCGAGCGCAACCCACGCACCCATTCGCTGGCGCTGGGCCCCAGACCGTAGCTGTCTCGTCCGCGCCAATAGCCAACATTGTGTCGGCAAGCGAACGCCGGGATACCGGGCTCCGCCTCAGGTCGATCCACCGATTCGCCCACCCGCCGACGACGAGCAAAATTGGCAACTTCGTAGGCCCCAAAACCCACGGCTCCAACGCGATCGTACAGCACCTCATACAGGTCGGCTGCCAAGTCGTCATCTACATCGCATTCCCCAGCTTTGAGCTGCTCGTAAAGGGGGGTGTCCTCTTCGTAAATCACCTCGTAGCAACTGAGATGCTCAGTGCCCAGGGCCAAGGCCTCATCCAAGGTGCGGTTCCAGATGTCCATCGTCTGGCCCGGGATCGCAAACATCAGATCGATGTTGATGTTCTCGAAGCCGGCCTTTCTCAAAATGTCATAACTACGGAACACCATGTCGCGGCTGTGGACACGCCCCAACCGGTCCAGCAACGCCTCATCGAGCGATTGCACGCCCATGGAAATACGATTGACCCCGAACTGGCGCAAAAGGGCCGCTTTATCCGCCGAAACGGTCGCCGGATTGCACTCCACGCTGAACTCCGCAGCGTTGCTCAGGCCCAACCGATGAAGGGTCGTCAAGACCGACTCCCATTGCTTGAGGGTCAGCAACGACGGAGTTCCGCCGCCGAAAAACACCGTCTTGGGTCGGCAGTCTTGGGCGATGAGTTCCAACTCCAGATGGAGCGCCTGAACGTAGCGCTGGATCAGGTCGCCCGAGGCGGGTCCCGAATAGAAAGCGCAGTACTCGCACTTCTGCGCACAGAAAGGCACATGCACGTACAACGACTCGATTGGAGCATTCGACGACCCCGCCGCTGGAATCCACGTGGTGCCGTTGGAGACCAACCGAAGCGGTGCTCCCGAGGGGGATGAGTTCACAGGTGAAGATGCTGCCACAGTGCGGCCGGTTGCAGTCGGAGGTTAACGTAGAAGGGGCCGAAGTCGCCGTAGCGGGCCGTGACCTCGTCGAATCGCATTTCGTAGACGATGCCCTTCACATCATCCAATCGATGAGCCAACAGCGTGACACCCCATTCCCAATCATCGAGACCCGTAGATCCCGTGATGAGCTGGCTAATCTTGCCCGCATATTTGCGGCCGGTGCGCGCGTGGGTGCCCATAAGTGCCTTGCGGGCCGCGAAATCGAGCATGTACCAGTTGTCACCCCCAGAGCGCTTTTTGCTCATGGGGTAGAAACACACGATCGGCCAGTCGTCCTGCAGTTCCGGATTGAGCCGATAAAACTTCTGACCCTCATTGCGTTTCTTGGCCGCCTCGAGGGCCTGCTCGAACTCCGGCGAATCGGGCGTGTGGCGGGGTTCAGCGGTCTCAAGATACCGACGGAGATCGTCCTCGGTCGGAACATACTCAGGCAACTCGGTCACACTCAGGTAAGAAAAGACGGGAACCAGAGTTCCTGGCGGAAAACAGGCCTCCAACTCACGGTGGAGCGCCGAAAGCCCATCGAGCGTTGCGTGGAACAAAATAAAACCGATATCGGCCTTTCCGCCCACGTTGGCCAGGGTCATCAATCGCGGATGAGCAGGTCCGGGAAACCGGGCGGCCAAGGCCTCCAGACGAAGGCGCACCTGATCGGACTCACCCGCAGGAAGCCCGGCCCAGCGGATCCGGTCGATGCGGTAGAGCAAATGCTGAACGTGAATGCCTTGAGAAAGGGCGATGGAATTCATGGGGTTTCAGTGGCCACACGGCCGATCCGAAGACAGAACCAACTCACTCTACAGCCAGCACCTGATCTAGCAATTGCGCCAATTGATCGGGAATCCCCTGCTCCGCGGCGACGAGCTTGGCACCGGCCTCCAGAGCGGCCACCACCAGTTTACGGTTCTTGGAATCGCAGTAGCCCAAGACCGGGACATGCGCCAGGTCCGGACTGGCCCGCAATTGGGCGATGATCCCGCAGAAATCGCCATGACGAAGAGCCAAGTCTGCGATGACCACCATAGGCGTGTGCTCTCGCACCAGGCGAGGCACGTCCACCGCAGTCTGGGTCGCTGTGACGCGGTACCCGAGATCGGTCAGACGGTTTACCACCTGAGTTCCGGGAAGGAGCTTCTCGTAGAAGACAATGGCCAAGGGTCGCGTCACCACGGACAGGTTGGGAGACACCCTTCTCGAAGGCAAGCGGCCCTTGGGCCGAGTGAGATTTAGC
>Ga0114969_10002013_pt1 | contig 16846 bp, 17 predicted proteins | sample M_130807_MF_Meta_FD_87316 | JGI IMG/M metagenome (GOLD analysis project Ga0114969, IMG submission 87316) | Freshwater microbial communities from Lake Montjoie, Canada to study carbon cycling - M_130807_MF_MetaG | ecosystem: Environmental > Aquatic > Freshwater > Lake | place: Lake Montjoie...
CAATTAATTTAAGATGTGCACTTTCAATATTTAACTACGCCCACAACAGGTATGACAACGGGTGGGGTCCTTGGCGAGAAACAGAATAAATTAATCCTCAACCCTCCCCACCTTGCACTATCCATGTGATAGTTTGGGGGGAACCAGGGGGGTTGTTAATAGTCCAATATCACTGCGACCAACCCTTTGGGGTTGGCGCAACAAGAGAAAGAGACACATGAGAGTAGAAAATGATAACGGTACATCCGTTGACCGTATATATGTGCGACAATCATGGCTAAATGATGCCTTAATGTGTCCAGAACGTGCACGTTTAATGGAGTTAAATCCATCTGCTCGTAAAGAAAATGATTCTGCAATGATGGGTACAGCCTGTCATAGTGGTATTGAAGCAGTACTAAATAAAATTATTGAGCCCAAAGATATATCAGAGTATTCTGTTAATGCTTTCAGGTCTGCAGAGCAAGACTTGTGGTCGCAGGGCAAATCTATCAATGTGACTAATACTGAACCCAGAAATTGGGATAAACATATTGGTTCTATGGCTGATGCTTGGGTTAGAGACATCATGCCAAGTGTGCCGGAAGGTGGACAAACCGAGTATAAGTTCTCGACCAAAGTTGGTGCTATAGCGAATGCGCTATATGAATATGAATTGTACTTTGAAGGAACAATGGATTATATTCATCCAACTGGTATTTGGGATTGGAAAACTGCCGCCCGAAAGTATTATGAGGGCGAAAAGCAAATGCAAAACATTCAGTCAGCAATTTATGCTGAAGCAGGTGCCAACCTTGGATTGGTTGATTATCCTGTTGATTTCTCGTTTGGTGTAATGATTCGTAATGGGTCTTCCACTGGACAAATACTTACAATTAAAAGACGTAAGGAGCATGCTCAATGGGTTATCGCACAAACGACTGCTTTAATCAATAGTATTCTCACTAGCAAGATTTACTTGCCATCAGAACGATGGCTTGTAAACGACCAACATTATCTCTGTTCAAAGAGATGGTGTCCAGTATGGTCAATGTGCAAAGGCTCGTTTATTCACGAGTCAACTAACAACGCTGAGGAGGCGTAATGGACAAAGATAGAGCAATTATCACACAAGTCTGTGCAAAAATTGCAGCAGACCTAACAGAAAAACAATTGAAAGTGGATGAACGATTGTCAGAATTTGCAGTTCTGTTTTCGTCAATCACTGAAATTATGATGGATGAAATTTATGGTCAGCCATCAGCAAGTCAAGCAGAACAACAAAATGCTAAAGTTGTCCAAATGGTTAAAGAAGCATTCAATGCAGAAGAAATATTCACCCCAACCACAACGGTGACAGCAACTGCAACGGATGGAACTCTTCAGATTATTGGTAAACAGCACGGTCCAATTCCTGATTGGCTCATCAAAGCGTGTAAGCGTGATGGTGTAACCAAGGTGTATGACAATCGTGATGGATTGGCTAACAACCCTAAGCGTCCTTCATTCAAGGCAGTTGATGCCGAGAAGGCTTATTGGCCGCCTCGGAGTAAGTAATGCGGTTATCTGTGGATGATATATCCGCAGGCTGGGATTCGGTGGGGCGACAACAGGTCGCTCCACCAACCGAGTACAGAATGTATTCGCCACTCTCAGAGGCTGCAGACTCATTTGTAAGATGGGCACAGTCACCACAAGAAAGAATCCATTTAGGTATAACGCAAATAGATTCAGAGTTGCGAGGTATAGCACCTGGCGAAATAGCCATGATGCTTGGGTTTGCTCATGGTGGCAAAACACTTGTCTTGCTACACGCTCTACGTAAAAACAGGGACAAACATATTGCGCTGTTTATTCCGGATGAGCCTAAACAATTAGTTTTAACAAAGTTGACATGCATACATCACAAAATTGATGCAAGAGAATTAGAAGCAAGAGTTGCTTCCGATGACCAAGAAGCAATAAAACTTCTAAGACAAACAGCAGAAGAAGATTTTCCCAATCTCGCTGTGTTTGACCAGCCTTTAACGGCTTCAGATATGGAACGTGCATACGGAGAACTATGTGATGTATGGGGTCAAGTACCAGAACTCATAGTGGTTGACTATCTTGACCTTGTGGAAGCAGGAGAAACTGTTCCAGATAAAGCCACATTCTTAAAAGGATTTGGCAGACGACATGATATTCCAATGCTGGTGTTGCACCAGACATCTCGCACCGCAGGTGCGGATGGGAAAAAGATGACTATGAGTTCAGGTTCTTATGGTGGTGAACAGCAAGCAACATCCATTATTGGTGTGCGTAGAAAAAAGTATCAAATCGCACATGAGATAAATGAATTAATTGAAAAGTTAGACCGTTCTCATTCAGAACGTACGCAAGACAGATTGGAGTATTTACGGATGGAAGCAAAAATCCACGAATACACAGTCACTGTTAGTTTGCTTAAAAACAAACGACCAGCAGGTCAACTTGTAGATGACATTGACTTTGAGTTGGATGCCACCACAGGAAGATTAACTGAGTTGAATGGTGAACTTCCACAGCAATATCATCAGGGAAAGTTATATGAATGACCCAATAGAAAAATTCATGTTACTGTTCGGTGGTCGAACAGATGCACAAGGAACTTGGGAAGGTGGATGTAAAAGACATCCTGTTTCGTATGAAACTTTTGCTAAACATTTGTACGGAGAAGAACTCATCGGTATTTATCCCCTGACCGATGGGTCTTCCGTACGGTGGGGCTGTTCAGATATTGATGTTGATGATATTGATTCAGCAAGAAATCTTCAAACAGCCTTAAAAATAAAGGGAATTACATCATTTGTTGAGAAAACAAAACGTGGTTATCACGTGTGGATATTTGCCAATGATTGGATTCCTGCTCCAATTATGCGTAGAGCATTCTTGTCGGCTCATGAAGCAATAGGTTTAGAAGCAAAAGAAGTTAACCCAAAACAAGAAGAATGTACTGGGTTGGGTAATTATGTGCGACTTCCTTATCCGGGTGGAATTGATTCAATTCCTGAAAATAGATTTATGTTGTTAGATATAAACGATGAAGCAATGACACTTAAACAATTCATTGATGCTGCATATAATACAAGAGTAAACATTAATCTTTTACGTCCTATTGCAGAAAAACATCGTCCTCGTGCAAAAGCACATTTTGAAAACACAACCACTTCAGTAAATGTGCAGTCATCGTTAGACAAAGTAAATGGATATATAGCAACCATATGGAGGCATGGTCCATTGGAAGGCAAAAACAGAAGTGGCACACTTGTCAGAATGTGTCATTACATGAGAGAGTATGGAACCCCAATTAACGATGCATACAACATTCTTGTGGACGCAGATAAAAGATGGGGTAAGTTCCACTTACGTGCAGATGGTGTGGTACATTTAACAAAAATAATTGAAGATTGTTACGGTAAAAACCACAACTATACAGAGGATTTCAATCCATGAAAAAGTTTCAATATCATCAGATGATAAAAATTAGACCAATTGCTAAGGGTCGTCCAAGATTCAATATGAAAACTGGAAACACTTATACTCCCGCTAGAACCAGAGAGTATGAAAAATCTGTCAAAGAATCATACAAAGGTCCGTTGTTTGAAAACAGTTTGCTTTCAGTAAAGTTGCGTTTTACTGTTGAAGGCACAGAAATTCTAATTGAACCAGTAGAACAGAATCCCAATGTTGAGCAACCAAAATCTAAGTTAACTTCAGATATTGACAATTATGCAAAAGCAGTTTTAGATGCATTAAATGGTGTTGCGTATTCAGATGATAAACAAGTTGTTTGTTTGTATCTGGAAAAAGCATGATGTATTCTGTTAGATGCAAACAATGTGCAACAACTGTTTCGCATAATCCAAATACTCTTCAAGGTTGCAATTGTGACCCGGATGCCACCTCTTGGGTGGCAATAGGAAAAGATGGCAGACTCATTAAAATGTCTGGTTCAAATATTGAAATATTAGAAAATAATGATGAAACCAACATCTAAACCATTTGATAGAAATCTGTATGAAGCAGATGATTCTGTAAAAGAAATATTTATCACCAAATTGCATTCAATGGGTTTTGAAGCAGAAGTTAATCCTGATAAATATGGAATAGATATTCTTTCTAATTGGGCTGGTCCTAATACGGGTATAGAAATAGAAATCAAACATAACTGGCGTGGAAAAGAGTTTCCATTTAAGACTGTTCATTTTGCTGCAAGAAAGTTTAAATTCTTAAACCAAACAGAAGAAGTAAAGTTTGTTATGTTTAACCACGACCGCACTCATGTACTAGTCGTTGATGGTAAAGAATTTAAAAAGATTGTTACCAAAAACACTATTTATACCGATGAAGAAACATTTTACGAAATACCAATAGAGAATTGTTTAATATTAAATCTTGAGGAATAGAGACGTATGGCTGTCGCCATCACTGTCCTCTAAACTCGGAGGCAGAAGAAGGCCCGAAACGCCCATTGAGGCGTTGATGATGGCTGCGCCATTAACCGACACAGAAGAATCTGTTGTTGAGTTGCAACCGCTTAGAGAAGCAGTTGCAGAATGCATTGAAAAGTTAAATGAACAAGACAGGTTCATTATTGATGCAATCAATTCAGAAATGATTTCTTTACAAGCCCTTGGGGAACGGATGGGTATTTCTAAAGTTCATGTATGGAGGTTACGTAATGCGGCTTATGAGAGGTTATCATTGCTGCTCCGTTCAAATCCATACATCCGTGAAAGGTTAAACCTAGATGAAGACGAATCAGATTACAGTGGGATTTGACAGTGCCGTACACATTGAAGAAGTTGCTAATCTCCTTAAAGCGTTATACGTCCACGTTGATGTGGGTAGGGGAATACAGGAAAACGGTTTGCCGTTCGGGTGTATACATGTTGCTAATAAGAAAAGGAAAAAAAATGTCAGATGAATGGATTTATGACATTGCTCCCAAAGAGCAAATAGATTCTATTAACGAACAGGCAGATAAAACTTTGTTCAATATGTCGGGTGGGGTTAGCCTGGTATTGTCTACGGATAATCAATCTGCAATTGATTTGTGTCAGAATTGGAAATTAGCAATTGGTGGTAATGCCATGTCTTGGCTTCGTATCTCAACATTTATGGCTGGAATAATTGAAACATTAGAAACACATTTATTTGAAGAAAATATTAATCCATATGAATAGGGGTAATCATGAAACCAATTAAATGTAATTGGGATTTAGTGAGCATTCACTGGCGTGATGCTTTTGATGGAGAAAATGGTTGGACTGATGTCAAAGAATACAAACCTAAAGACGCCACAGTTGTTACTGTCGGATGGCTTTGGGAAAATTGTTTAGATGGGTACGTCACCTTGGTGACTTCCTATTTTCCTGATGAAGTACCCAATCTAAAAACTGTTGGTATGCCAACCCACATTCCCATTGGAATGATTATTAGTCAGTCTGTTCTCAGGCAGGCGTCGGTGGTTCTTCCTGAACATCTGGAATCACCAAGTGAGCAAACGCCTCCTTCATCTTTGAAGCGTTATCACTCATTTCGGGTGAAATCTCAAAATGGAGCCAGTCGCCCGAACCTCCACCGTGAATAGTTTCTGTTTTGTAATTTAACCAAGCGTTGCGGTCGCACATCCATGCTCTGCCGTGTGGTTTTACAAAGTAATCAAAAAGTGCTTCTAGTCCTAAAGCATCAGCATTGGCTGTAATAATTTTACAAATTCGGATGGCTTCCATACGACCATTCTTAATTCCTTTTTTGGGTGGCATGTGCCGGTAGGACAGGTCAACTGCACGCCCAGTTCCGTGAACACTCATTGACTCTTTTCCCCTCATCGGACGAATACCAAAGTCGCCATTATTCCAAAGAGCACCATTAGATAGTTTTATTGTTTCTTCAATAAATACTTTCATACCCGGACGGAGACCTTTGGCGGCTCCGTCCTTATTGCCTGTGTATGGTCGCTTGCTCATATTTCTCCTTAGTTGTATTTTCGGATTGGTGAACCCAAGTATGAAAGCCATGCATTGAGTTGTGACATTGGATTGTCATTAAGCAACAATCTATCTGTTTGTTGTGCTGGTGGTACAGCACCTCGTAAAGCATTCAAAAGTCTGTCTTGTGTGCCTGTAAATTCTTTTCCAGTAAAAGCATCTTTACCCATTGCTTGTTCAATTGGTATTGATAATACTGGTGTTACTTTATTTAACATGTTAATCGGATGGAGAATATCGTTTACTTCTTGTGGGATTCTCGTGAATCCAAGGTCTGGCATTGCAAACAATCCACTTCCAAATGGAAGTCTAAATCCACCCATGTCTTTAACAAATGGTGGCAATGGTGTTGAACTGTCTTCAAAGTTTCTCTTAAATGAATTGTAAATCAAATATGGTTTAGGGTTCATCCACATGTTTGTTATTTGTGTTGCAAGATTCTTTGAGTAGAAAGTCCAGAATGGAATTATTTGTTTCATAACTTTGTCTGCAGTTGATAGGTCTTCGTAGTCAAAAAAGAATCGTTTAACTCTTGCTTGTGCTGCACCTGCATCAGCACCTTTCATGCCTGAGTCAAAGGCAAGAATAAATCTACTGTAGTTATCTGATGCTTGTCCTAAAGCATAGTTTTTTCTTGTTAACCAGTTGTCAATAAGTTTGTTGGCTCCAACAGCGTCTTTAAATACTTCGGTGTAAATACCTCCACCACCCCCAAGTGCTCCGTCACGTGCAACATTCATTACAACATGTAATTCCTGCGGAATAGTTTTTAGGAAATCTTCCCAAATGACTCCCTGTTTTTTGGCAACAATCCATTTGTAATAAAGTTTGGAACCTTGAATCATATTTTCAAGGTCCGCATCTGCAACTATAAGTTGCATTGCGTTTGCTATACCGTTGCGAACGTGAAAGCCAGGTGACATAACAGCAAAGGCTTTAAAAAACTTTGTATATGGTCCAAGGTAATAAGCCATCTTGCGTACAAACACTGGGTCTGATATGCGTGAAGCAGAATCAAACATCGCTTTCATTTCGGGTGAGGCATAAAGATTTGGAAAATACTTACCAAGTTGTTCGTACTGCAATGTAGAACCTTGAATCTTTTTAATCATCTTGCCGGCAGTTACAACTGCTTCTTCTGGTACACCGTCTACAACTTGACCAGTAGACAAACGTACCTTGCCGTTTGGTAGCAGAGTGCCACCACCGTCAAGCATTCTTTGGACACCAAGAACCATTTGTCGGTCAACTTCTGCATCACTCATGGAACTTGCTACTCTCCAGAATTCAGCCTCTGAATCAATTTGTGCTTTAACAACAGAATCAATTACATCCCATTCTGTTTTGGCACCCATTTCATCGAGCACAAGTTTGGCATCTTCAAAGAATTTCATTGCTTCTTGATGCCTAGAGAATACTTCACCAGTCCTGTTTGCATAGTCAACAACAGTTCGGGAAGTTAATGTTTGGTCAATGTTCGCACCTTGGACAAGTGCAGACACACGTGAAAGATTGTCGGCAGAACGTTGTACTGCTTCTGCGTCCACAACAGAGTCAACGGATGCAACTTGGTCGTATGCAGATTGCAAACTGTGCAACAATTGTTTAGTATCATCAAGTTCTTTTTGTGCTGCAACAACCGGTTGTCTTGCGATGTCGGCTAATTGGTTTCCAATGTCAACCAAAGCCGTTGGTGCCATCTCTGTGGAGGTAGCCGCCAATGAGGTGGGTACAAGTTCCCCAGCCTGATTAGGGGTGGGGTCAAAGACTGGCTTCATGACTTTAAACAAAGGGTCCCAAGAGTCGGGTATCTGGGCTTTACGTGGGTCTATAAGCCTGTCAGCGGCGTCCACAGCCGTTTGCTGGGCAGTTTGGGCTGTTCTGGCTGTACCCGACACACCCTTTGCTTTAGCCAGTTCTAACCGTATAGCACTGGCAGTTGGTTCGTCAGCGTTGGGAACTAATACTGTCAATCTAGCCTGACGTTCTCTAATCAATTTTGTGTATGGGCGACTAAAAGAATCAACACCTGCTTGCTTCAACATTTGAAATGTTTTAATTTCCTCTTGAAGTTGAACAACACTTTTCTGTTCTAAAGGTTGTTTAATCAAATCTTCAATTTGAGTACGGTTCCTAGCACCACGTTCAATGATGCGTTCTGAACTTTGTGGTATTTGTGGTAATTCCCTAGAAACAATTGGTTGAACATTTTCGGGTGCACCAACAAAATCAACTGTGTTCTCAACAACTTTTTGTTCTGCTGAATCAACAACTTTAACTTGTCGCTGAGCATTAAGTAGAGACTCTCTGCTTCGGATAAGTTCCTGAGAATTTTCAGGTGTCCATTCGGCAATGTCAGAAAGAATTGAATTATTCAAACGAGTTGACTCATCTAATGATTGAGTAATCATATCCAACATGTTCAAAGTACTTGTTGCTTTTCTAGGTTCTGCAAGCATCTTTGCTTCGTAACCTTTCATTTTACCAAGAAACTTTGCAGAGTCTGTCTTTTCAAAAAGACGAACAATGTTTGAACGTCTTGCAAAAACTTCGGATGCCTGAGCACCAACCTCTGGTTGGGTGCGCAACGTATATTCAACAAACTTCTTTAAAAGCAAATCATCGGTAAGTTCGTTGCCATATGTAGCAAATTCTTGTGGAGCATAAAGTTCTGCGTTGTCTCGAATAATTTTCATTACTGCACCAAAACGTCCACTGGTTGACATACCATCGGAAAGATTTTGTCCATTAACCATTGCATCCCAAAGTTCTTTGGTTATGTTAATTCGTCCACCAGATTTAGATTGAAAAATAATTTCATCAAGATTCAAGTCAGCAAGAATGTGCATGGCGTTAGCACGGTTCTCTACAGATTTGTGTACAGGATAAGCATCGCTGTTTTTTAGTCCATCATAAACAGATTGAACATGTTTAAATTCATCACTAGTTGGTACAACACCGGGTACAACATCACGGGTAACACCTTGATTCTTTAGGAGAACATCAGTGACTTCTGTTTTGCCAAGTGGACCTTTAAAAAATTGGTCTGGAAGAATGTTTACAGAATCGTTTACTTCAATAATTGTTCTTTGAATTGAAGCAAGGTTTTTTGCTGAATCAATTATTTCTGTATCCAATGGAGCCAAAATACTATTCCTTGAATGCAAAAGTTCTTTGTCAAGTTTGGACATTATTGCTGCTCGCAAGTCTGGTCCAACATCACCATTGCGTATTACAGCAATTTCAATTTGAATTGCATTCAAAAATCTTTCAACATTAATTACATCAATATTGTTATTCTTAAACTTGTAGTTCTTGTACGTTGAAAGAAAAGTTTCCAAGGTATCCATCGAGCCACCCTGATTGACTATCGCTTGAACTCGGTCAAAAATTTGTCCATGCGCACCATCAATCTGACCTGCAACCTCATTGTAGTTGGCATTCAAAATTGCATGTTCACGTTGTGCTGGAGCATAAGATGCCTGAGCATCTTTAAGTATTCTTATTTTGCGTTGCCTATACTTTTTATAAACGTTTCTTTTTTCTGGTGACAAAGAATCAAGTTGTTTTTTAAAATCACTACTTGACTCAACCGTATTTCCCATACTTCGTGAAACTTCACCTTGACGAAGAATCTCATCAAACAAATCACCCTGAACGGTACGTTCACGAACAACACGGCGATAAGAACCAAGAGGACCAGTATCGGTGGTACGACCGTATCCAACAGCGGTTAGTTCTTTAACTCTTGCACTATCTCCAGATTTAATTGCTTCAACCAAATAAGGCTGAACCTTGCGTTGAATGATTTCATCAATAACATCGTCGCCAATAACAATTCCTTGTGGACGTAGAATTTCATCCCACTGCAAATACGTTGTAAGAGCCTGCTCTTGAACAAGCATGTCCTGTAAAGGATGTGCGTCACCAGCACGAAGAGAATTTAAAGCATTCTTCCATTCTGCATATCGGGTATAAGCACCACCAACAGTGGGTGTTGTATCTTCAAGAATTGTTTTAGCATTTCTTGTTATACCTTTTTCAAAATCTGAATAAAAAGAAGAATAACCACGAGACGCAACAGAAGATGTCAATCTTTCGTTTTCAACAATTTTTGCAAAAAGATAATGTGCAACAGCATCAATTTCGTTATCTGCAACTTCTGCCCTAGCAGAAACTCTAGAAAGAATTTCGGTTGCCTTAACATCAGTCATACTTGCAACTGCTTTTTTAAGATTTGGTGCCCAGTTATATTTGACGGGACTAGAAGGATTCCAACCATCAGCAAAAACTCTTTGCACAATTTTGTTTCCACCAGGAATCTTGTCAACAATCTGTGCAAACACATCATGCAACACGGATGGACTAATGTCCTTATAGGAACCAATAGTCGGAAGAACAGAATGAATATCATTCATGTTTCCCAAACTACGTTCAAACATCTGTGCACGTTGAGCGTACTTGTTTAAGTCTTCATAAAGAACAGCAAGTTCTTGTGGTTGTAGTTCATTTATTTTTGCTGAACGTTGACGCAAACCATCAAATACTTTTGCCAAATCTTCACGTTGTTTTGCAACAATTTGAAAATTAGATACACCATCTTTGTTTTGAATCAATTCATCAAACTGACGAAACTTATCTAAATAATCCTTTTCAAGAACATCAACATTTTTAACAAGTTCATCAAGTGCTAAACGAAACTCTTCAAGGTCTGCTGCATTAGCAGTGCCGGATTTCATTGCATCAACAGCAGCAGCCATAGAACCATGCAACTGTTCCAATGCGTCATTGACACTAGCCATACCGGTACTCATTGATTTAGAATGGTTACGTAAAGCAACCTGCATGTCATTTAAAGTTTGTGCTGGAATGTCAACAAGATGTTGTTTAGCCCATGTCTGAGACAACCTAGCAATTTGGTCTGACCTTGTGAGAAGGTCGGGATTGCGCTTTGCAATATCTTCAAGCATCCCAAATGTGGACATTTGGTCTGAGTAAGAACGAATGTATTTTGTCATGATTAAATTAAAATCAGTTTCAAAAACATCAAAAGGCAAAGACTCTGCTTCACCAACAGCATTACGTGCAAGATAATTTAATTTATCAATATGCAAATCTTCAGGTTTAAGAACATGACCAAACCACGTGTCTCCTGCGGCAAGTTGTCGTTCTTTAAAAAAACTTTGTCGTCCAGATTTGTCAACACCTTTACCAATGAGATTGTCGGCAACTTCGTCGCCAACTTTCAAACGAAAACGAGTATATGCTTCGCTTTCCATGTGAGGTACATAACCTTGTTGGTATCCAATCTCTGCACCCCCTACCTCCACAGACCGTTGGTTCAGACGGTTCTGCATTAAGTCAAGAAGTTGTCTAAAACGTCCTGACTTCTGTAAATCTTCGGGTGATGCGGCTGCAGCAAGCGTAGGGTCAATAGTGCTTTCCAAAAGATTATGCATTGGTATTGTTGTGGAGGAAGCCTGGTCCATAAGTGGAGAAATTTCTTCGGATACACGTTCTGCAATTTTTACTTGATTAAGTCGTCGAGCATCGTCGGCTTCAAGGATTGTCATTGCTGTTTTGGTTTCCTCTACAGAAAGTGAACCTTCGGCAAGACCTAAACGGAAATCTCTAATTTTGTTTGGTCCAAACCGTTCAATTGCACCAACACCCTTAGGTGTTGTTGCTACACGTATTGGTCGCAATAATTTTGAGTTGGACATTGTGAGTCTTACTTCATTGATAACTTTTTCGCTAAATCCTCCAAGTGCACTTGAACCAGGAACTTTAACACGACTGCCAAAATAATAAACGCCAGGTCCAGTTACGCCAAGGTCTTTTGCCAAAAACTCTGGAAGTTTACTTTTACCTCGTGAAGCAACATCTTTGACAATTTGATACAACTCATTGTCGGTCATTTGGATTGCACCATCTGCAATCATGTTCTTTAAACGTGACTCTGTAAAAGCAGCAAGTTTTTGTCTGCCTTCACGACCAAGGACACTTTTGCCAACAAGACTTCTTGTGGCTACTTTTACTGAACCATCAGCAAGTGTTTCTTTGACAACGATTCTGCTAAGTTGTTCTGCACTTAGTTCGCCCAGTTCTTTTGCTGAAAGTGTGACAACAGATTTTGCAGCCACAGTTCCACCTAAGGTTGCGTATGTCATTGGGTCTAATCCAATATCACCAATTAAACCAATAATTCGTCCAGCCCAACCTTTAATTGGAAATGCTTTACCAAAACCATAGTTAACATCTCTTGTTTGATGTAAAAAATCACCAAAAGATGCTTTGGTATCTGGGTTACTATCAAGTATGTCCGCAAGTTCTCTTACACCAGAAATCACGGCACGACGTGGCGTATCCAATATTTGTAGTGGAACTAAAACATTTTTTAATATTGCTGCTGGGTCTTCAGCCTTTTTCCTTAAAGCAAAAATTTCGTTAGATGCAACATAAGATTTTGGTTTAGCGTTAATACCAGCAAGAGTATTTTTGTTGGAATTCAACTTATCCAACAACTGTTGAGTCTGCCAAGACTCACGAATAAGTGGTTTACCAACCGGAACTTTAGTAACAGATTTTGGTTTCTTTAATTCCGTAATCTGCTTTAAAGCATTGATAACACTAGGGTCGTTTGGATTAGCCATTCTTCATCTTGTTCTTCATGAGAACAGCCATTGCAAGAGCATCTTTGAGTGGGGTTTGACCTTGTGACTCAAGTTGTGATTGAATTAATGCTCCAAATTTTTCAGCATCAGATAATTGTTTTGATGCACTACCTTGAGTTCTTGCTCCAAACGATTTAAGATAATTGGCATAAGATTGATTTTTTGCAGTACCAGCAACATCTTTAATGGGTGCACCTTTTAACAAAAGAAAATCTTTTTGTGCTTGTTCTTTAGCCCTAGCAACAGGAGCACCTGGCATTTGAATTTTTGCATTCAACAATTTACCCAACCAATTACGTTTTGATTGTGCATCTTTGTGTGCTTTTTCTTTGCCCAAAGCATCTTTAATTGCTTGACTTTCCAAAAATTTCTTCTTTTTAGAATTATCAGTAATCATCACATCACCATATTGCGCATCAATTGCAGCATTCTGTTTTAATTCATTTGCAGAATTAGCATCAACATTTTTCAAAATACCAGCAAAAGCATCTGGCGCATATTTGTACATATCTTGAAGTGTGTATTTTTGGTCTGCTCCAGGCAAACCCATTTTTTGAAATGGGTCTTGTTCAAGACCTTGTTCCATAATTTTTGATTTAACAGTTTGCTGTTCATTAGCAATTGAATCAATAAACTTTGTCCAAGCGGCAGGCTTAACATCTTTTGGAACATCACCATACAAAGCCCAAGGAGCAGTTCCAGCACGAATTGCTGTAGCAGCAACAGTATAAGGGTCATCGGGAGCACCACTCATAGCAAGCAAAGTGTTGGGTGCGTGACGTTCCCACATTTGAGTTTCATCAAACTTTGGTGCAGATTTATAAGTACCCATAAGGTACGACATAACAGGGTCCATAGTGGCACTAGACAAATCATTAAATTTGCCCGATTTCATAGCGGCAAGAATGGCTTGTGTAATTGGGTCCATACTCTATAAGCCTTTCGTTACTTTGCTAATTTAGGGAAGGCTTTTTTGACCTGCGCCGCAGTTGCATTAGGATTCTTCTCAGCAAAGGCTTCAATTTTTGAAACCAAAGTTTCATTCTTAAGTGCAGGAATCTTGTTGACAATTGCTTGCAAAGCAGGTTTGTACGCTGCAGCAGCAGGTTCGGCAGGTGCGGCAGGTGTTTTGTCAACAGGTGCTTTTTCAACAGTTCCATCAACCATACCCAAAAGAGCCTCTTCGAGACTTGTTCCCTTTTCGTTCTGACTTTGATTAACATCAAATTTCTTTCCAGAAATCTGATTAATAAGGTCATTAAGGGCTTGTTGTTTTGTGGAAGCAGCCTGAGCCCCATAAGCGTTCTTTGCAGAAAGAAGATTTTGCATAGCAAAATTCTGTCCCATCTGAGACTCATTCATACGTGAAGCCTGCGACTGCTGGGCTGCACGATTCAACAAATCATACATAGTATTAAACCCACCACCAAGAGTTTGATTATATTGATTCTCTGATGCAAGTGTTGACTGAACACTTGGGTCTGCTACACCATAAGCCTGCATAAACTGTTGTGAATTATCAGTTACCGCTGTCGGGGAATATGCCATACCAGCATAAGGATTGTTATTATTTTGTTTCAAATAAGCATTTAATGCATCATAACCTTGACCAGTCATTTTGCTTGCATCACCATAACCAGCATTAATATTAGCAATACTTGCATTATAAGCATTGTTAATTTGACCTTCACCAGTTGATTGCAAACCAGTCAACTGATTAATCAAATCACTGTAACCAGACTTCCAATCGCCACCAGTGTAATAATCATTCATTGCATTGTACTGAGCAAGTGCTTTAGCCCTTGCATCTTGTCTAGCCTGCTCTGCTAATTGAGCAGCATCAGAATCCTGTTGTTTGAGATAATTAAATTTATCTCTATCTAAAATATCAGATGCTTTCATACCAGAACCAGAACCAGAACCAAACAATGAAGCATAAGGATTTGTTAATTGATAATTTGTTGGAACTGCAGTACTTGGAGTATCAATACCATATTGTGTGTTGTAATCAAGAATTTGTCCAGGTGTAGCAGTTTCGTAATCAAATGCCTTACCATACTTTTGTTGGGTTGCAGCCTTTGATGCAGCAGAAGCATATCTGTCAGCAGTCTGGGGTTGACTTGAAGGATTAAAAGGAACATTCGGCCAAACAGTTACACCAGATGGTGTTGTTTTTCCACCCTTTTGACCGGACTGTGTAGTACCTCTATCAGCACCCATATTAAACTCCTGCTCTCATTTGCATCAATGTCATTGCATCTTGTTCTATTTGTCTTGCCTTATCGTTTTCTAAATTAGCCAAATCAGATTGATACTGATTAGTTGACTGGTCCAAACCCAACTTATATTGTTGATTGGTCTCTTCATTACCACGTTGTAAATCGGCAGTAGATTTTATTCCTGCCTTTGCATAATCAGCCATTGCTGATTTAAAAGCACCAGAACGAACATTGGGTGACAACATGCCACGACGACCATAAGAAGCAACAAGAGGTCTTTGACCCTTATTTAACTGCTCACCTAAATCTTGCAGATTTCGTTGAGACCGCTGATTAGAAACAAAATTAGCATAAGCCTGCATGGCATTACTGCCAGCATAATTATCTGTTAATGCTCGACGTTGCGCTTCAAATAGTGCCGGGTTATAAGCCATTAGATTCTCACGGCTTTCTTGTTATTAAATTGACTAACATATGATTTAGGTTCAGACTTAGAAAGTTTCATTGCATCAACATCTTTTCTAAGACTAATAATTTCTTCCATAAGAATTGCCGTAATCTGACGAATAACATCTGCGTCCACAGACTTAAGCGCATTGATTGCGGGGATAGAAAATTCGTTGATAATCATCCGAAAATTTGACTCCCCAAGACAACCTGGTCATTGTTTGCAATGCCGGCAGGAACGGTGGCACTATCTAGTTTTGTGTAAGTAACAGTGCCATCAGCAATTTTTGCTGAAGTAACAGCAGCATCGTTAATCTTTGCTGTAGTTATTGCAGATGAATCAATATTTGTGCCAGAAGCCAAACCATCAACAAATACTTGAACTGCGGTAAAGTTTGCGTTCACTGTTGAGGATTGAGCAATTGCTCCAGCGGTAAATGTATGCGGAATAGTAATAGCCATTATCCAGTAACCTTTCGTGTATTAAATTTGTATGCAATGCTGTCAATGCCCCAAAACTGACCAACAGGTCCAGTAAAAAGTAGTTGAACAGATTTTGCTAAACCAAGATTGGAACCTCGGACAACTTGCGCTCCAGCGGCTTCAACACCCCATTCGTCTATATCCCATCGCCCTGTATCCCACAACATGCCTGTGGCGGAAGCACCAAGAATAATGTTAAAAGACTTCCTTTCGTTTCCATAGGCTTCTTCAAAGTTATGAAAAGCCTTGACATTTATTTGTCTTTCAGTATCAACCTGTTTAACAACAATGTCTGGTCTGCGATACATTTTTTTCATTGAATAAGATTGACCATCTGACCAACCAGTTCGGTAATAAGAATCAAATCCTGTTTCAACTGTTGCAATTAAATCTGTTTCATAAGAATACATATCAAGCCTAAGCACCCTTGGAAGGGTTGCATGAATTGCTAAAGGCATTGATGTGCCCGCACTATCAATCCAGTCAACACCACCGCAGACGGCAAAGCCGTCGGCTGATGCGTGAAGCATCCAAGAACCATTATTAATCTGTGGGTCATAAACAAAATTTGCAATAATGTCTGATGCAGATGTAGTTGTCGAGTATGGCATTGCCATCCATACACGACGGTTCATGTATGACAAAGAAATTTTTATAACCAAAGAATCGTTTATTTGTCCAAGAGGAAAAATAGAGTTAATGTTTGTTGAAACATTTTCTAAACTGTTTCCGTTGTAATAAAACATTCCCTGTGGATGTGAATAAAAGTAAACACCGTTTTCTGCTGCAACCATATGATGATGACTTATTACACCCAGTTTTGATGTTAGTTCAACAACTTGAAAATCTGTTTGGTCATAACCGTAAACAATGTAAACGGCATGTGGTTTAAACACAACCAACTGACCTTGAACCACAGCCACAGCATTAATACCCAAACCGCCACCCTGAAAATCAATGTAGTCATCTTCCGCCCAGTTTTCTGGTTGACCTTCAATAGACCAACGAACACGATTGGGATAAGCAACAC
>Ga0114969_10002015_pt1 | contig 16844 bp, 19 predicted proteins | sample M_130807_MF_Meta_FD_87316 | JGI IMG/M metagenome (GOLD analysis project Ga0114969, IMG submission 87316) | Freshwater microbial communities from Lake Montjoie, Canada to study carbon cycling - M_130807_MF_MetaG | ecosystem: Environmental > Aquatic > Freshwater > Lake | place: Lake Montjoie...
GGATTAATGATATTAAATACTTCTACAGAATTTGATTTTGATATGAAGTATTTTAACAGTGATGGGAATGAAAGCACCATGTGTGGTAATGGCGGTAGATGCATGGCAATATTTGCGAAGGATATAGGTATCATAGAGAACCACACAACCTTTCATGCAATAGATGGCAAACATGAAGCTAGTATTCGCCAACAAGGAGAAGTGGAATTGAAAATGAGTGACATTAATTCTATATTGATTAAGGAAACCTATTTTCAATTGAATTCTGGTTCACCACATTATGTGCATTTCACAGAAAACGTCGCTGAAATGGACATCAAAAAAGAAGGTGCTTTAATTCGAAATAGTCCAGTATATAAAGAGGATGGCATCAATGTTAATTTTGTAGAAAGATTAGCTGACAAAAGTCTTTTTGTACGTACCTATGAGCGTGGTGTGGAAGATGAAACTTTATCTTGCGGCACTGGCGTAGTTGCATGTGCAATTTCCAGTGTTCAAGATCAAATAGGTTCTCATGAGATTACTGTAAAAACCTTAGGAGGTAGTTTATTGGTTAAATGTACGAATATCGATGGACAGCATTTTAATCAAATTTCGCTTAGTGGTCAAGCTGGTTCTGTGTTTAATGGTGTTTTTAGAATAGTCTAAATTTCTAGCACGAGTAGCCAATTTTTGCATATCCGAAAATGATATTACATTCGCAAACCTTGCATGAAAATAGCCATCGTTAATCATAGTCCTCATCCTCATCCTGCTTATCAAACACTTGGATCTGCAGGAATGGATTTATACGCTTATCTTTCACATGAAGTTGTATTACAGCCCTTAGAAAGAACACTGATTCCTACTGGAATTCATATTGCATTGCCAAATGGAACAGAAGCGCAAGTTAGACCTCGCAGTGGATTGGCAATGAAGCAAGGCATTACTTGTTTAAATACACCAGGTACAATCGATAGTGATTATCGAGGCGAAATAAAAATTATTTTAATTAATTTATCCAATGAAGCGCAAACTATTCGTGATGGGGATCGTATTGCACAATTGGTTATTGCGAAATATGAAATCGCAGAATGGCAAGCAGTTGCTGACATTGAACACACACAAAGAGGCATTGGTGGATTTGGAAGTACAGGCACCTAAATAGGACACAAAAACTTAATTATTTTTTTATACATAAATAGAATATATGAACATAATCATTCCAATGGCAGGTATGGGTAAACGAATGAGACCACATACACTTACAACCCCGAAACCACTTATTCCAATTGCTGGAAAACCAATGGTGCATAGAATTGTGGAAGACATTATCAACACAACAGATCAAAAAATAGAAGAAATAGCTTTCATCATTAGCCGTGCATTTGGAGAAGAAGCAGAAAAAAATTTAATTGCTGTGGCTACAAAATTCGGTGCGATTGGTAAAATATTTTATCAAGATACACCGCTAGGTACAGCGCATGCCATTTTGTGTGCATCTGAATGTTTGAAAGGAAACGTTTTTATTGCATTTGCGGATACCTTATTCAAAGCAGCATTTTCTATTGATACATATAAAGACGCCATCATTTGGACACAGAAAGTGGAAGACCCAAGTTCTTTCGGTGTAGTAAAAATAAATGATGAAGGATTAATCACGGAGTTTATAGAAAAGCCTAAAGATTTTGTCTCAGACCTTGCTATTATTGGCGTATACTATTTTAAAGATGGAGAAAATTTAAAACAAGAATTGCAATATCTCTTAGATCATGATATTAAAATAAAAGGAGAATATCAAATAACGGATGCCATGGAAAACATGAAACAAAAAGGTGTTCAGTTTTATTCTGGTAACGTAGAAGAGTGGCTGGATTGCGGAAATAAAGATGCTACTTTGTATACGCTTGAACGAGTTTTAGAAATAAAAAAGGCTTCAGAATCTTTGCAACATTCAAGCGCTATAATAGAAAATAGTACGATTATTCAACCTTGTTTTATTGGAGAAAATGTACAAGTTATTAATTCTATTATTGGACCACATAGTTCATTAGAAGCGAATAGTAAGGTTACGAATTCTATCGTTCAAAATAGTATAGTAGGGGAGCACTCCAACTTGAAATCGATAATTATCTGCAAATCATTACTCGGAAATTATGTAAATTGCCAAGCTAAACCTGAAGAGTTAAGTCTGGGAGATTACTCTTTCACATCCTAAATGACACCAAGCAACTATTGCATATTATTTTTTTTATTGGCATGTTTATCTTGCAACACGCCTAAAAAAGCAATACATACAAGCAAAGTTTCATCTTCCTATTTTCAATCCGATTTTACAAAAGAAAATGAATTGTTTTTTCGCGCGGAAAAAGAAAGACTCATTGGTAATTCAAAAACGGCCTTACAATTATATACAGAATTTGCTGCAAAATATCCGAAGTATGCCACAGCGCATTATAATTTGGGGAAGTTGCAATTGTTGCGAAATGACTTGATGAATGCGGAAAAAAACGCAGAGAAAGCAGTAAAACTAGATCCTGAAAATAAATACTATCAGGAGTTTTATACGCAATTATTGGTTTATGGAAATAAATATAAATTGGCAGAAACACAACTGGATTTACTCATTAAAAAATATCCTAAGGAAGAAGAATATGGATTTAAAAAAGCCATGCTATGTCTCAAAAATAAACAATACGAACAGGCATTATTTTGTTTTGAAAGGTTAGAAAAATCATTTGGCTTTAATGAAGATATAGCCCTGCAGAAGAAAAATATTTATTTGAATTTGGAAAAAGTAGATTCTGCCATTTTCGAAATTAATAAGTTGAAGGCACTTTATCCTTATGACGTACAGTATCCAATTATGATTGCGGATATTTATCAATCGGAAGGAGATGGCATGCAGGTAAAGAAAATGTATGCGCAAATAGAATTAAATTACATGCATGAACCAATGGCACTTGTTGCCTTGGCGCAATATTATTTGCAACAAAATAATACATCAAAATACCAAGCGTATGTAAAGCTTGCTATGCAGAATCAAAATGTAGACATCGACAATAAGCTAGCTTTATTAATGCCCTTCATGCAAAAAAATGATTTGGACACAAACCATGCAGAAACTAAAGTCATGTTGGAAATGGCTAAGAATATTACAATAGAAGCACCAGAAAATAAAAATGCATTGGCCTTCTATGCCGATTTTTTATATGCGGTAAAAAACTACCAGGAAGCAGCGTATCAATACAATAATTATTTGAAAATAGATTCTTCAAGCATGCCTATTTGGGAGAATCTTCTATCGGTATATGCAGAAATGCAAAATCAAGATAGCATATTAATTGTAGCTAAAAAATGTGCTCGATTGTTTCCCAAAAACGCACTTCCTTATTTTTATTTAGGATTTGCATACATTCAGCGGAAAGAGCCTACTATGGCTATTGTACCATTACAAAAAGCGATTCAATATATAGATAATAATGAACCACTGCTAGCACAATTATATTCTACTTTAGGAGATGCTTTTTATACTTTAAAAAATTATGCAGCCAGCGATAGTAATTTTGATGCAGCATTAAAATTAAATCCGAATGATGCGTCTACACTTAATAATTATGCGTATTATTTATCTTTAAGAAAAGAGAAATTGGATGTGGCTATGCAGATGTCCAAAAAATCACTAACAATTCAACCGCAATCGAAATCCTATTTAGATACTTATGGATGGGTTCTTTTTCAACAAGGGAAATATACGGATGCTAAATCTTACATTGAAGATGCGATTCATGCTGGCGGTGAAGATGATGGTGCCTTATACGAACATTTGGGTGATGTGTATTATAAATTAAATGAAAAGGATAAGGCAATTGATCTTTGGCAGAAGGCAAAATCAAAAGGGGAAATGAATGAAATATTACTTAAAAAAATAAAGAATAAAACAATATATGATTAAAAGAATTTATCTCCTTTTGCTTGTTCTTTTTTGCGTTTTCAATAGTTGTAATATTGTAAAACCTTTTTTTATCAAAAATAAAAAAAAGGAGGCCAGAAAAGAAAAGCGTGTAGAGAAGAAAGAAGAACGTAAGCATGATAAGGGGAATATGGTGACTGTAGTAATAGATAGTTCCGCTTATGTAAAAAAAGATTCTTTAAAAAAACCGAGTTTTGATACTCTATTGGCGAGACAAATTATTGCAAACGCTCAAAAAAAATATACTACTTTTCAGAGTAAAGCAAAATTGCATTTTGAATCAGAAGACCAAAAACAAAGTTTCAATGCCAATTTTAGAATGCTTAAAGGAAAAGTTATTTGGGTAAGTATTAATGCACCAATCATAGGCGAAGTGGTTAGAGCGATAATCACGCCAGATAGTGTAAAAGCAATGGAGAAAATTAATAAACGAAAATATTTGTATAGTTATAAGGTTATACAAAAACTCATCAATATTCAGGTTGATTTTAATACTTTGCAAGAAATCATTATCGGGAATGCTATCGCTACAGACGGACATATTTCGGACATTAAAGAGTTAGGAACATTGAGTACTATTTTCATTGTGAGTCCTGAATACAATAATCAATTAACCTTTAATAAAGACGATAGTACACTCAAGCAAATGCAAATGCAGACCATGCGAAGTTCTGTGTCAACAAGTTCATTGTTGATTGCCATGAAGCAATACGATTATTTTGAAGGCAGGCATTTTCCAATAGAAAGAACTTACCATATTCAAGATGTGAAAGGAGCGGTTGAGCTCGATATGGATATTAATAAATATGATTTTGATAAGGAATTGGATTTCCCTTTTAGCATACCTGCAACGTATAAACTAAAGTAAATTCCAATTCCAATTCTAAATTCTAAATTCTCATTACTAACTACTCATTACTAACTACTTTATACGCATTGAGGCACTTTCTACTATCTACTTTCTACCTACGACTTCCTCTTCTACTTGCATGTCTGCTCCTTTCCTCAGTGTCGCAAGCACAACAAACATTGCATGGGAAAGCAGTTAAAATAATGGATGGTGACACGTTTGATTTGTTGGTAGATGGCAATACACTGTACAGAATTCGTTTGCAAGATATTGATTGCCCAGAGAGAGGACAAGATTATTATAAAGTAGCAAAGCAAGCTTTAGGCAATTACATTTTCAACCAACCCATACGAGTGGTGTATAAAAAATTGGATAGATATAAGCGGATTATTGGGGCAGTTTATGTTGGTACAAAAAATATTAATTTGCAGATGGTTCAAAACGGTTTTGCATGGCACTTTAAAAAGTATTCGCAAGATATTAGGTTTGCTCAAGCAGAACGGTCCGCAAAAGCTTTATCCATAGGGCTTTGGAGCCAAGCTAATCCAATTGCTCCTTGGGAATACCGTAAGAGAGGCAAATAAAGTAGAGAATAGGTTATGCCTAATTTACTCACATTGCCAACAAATATGGAATAATGCTTGAACAATTCAATTAAAAATATATTTTTGCATTCTAAATAAAAAAATATGTCAGAAATAGCAGCTCGAGTTAAAAAAATTATCGTTGATAAATTAGGTGTAGACGAAGCAGAAGTAGTTAATGAAGCAAGTTTCACCAATGATTTAGGTGCGGATTCATTAGATACAGTTGAGTTAATTATGGAATTTGAAAAAGAATTTAATATTTCTATTCCAGACGAACAAGCAGAAACAATTGCCACTGTAGGTCAGGCGGTTTCCTATTTAGAAGAATACGCTAAATAAATCAACTCCGTACTCTTTTCAGCATGGAATTAAAGCGAGTAGTCGTTACAGGTCTTGGTGCACTCACGCCCATTGGAAATTCAGTTCAAGAATATTGGAATGGGTTGATGAATGGCGTGTCAGGTGCTGATTATATTACATTATTCGATGCTGATAAATTTAAAACTAGGTTCGCTTGTGAAGTAAAGAATTTCAATCCAGAAGATTTTATGGATAGAAAGGAAGCTAGAAAAATAGACCGTTTTTCTCAGCTATCAATCATAAGCAGTGATCAAGCAATTTTAGATGCTAATCTTCATGATGATGCAAGTTTAAATAAAGATAGAATTGGTGTTATTTGGGCATCAGGGATTGGCGGTATAGGTACTTTCTATGAAGAAATGAAAAATTTTTTTAGTGGAGACGGAACACCTAGGTTTAATCCCTTTTTCATCCCCAAAATGATATCCGATATTGCCGCTGGACATATTTCCATGAAGTATGGTTTTCGTGGTCCCAATTATTGCACAGTAAGCGCATGTGCATCTTCATCCCATGCACTCATTGATGCCTCTCATTTTATTCGTTTAGGCAAAGCCGATGTGATAGTTTGTGGAGGATCAGAAGCCGCAATAACTCCCCCAGGAGTTGGTGGTTTTAATGCCATGAAAGCACTCAGCGAAAATAATGAAAATGCCAAAACTGCTTCTCGACCTTTTGATAAAGATCGAGATGGTTTTGTACTTGGCGAAGGTGGTGGTGCTATTGTATTGGAAGAATATGAACATGCTAAAAGGCGAGGTGCTAAAATCTATGCCGAATTGGTAGGTTCTGCTTGTAGTGCCGATGCTCACCATATCACAGCCCCACATCCTGAAGGGTTGGGTGTCATTCTTGTGATGAACAATGCATTAAATGATGCACAAATGAAACCAGATGAAGTGGATTATATTAATGTTCATGGCACTTCTACTCCTTTAGGTGATATTGCAGAAGTAACCGCTATTCAAAAAGTATTTGCGGAACATGCCTACAAATTAAATATTAGTTCAACCAAATCCATGACTGGTCATTTATTGGGTGCAGCTGGTGCAATAGAGTCCATTGCCTCTATTTTGGCAGTACAAAATGATATGGTGCCGCCAACTATCAATCACTTTACGGATGATGATTTATTGGATCCTAAATTAAATTTCACATTTCATCGTGCGCAAGCTAGGAAAGTCAATGTTGCATTAAGTAATACATTCGGTTTTGGCGGACACAATGCAAGTGTAATCTTTAAAAAGATAGACTAATCTTTTTGCCTTTTAGTGGCTTCTTGCTGTAAGTTTAGTTTTCATTTTTTTTATCCATGCATACCAAATAGAATCTATTTTAGAAATAGATAAATATTTAATTTCATCACCAGAAAAGTTTTGAAAAAAACGATTGACATTAGGCAGCATGCTACCTTCGAAATCAAAGAATAATTTTCCCATTTCCATGCTTTTTTGAATGGCATGCCACATCAAATAGCTCATAGCCCCACTACCATAAAAGTTTGCATCCGTACCTCCTGCTAAATAATATGCTTTATCGGCATCGTAGACCAATAGCAAAGCAGCATGTATATTTCCAACATCATCTTTACAAAAATAGATTTGCCCAGCATTATTTTTTTTGCAAAACTTCCAAACTCTTTCAAAATCAGAAAATTTGAAGGCAGGTTTAATATGTTGTTTGAGAAATGTCTTTTCGTACAAAGAATAAAATAAAGTGATATCATCACTTTCCACATGAACTAAATTCTTGGTTGCCTTCTTTATTTGTCGCTGTAATGCAGGCTTTAATTTTTTATAAACTTCTTCTACATTAGATAAGGAAAGTAAGTTGGTAATTTTTTCCGTAATCACCCAAGAAGGATTTGAAATGGCTAAGCCATTTTCAGGGAATAAATCTATTTGTAATATTTGACTAGTTGGGATTGCTTCTTTCCATTTTTGAACTAGAATATGTTGGATTTCTAATGGGGTTTGTGTATCACTGAAAATGTAACCAGAATAAGGCGTTAATCGTGGGTTGCGTATGAATCGAATGCTCCATTTTTTTTCAATGCAATAAGGAAAATAAAGGGTATACCCTTCATGCGAAACCATCAATACATCCCAATAGGAATAATGCGCATCCCACCATTCGGGTTGTATAAAAAGCGGAAGCGTGCGCGTTCTACAAAGTGCTTTATATGTTTCTCTATTGCTCAATTAAATCGAAGGGCTTTGGTAGGCGAAATGGTACGAATGATATAACTAGGTAAAAGCAATAATATTATACAAATTACGATGGTGCTGACATCAATCCAAACTATCGTGGATAGTTCCAGACGGATAGGAACTTGCTTGATATAATAGGTAGATTCATCTAAGTTTATAAAACCTACATTTTGTTGAAGCAAACAAAGCCCAACACCTAATAAGGTTCCAAGTATTATACCAGTTGTTACGATGAAAAGACTGGAGTAAATAAAAACCTGTTGAATTTTAAAGTTGGACATCCCTAAAGATTTCAATATGCCAACCATTTGTGTTCTTTCCAAAATGAGAATTAATAAGGCGGTTATCATATTGATGATAGCTATTAATAACATGATAAAAATAATGATCTTCTCATTCATCTTCATCATCCCGAGCCAAGAAAAAACATTGCTGAATCTTTTCTCTAAAGTATACGTTTGTAGCGGTGGCTCTAAACAAGCATTGAAAATTTCATTTTCTGTTTCCAATGTTTGTCCATTATCCTTGACATGTATTTCATAACCTTGTATTACAGTGAGGCTGTCATTATTTACGCTATTAATTAGTTTTGCATCACAAAGAATAATGGATTTGTCAAAATCTTCAATGCCTGTATTATAAATAGCACAAATATTCACTTTTCTAACTTTAGGTTGGAATTCATTTTTGTTGAGAAAATAAAGTAAAACTTTGTCTCCAAGTTGAATATGTTGTTTATCTGAAATAGTTTTAGAAATGACGACATCGTTCGAATAGTGTGCCGGATCAAATTGTATCGGACGGCCTTGCGTATAATATTCTTGAAAAGAAGAAAATCCATTTGCATTCATCATTCCTTTTAAAACTACACCTTCAATTTCATCCTTTGCTTTCAATAAGCATGATTGAATTCGATACGCATTCACCGATTTGACATTTGGAATTTGTTGCATTTTATTTACTAAAGCGGTATCGTTATCCATAACATCATCATTCAAAAAACTATTTGGGTCAGGTAAAAAATGAGTGACATAAATTTGCCCCCAACAGTCATAAAATTTATGGCTTATTTCCTTTTGATAACCACGTGTGATCGCTGTTCCAATTATCATTACGGCCACGCTTAAGGTGATAGCAATAATGGCAATTCTAACTATGAATGAGGAAAAGGTTTTCTTTTCATGGATAGCAATTCGTTTGGCGAAAAAAAATGGAAGGTTCATGAATTGGCAATTACATGCAAGATTTTTTTAAAAGTGTAAAACCAATCATTCATGCTGGACAGTACAAATCAAAGAAACACTTTTTTTGCGAATAGAACTAAATTTTTATAGCAAATTACTTGTGTGCTATTCCATCAAATTTCACTTGCGAAAAAAAAAATAGACTACCTTATCGAGTAGTCTATTTCAATAAAAATAATTTAATTAATGTTTAGAAGCAGGAGCGGGGCTTGGTGCTTTTGCATTATCTGCTTTTGCATCTGCAATCACATTCCCTTTGATATAAATTTCATAACGCTCTTTATCACTTTTCGCATTGGAGGCGATGTAAATCGTTTTATTAAAACTACCATCTCTTCCTTGTGTATTATAGGTTACGGTGATTTTTCCTTTTTGTCCATGTAGAATTGGCTCTTTGCTCCAATTAGGTGTAGTACATCCACAAGATGCAGAGCAGTTTCTTATAAGTAAAGGTTCCTTACCAGTATTGGTAAAATTAAAATCTACGGTTGCAAGCGGACCTTCTTTAATATTTCCAAAGTCATGCGTTTCTTCAACAAATTTCATGATTGGTGCTGTAGGGCTATTATTTTGTGCATTGCTTGTAAAGGCAACCGTTAAAATGAATAAGAATGAAATTATTTTTTTCATGGTATTTGTTTTTTTATTTAAAATTAATGTTTCATCATGCTGTTATTATTCGATGGTACAGAAGCATCTGGTGCTTTTTCTACATTGCCAGTTATTTTCACAACCTTAGTACCAACATTAGAGTTTATAGTGATTGTCTTTACAAAATTGCCTGGACGACCTTGGGTGTTATACGTAGCAGTTACTTTTGCAGTTTTGCCAGCTAAAATAGGCTCTTTAGGCCAAGTAGGTGTAGTACAACCGCAAGAAGCTTGAACACCGCTCAATATGATTGGTTCTGTACCAATATTTTTAAATTCAAAGTCTGTACTTACTGCTGGACCTTCTGGTATTGTTCCGAAATTGTATTCATCCTTTACAAACTTCATATTGGCGTCAGAGTTTTGATTTGGATTAGCTGCTTGAGGAACTGGAGGGGTAGGTGTGCTTAGCGTTGTATTATTCTCAACTGCTTTTGCTTTTTTGTCATTTTTTTGTGCGAAAGAAACAGCACTTATTAAAAGAAATGTACCTAGTAAAAAAATTGATTTTTTCATGATATGAGATTTAAATTTTGTTTTTCAAAAGTAGGAGCAAACTTCGAATTTATAATTTTTTAGTGGTTAAGTCGTAGTTAAGTCAGAAAGCTTTAACGTTCTATTTTTTTGTGAATTATTTCGGTTAAAGAAAGAAAAAAGAGAAACCAAATTGCCTTTTGTTTGTATGCATGCGACTTACATTTTTTTTTATGGAAGGAACATAAATATTCAGTTTAGTCTCAATTTTTTAAAAATCATAAAATAATATCTCATTCGTATTAATTTATAGTTATGTTTTTTATACCTTGTCCAAAATTTATACTTTCAACGTGCAGGAGATACTGGATTGCCTTTCAAATTTTAAATCTGTTTCACTCAAAGAGCTTGATAGTGTTAAGTTACAGAATCGAGTGGATTCAAAATTTATGCTTTCTAAAAAGCAACTACTGTTGGTATTAGAAGGAATAAGAGAAAATCAATACGTTTTAGAAATTGATAGCAAACGCATTTTTAATTACAGAACAGTTTATTACGATACGCCCGATTTTCAATTTTATAAAGATCACCACAACGGCTGTATTAATAGAGTGAAAGTGAGATGCAGAGAATATGTAGAAAGCAATTTGTGTTTCTATGAAATTAAAAGAAAATTGTTTGGCACACGAACGGATAAGCAGAGAAAAGTAATCCCTGCATTATTTGAACAGATTCCAATCGATGAATATAATTTAATACAATACAAAAGATTAAACCAGAAGCCGTTGGAAAAAAAAATGACCAATACGTTTAAACGAATTACACTTACGAATAAGCAGCATACAGAAAGAATTACCATTGATTTGGATATTCAATTTGATAATGGTCATCAGCAACTTTCCATTTCCGATATTGTTGTCATTGAAGTGAAACAAGCAAAGTCAGATGTGTTTAGTAATACAATTCAAGTTCTGAAAAAATTACGCATTTTTGAAACTAGCTTTAGCAAATACTCCATCGGAACAGCCTTAATGGAAACCCACTTGAAATACAATTATTTCAAGCCCATTCTATTACAAATGAATAAAATAAAAAACCTTACTAATAATTAAAAAATATGAAAAAAAATATTGAACCAGGGAACATGGATGCAGCGGCGGACATTTTTAGCTCTTTTGATTATGCCGATTTAATGATCAGGTTTGGCGTGAATATAGTCGCCATATTTATCATGATACGTCTTATATATTATCCGATACATAAGAATAAGGATTTCTTATTTACTTTCTCTCTCTTCAATATTCTGAATTTTTTATTTTGCATATTACTGGTTGGTACAAAAATGAAGTCTGGGTTTGCCTTTGGTTTATTTGCCATCTTCTCTCTAATGCGATATAGAACAGTAACCGTTCCTATTAAGGAAATGGGTTATTTATTCGCTTGCTTATTATTAGGGATCCTTAATGCGTTGGCTCTAAGTGATAATAATTATTACATCCTAATTGCAGTAAACCTATTCATATTAGCTTTAGCCTTATTATTAGATAGAATGCTTTCGTTGACGCATGAAAATGTAAAAGAAATAGTATATGAACGTATTGATTTAATTCATCCAGAAAAGAGGGCTGAAATGACGAAGGACATTATCCAAAGAACAGGATTGCCAATACATAGAATTGAAATTAAAAATATTAATTTCCTTCGAGATGTAGCCTATGTAAATGCATTCTATTATGCCAAAAGTAATGAAAGTCAAATGGCAATGACGGGTGATGATGACTAAGGAAGACTAAAAAACATTCGATTGAAGTAAACACTTTACTTCATTTGTTACTTACATTTGGGCTTCATTTTTCGATATTCAATATGGTTAATCCAACATATACTCCCAATCAAATTAATGCTATTTTTTCAGCCTTTAATAAATTGAAGGTATTTGTGGTTGGTGATGCCATGCTCGATAATTATTGGATTGGTAATATTGATAGAATATCGCCAGAAGCACCTGTTCCCGTATTGACTGTAAACCGCAAGGATTCACGACCAGGAGGCGCTGCAAACGTGGCTTTAAATTGTAAATCTTTGGGGGCTGAGGTGTATCTATTAAGCGTTATTGGTCAAGATGAGAATGGGAAAAAATTGTTGCAGAAATTAGAAGCGCAAGATATTAAAACCAATTTTTGTTTACAATCCAAAGAACAAATTACGACAGCCAAAACCAGAGTTGTTGCTAAAAATCAGCAAGTCATTCGAATTGATGAAGAATCTGTTGAGGATTTATCGGTTAAGGATGAACATCATTTTATTGATACTTGTCTTCGTGCTATACAAATAGAAAAGCCGGATGTGCTTATTTTTGAAGATTATAATAAAGGTTTATTAAAAGAAAATATTATTGAAAAAATTATTACACACTGTCAGCATGTTGGCGTTTTAATGGCAGTAGATCCAAAGCAAAAAAATTTCTTGGCATATAAAGGCGTAGACATTTTCAAACCAAATTTAAAAGAAATAAAGGAAGCATTACACCTGTCCTTGCCAAAAATAAATATCTCCCATTTGAAAAATGTGCACCAGCAATTAGCGGATATATTACACCATAAAATTACATTGATTACTTTATCTGAATTGGGTATTTTCATGCAACAGGGTAAACAAGCTCATCTTTTTCCTGCGCATATTAGAACCATAGCCGATGTTTCTGGTGCAGGCGATACCGTGATCTCTGTAGCCGCCATGACCTATGCCATTAGTCAGGATGAAATACTATCTGCAAAAATTTCTAATTTGGCTGGAGGACTTGTGTGTGAAGAGTTTGGTGTTGTTCCGATTCTAAAAAGTAAATTGAAAAAAGAAGTTATAGAAACATTGTGTAGTTAGTGGGTAGGACTTTGGTAAGTTCTAATTTCATATTTGGAGGTCATTTAATGTAGACACAAAGACAAGATAAAATTACTTTAAGTGATGACAACTATAAAAATATTCTTGGTCATATTTGTTAGTGGATTAATTTCATGTGATAATGTAACTCGAATGAAATTTGATAAATCAGGTTGGAATTCAAAAAATGATATTGTTTATGATTGTCGAGAAAATATGCTTAACGATTTAATAGAAAATCATAAGGTGACAGGACTTAAATACTCTGACTTAATTGATCTATTAGGACCACCAGATTATAAAGACAGCGTTTCTATATCTTATCAAATTAGTATTGACTATAGTGCAATTGACCCAGTCGCTGGTAAAGATCTGATTCTAAGATTGAATAAGGATTCGATAATTGAATCATTCAAGGTAAACGAATGGAAGAATTAAACATCTGTAAATTAAACCGCAATGGGGAAATTGCCGAGAAATAACTTTCCAATCTGAATTTCATTCTCTTTCATCACGAGCAATATAATTTTGAATAACGCAACTCCTCCTGCGTCAATCTAAAATAAATTAGATGGAAGAAGAAAAAATATTATTTTTGTTTAAATAAGATTTATCATGATACTGAAACAAGTTTACACTGTTGAAAATAACCAAGTAGTTATAACTCTGCCAGAAAGTTTTAAAGGAAAGCATAAACTTACGGTTACTGTTGAGGATTTGGTTGATACGAAGTTGGAGAAAATTAGCTTGTTGTCAAACGCTTCTAATGATCCTCTTTTTATTTCTGATGTAATGGAAGTCACAGAGGATTTTAAAATATCGGATAACGAGTAATGATGAGTTTTAAGAAATGGAGTATTTACAGAGCAAACCTTGACCCTGTACTTGGATCCGAACAAGGTAAATCAAGGCCTATACTCATAATAAGCGAAAATGAAATAAATGAACTGCTTAATACCATAAATATTATTCCGATAACAAGCAGGAAGCCTAATCGTTTTGTATACCCGAATGAGGTTTTGATTCCAGCCAATAGTTATGGATTATCAAATGAGTCAATTCTCCTTTGTCACCAAATCAGAACAATTGATAAACGTAGGTTGACAATAAAATACGGCGATATAGTTGATACCATTACACAAGAAGAAACTATTGAGGCTTTGTGTTTTCAAATTGGTATTGAGAGATTTCCTTTTTCCTAACAGTCAGCAAATAGATGGTAACAATAACTCAGAACAAAATACTTTATACGGTGATTTGATACGTACTTCTTCATTACGAGTCTTGGCTAAAGGAATTAAGTTATAAATATAGAAAGTTAAATTTGAGTAAGTAACATCCGCCTACAAACTGGGGATCAAATAAAAAAAATCCTGCATTGTATACAGGATTTTCTTAGACTCAATAATAGAATCAATTATTTTTTAGAAGTAGCTTTTTTAGCTGCAGGTTTTCTAGTTTTAGCAACTACCGCAACTTCTGTTCCAATTGCATTTACTTTTTTAGCCAATGCAGATTTTAAGTTAGCTGCTTTGTTTTTATGAATGATATTTCGTTTAGCTAGTTTATCTAACATAGCCTCAACGCTTTTTAATTTATCTTTAGCATCGCCTTGCACATCCATAGCCATCAAGTCACGCATAGCATTACGTGTTGTTTTTCCGTGGTAACGGTTTCTCTCTCTACGCTTGTTAGCTTGTCGAGTATCTTTCTGGGTTGCTTTGTGATTAGCCATTCAATTTTTTTTAGTGCGCAAATATAGAAATTATACTGAACAATCCACAAAATTATTTCAAAAAATTATGAATTGATTTTAAAATTAAATTCGAATACACGCCATTCTATGCTGAGAAGCTTATTAAATGGGCTTACCGGCTATTTTTTATTATCGGTTATTTACTTTTATTTTTAGAAAAGTATTGCAATTTATACAAAGAAAAATACTTTTGTACCTTACCATACTAATCAAACGGAACATGCAAGAAAAGGAAAATGCCTATAAAATGACACAGCGCTATGCTAAAGAAATGGATCATTCTGATGCATTGGTAAATTGTAGACAACAGTTTTTATTTCCAAAGCATGGGAAAAAAGATGCCATTTATCTTTGCGGAAATTCACTTGGATTACAGCCAAAGGAAGCCAAAACTTTAATTGAACAAGAGTTGAATGATTGGGCGAAGTATGGCGTGGAAGGGCATTTTGAAGCCAAGAATCCTTGGTTTGCTTACCATACATTCTTTACGGAGTCCTTGGCAAAACTTGTTGGCGCAACCAATAAAGAAGTAGTTGCGATGAATACCTTGACGGTGAATTTACATTTGCTTATGCTGTCTTTTTATCGACCAAGCAAACAGCGGTACAAAATAATTATGGAAGCAGGGGCTTTCCCTTCTGATATGTATGCGATGGAAACGCAGGCGAAATTGCATGGGTTTGATCCAGCAGACGCGATTATTGAAATTGCACCTCGTGCTGGCGAACATTGCATTCGCTTGAGTGATATTGAAGACGCGATTCAAAAAAATAAATCTAGTTTGGCTTTGGTCATGTTTGGTGGCGTGAATTATTATACAGGACAATATTTTGATATAGAAAAAATTGTGCAAATGACCCATGATGCTGGTGCCTTGGCTGGCTTCGATTTAGCACATGCCATTGGAAATAAGGCGCTTCACTTGCATGATTGGAAAGTAGATTTTGCTTGTTGGTGTTCTTATAAATATTTGAACAGTGGTCCTGGTGCAGTAGGTGGTGCATTTGTTCATGAGAAGCACATCAAAAATAAAAATACTTTTCGTTTAGCAGGGTGGTGGGGACATGATGCGAAGACGCGCTTCAAAATGAAAAAAGGATTTAAGCCAATGCAAAGTGCAGAAAGCTGGCAAATGAGTAATGCGCAAGTTTTTAATATGATTGCGCTTCGTGCTTCACTGAATATTTTTGATCAAGTATCTATGCAAGAATTGGCGGATAAAAGTTATCACTTAACAGCCTATGCAGAATTTTTATTGAAACAATTGACCCATTTAAAATTTGAAATAATTACACCATCCAATCCTGCAGAAAGAGGTTGTCAATTATCCCTATTATTTAAATCCAAAGGGAAAGAGGTTTTCAAAGCTTTGCAAGAAAATGGTGTTATAGCAGATTGGCGAGAACCAAATGTAATACGCATTGCGCCAGTTCCTTTATACAATTCGTATCAAGATATTTATGCGATGTATAAGATTATGAAGGATTGCAATGTTTAATGTGGAAGATGATATAAAAATTTGCTTATCCTAAATTCGTGGTCGCTTATTTGAGTGGAACGCACACTCTACTGAACTTTTCATTTTAAGGAAGGCTTCGCTCAGAGCGAAGCCTTCCTTAAAATCAATGCATTCTATCACCTCGTATTTTTAATTGAGGAAGGATTTCTTTTTCAATGGCGAGCCATTCTTTCCATCGTTTATTCACTTTATCGACATCACAATATTCTTTGGCAAGGTCTAGAAATAATCGATAATGCCCTGCTTCCGAAATCATAAACTTTCGATAGAAATCGCGCATATATTCTTCTTCCAAGTCTTCGCTTAATAACCTAAATCGTTCACAACTTCGTGCTTCTATTAATGCAAACACTAAAAGTTTA
>Ga0114969_10002016_pt1 | contig 16840 bp, 13 predicted proteins | sample M_130807_MF_Meta_FD_87316 | JGI IMG/M metagenome (GOLD analysis project Ga0114969, IMG submission 87316) | Freshwater microbial communities from Lake Montjoie, Canada to study carbon cycling - M_130807_MF_MetaG | ecosystem: Environmental > Aquatic > Freshwater > Lake | place: Lake Montjoie...
ATGCCGATGCTCCGAAACAGATTTGTCTACTCGTAGGTCATTTCATCCACGCTGAGTGCGGAGGATAGCAGAATGAGACCGGAGCCCCAACGCGAAAAGAGGCCATTTTTAAGTATTCATGAGCTCGAAAGTGTGAACGGCACCTTCGGACAATGTTCGTCAGCGATGCTTTGGCCAGATCGCCTTGAAATACCACTGCGCGGAAATGCATTGTCAGTTGACAGACCACATCTTGAAAATGACATGGCATTGAATGGTTCTCTTGTCGCAAATCATCAACGTCCAAATCCTGAAAACTCGAACGGGCGATTACCGCATTCAATCCTTGCCATTGCGGAATGGTATTTGGATTCAAATAAAACGCATTCGTCTATCAGCATCGGTGTCGCTTTTCAATAAAGAGAGCAGCGACTTCTATTTGTGGCGTAAGCATTCGTGTTATTGAAGGGCTCACTCGACAGCTGTTCAAAAATAGGCGGAGTTTTAGAAATGTCCAAAGAGTTTGAAGCTCGCTATTCCAAGCACCACGGCAAGTAGTCTTCGAATTGCCATTGCAGACAATCGTGTCGCGCCCAAAGAGGATCCGATTGCGCCGCCAAGTATCGCTGCAATCATGAATGTTGGGGCGAGCGGTGGAACACGCTGATCGCCAAGAATGCTTCCGGCGAGTCCCGCCAGAGAGTTCACAAGAATAAAAGGAGCTGTTACAGCCGCGATCGTTTTGATTGGCGCCTTTCGTAGTGCAATGAGAATCGGCGTGAGAAAGACCCCTCCTCCCACACCGGTACAGCCCGAGAGAAGACCGATTCCTGCTGCAACAAGCGTCATTTTCCAGGAACTGAAAATCTGAAAAAAGCCCTTGTGGAAGCTCTTGAGATCCGAATCTGAGTTTGGTTCTGGTTCTCTAGCTAGTTTTTGCGGAATCAAAAGCTGTACGGCTACTCCAAACAGGACCAGAGCAACCACGAGTTCAATCGTTCGTGGTTGTAATGGAAGAGATCCGCCGAGCATCGCACATGGGATACTTCCTGCGGCCAAGGGGGCAAAGAGTGACCAGCGAAAATGTCCTGCTCTGAAAAACTGTACGGAGCCAATTGCTGCAACGATCACATTCAACACCAGTGCTGTTGGACGCACCTCGATCGGCGCCATCCCAGCAAGAGTGAGCACAGCGATGTAACCCGTTGCTCCAGCGTGTCCGACTGAAGCATAGAGCATTGCCACGACTGCAACGGCGCACACAATCCCATATTCCGGGGCACTCAAGGCATCCAGCGCAAAGAGCAGTTCCATAACACCTCGACGCGCTACGGTCTACGAGATCTGTTCGGTCACAATTCCGCGCGTGCGATTAAGAGGGATCTGCCGCGTGCTGCTTCAGCATTTCAAGTGGTATAATATCGAGTGATTTTTCATGCGTGGCTTCAAGCACTGCGGGAGGGGCATGGCCGGCTTCGGCTGCTTCAAGCCATCGTGCGGCACATAAACACCATCGATCTCCGACGACCAAACCAGGGAACTCCCATTCGGGATGTGGTGTGACCAGATCGTTTCCTGCTTCGACGGTGAATATCAGGAAATCCTCAGTCATCACACAGCAGACGGTGTGCACGCCCACATCCTCACGGTTTGTGCGGCAGCATCCATCGCGAAAAAAACCAGTTACTGGATCGCGAGAACACTCAACCAGTTCTCCTCCGAGCACGTTGCGATCGGGTTTGGTACTTCGAGCGGAAACAAGCGGTTTATTAATAGCAATCATGTTGATACATCCATAGAAGGCATTGGCGATGTTTACAATCAGACGCGTTTCGGGAGTCCTCTTGGACAATCCATCAGCTGATCCGGAAGACCTCCTTATTTTGTACGACCTTGTAAAGAGCGTATCCTACTCTTCTGCGTGCGTCACCAACCGACATCCATGCTGGTGCAAAAGAGCAACTTTCTGAGATGTACAAAGGAGTTGGATGATGAATGTTCGTGTCTTTTTTCTTCAAGGCCGCGCGCTCAGGATGGCATTTGTCATGGTGAGTCTGGCGACGATCACTCATTCGAGCTATTCCCAAGACATCACGAGCACATGGAACGGATTCAACCGTATCGATTGCATGGTTGCTTCAAGAAAATGCATTCTGGTTATTCCGGTGACACGAGCGGCGGGAAGTCCTTGGATTTGGCGAACAGAATTTTTTGGACACGAACCGCAGGCCGATATGGCGCTTGTTGCAAAAGGTTTTCACATCGCCTTTATTGACATGCAAAATATGTACGGCGGTCCAGAAGCGATGGCGTTGATGGATCGCATGTATGAACATGCCATTACGGATCGTGGACTGTCAAAAAAAGTCGTACTCGAAGGGTTTAGTCGGGGCGGACTATTCTCTCTCAATTGGGGAATTCTTCACCCTGATCGTGTCGCATGCATCTACAACGATGCTCCGGTCTGCGATTTTAAGAGTTGGCCGGGAGGAAAAGGAAAAGGTCCTGGATCCGCTCTCGACTGGCAGCGATGCCTTGAAGCCTATCGACTGTCGGAAGAGGAGGCACTCGCGTTTCGCGGAAACCCCATCGACAATCTCGCATCGTTGGCTGCTGCGAAAGTGCCACTTCTCCATGTGTGCGGCGATGCCGACGAGGTTGTTCCGTTCGAGGAGAACTCCGCGCTCTTGGCAACCCGTTATCGCGAACTGGGTGGCCCGATTACGGTCATCGCGAAGCCTGGCGTAAAACACCACCCACACAGTCTTCAAGATCCTGAGGTCATCGTGTCTTTCATTCTGAAGCACACGCACTAAACAGGTGCTTTGTTCGCGACTGTTTGCCAGCCGTAGGCAGTTATTCTCATACGTCCTCGAAGAGAGGTTAAAAGAGTTCGTGTGTAAGAACCCGAGTGACAAGAATTGTGCGCAGCGCTTTTGAATCGCAATCGCAATGCCATCTGGAGGATATTCGAAAATGCGTCAGTCGCTGCGAACTCCCGAACCGATTTCATCGATTCCAGACACGCTGATTGCAGCCGGAGCCATCTTGTCGATGGCTCTCTCCGGTGCGCTTTTACTGGTGGCAGTTGGTCATGAAAAAGTGCCAACACCCTCGTGGTGGATAACCCCTGTTCGCGTGGTCGACCTGCCGCTGATCGCAATGCTTTTCCTGGGAGGTGGAATTTTAGTGGGAGGCCTGCTGCGCAAGCTTGCCAGAGGAAAAATTGGCTCTGATCTGCTTGCCGGAGTGTCAATTGTTACTGCTGTGTTGCTCGGAGAGTATCTTGCCGGCGTACTGGTTGTGCTCATGCTCTCGGGAGGCGAAGCACTCGAAAAATATGCGGTCCGTCGCGCCGGTGATGTGCTTGCTGCACTCGCGCGACGCATGCCAACGAAGGCTCATCGAAAGACCGAAAACGGGCTTGTAGACGTTGCCCTCTCAGCGGTTCACATCACAGATACGATTGTCGTACTGCCACACGAAATCTGTCCGGTTGATGGAACAGTCGTTGCCGGACGAGGTTCAATGGATGAGAGCTATCTCACAGGCGAACCGTATCGAATGGCAAAGGCTCCTGGATCGACAGTGCTTTCGGGAGCGATCAACGGCCAGGCAGCTCTCGAGATCCGAACCGAACGAGTTGCTTCAGATAGTCGCTACGCAAAAATTATGGACACGCTACGCGCAAGCGAGGATCGTCGCCCACAATTGCGCAGGCTTGCCGACACTCTTGGAGCTCTCTATACGCCGCTGGCCATCGTGCTTGCTCTTGCTGCGTGGAGTGTCAGCGGCGATGCAACTCGCTTTCTAGCGGTGCTTGTTGTGGCCACTCCCTGTCCGCTGTTAATTGCCATTCCAGTGGCGATTCTTGGGGCCGTGTCACTGGCTGCCAAACGCGGAATTGTTATTCGAGACCCAGCCATTCTCGAACGGATTGCGACCTGTCGCACGGTGATCTTCGACAAGACAGGTACTCTCACCTACGGTATGCCGCAGCTGAACGATGTGGTGCTCATGGGTTCATTCGATCGCCATACAATCTTGTCAATTGCCGCGAGTCTTGAGGAATATTCCAAGCATCCGCTGGCCGCTGCGGTCGTCAATGCTGCAAAAAGTGAAGGTATTCCACTTCTTGAAGTTGCCGAAATATCAGAGCATCCAGGGCAGGGATTGCGAGGGATCGTTGCAGGCAAAGAGGTGGCCATTACCAGCCGCATGAAACTTACTTTGATCAATTCAATCGCGGCAGCGAATCTTCCAGCAGTGAGCGGCGGGCTTGAATGTATTCTTCTGATTAAAGAAATCCCTTCGGCCTTGTTGCGATTTCGCGATTCACCTCGCGCTGATGGTGCGATGTTCATTCATCACTTGGCTCCACGACACGGGCTTTCACGAGTAATGATTGTCTCGGGCGACCGTGAAAGTGAGGTGCGATGGCTGGCTGATCTCGTCGGCATCAAAGAAATACATGCAGGCATCTCACCAGAAGGTAAGTTGGCACTCATCGAACGCGAGACAAGTCGTGCGCCAACCATTTTCGTGGGAGACGGCATCAATGATGCTCCTGCACTCGCTGCCGCAACGGTTGGTATTGCCATGGGAGCATCCAACGATGTCACCAGCGAAGCCTCTGGTGCTGTCGTGATGGATTCGGAACTTGAACGCGTAGACGAACTCTTTCATATTGGACAGCGACTGCGACGCATTGCTTTGCAGAGTGCCGTTGGAGGCATGGCTGCAAGCGTTGTGGGCATGGGCTTTGCGTCTTTCGGCTATCTGCCGCCAGCGGCAGGCGCACTGGTACAGGAAATCATTGATATTGTTGCCGTTGTCAACGCGCTGCGAGTGGGATGGCACTCAGGGACGTTGACCGATTACGGATCCTCGCCATCGTCTGCAGAACAGTAAAAAATATCTTTTCCAAATTAAGTTGATTTTGTGACACAGGAAAGAGGCTCTTCTTTATGGATGGAGATTCCTTTGTCACAAGAATTCTGAGAATGAATTATGCCGCCGGTCTATTTTTATTTCTGGATTGTCTCGTTACAACGTCTCTGACTGCAGCCGAAAACGAATCTCCGGTAGCACAGCCCAATATTCTCTGGATTTCAGCAGAGGACATCTCGGCCGGCACTCTTGGCTGTTACGGTGGCGACTCTTATACACCGACAATCGACGCGCTGGCGGCCGTCGGGATACGGTACGACGCTGCCTTCGCCGCCGCGCCGGTCTGCGCTCCTTCACGTAGCGCCATCATTACCGGCTGTATGCCGACGACGCTCGGAAGTCTGCCTATGCGTTGCAAGGCATCGCCACCATCGTTTCTCATCGGTTTTCCAAAGCTTCTGCGCGATGCCGGCTACTGGTGCTCGAACAATGCAAAAACAGACTACAACTTAAATCCTTCATTTGATGCGGGATGGAATGCATCTGGAAACGCTGCGCATTGGCGAAAACGTGATCGGCCTACCCGGCCATTTTTTTCTGTGTTCAACCTTGCCCAGACTCACGAAAGCGGTCTTTTTAGAAGTCCTTCCGAGTGGGAAAAACTTCAAAAGCAACTGCCGAAGAAGGCTCTTCGCGATCCAGAGACCCTGGCGGTCCCTGCCTATTATCCAGACACGCTCGCTGTTCGGGCTGACCTTGCGCACAGAATGGAACTCGCGTCGCTTTTGGACATTGAATGCGCCCGCATTCTCAGCGAACTCACAGAGGACGGCTTGCGTGATAACACCATCATTTTTTTCTGGGGCGACCACGGCGAGGGACTGCCGCACGGAAAACGCTCACTCACTGAACATGGACTGCGGGTGCCGTTGATCATTCATCTCCCGAAAGTGATTCAAAAAGCGATTCATTCACAGTCGCCAGAAATCAACAGCAGGCTTGTCAGTCTTTTGGATCTTGGGCCAACGGCTCTGGATCTCGCCGGCGTACCAATTCCCTTATGGATGGAAGGGAAAAGTTTTTTGGGCTCCCATACAATTCTCCAAAGCGAGATTATTTCGGCACGCGATCGAATGGATGAGCGAGAAGGATTTTCAAGATCGGTTCGCACTGACCGCTACCGTTACGTCAGGCATTTTCTGCCTTGGGTATCAGGCGATGATCTGCCGAACTATGCCTCCGGCGTGGCGATCACTCGCGAACTCCGAACGTGTTTGCGGGAGGGAACTTTGCCTGCAGGTGCCAGTTGGTTTTCGAGATCTCGCCGACCTCCGGAGGAACTTTTTGACATCGACAATGATCCAGAGGAACTCAACGACGTGCATGCGAGGAGAGATCATTCTTCATACGCCACAGCACTCAGTCACCATCGCGCCCAGCTCGTTTCGTTCATGCGTTCTTCTCGCGATACAGGCATTCTTCCCGAAGCAATGTTGCGACGCGAGGCTCTTCTGGCGGGAAGTGAGTGGGGAGTGTTTCATCCTGCGACACAAGGCTCTTCCGAAAACTTCGCCGACCGGCAGGCACTCGCTCGATACGACGAGATTCTGAAAGTGGCAATGGCGGTGGCGGAAGACCATCCCCCCGATTATTTTGCGAGCGAATTAAAAGCCACCGATCCGGCGGTGCGTTACTGGGCTGCCTGCGGTGTAGGGTGGTCCGGAATCCGTATTGGAGCCGATTCACAAAAAGCCGCGGCACTGTTTTTGGAACCGCTTTTAATCGATTCCGATGCTGTTGTTCGAATTGCAGCGGCGAGATGGTTTTCTTCATGCACGCACACCGATCAAGGGCTCGATGTTCTTCTGGCAATCATCGGTTCTGATGATCCATCCACTCGCATGGCTGCGCTCATTGCAGTCGAGAGCCTCGGCGAGCGTGCCGCTCGTTTGCGACCGAACGTCGCATCACTCTCACTGTCAAAAAACGAGGAATATTCAGATCGGCTCAAAGCTCGTATTACTGGAAAGAGTGAGCTGCCTTCTCACGTGAACCCCGATGCGACTCATGGAAAAAACACCAAGCCGAACGCGCAACAATGAATTGGTGAGCTACTGTGTTGTGACCGTCGGCATGTTTTTGTTTGCAAATTCCAAAAACTTTTCCCAGTCGTATGGCAGAAGGTCATGACTTCCGGTTCTGATGTGATAACCCATTGCCCTGCCCCAGAGTGGTTGATCGACCGGCGGCATGCTCGAGGCCGGGAGCCCACCGAGACCGCTTCGCTGCCAGACCGGCGAAGCCGCCAGCAGCGATAAAAACTCTCCCTCCGGATCCGCCCACGAATCTTCCTGAGCGCTTGCAACATAAATTAACCGAGGTGCAGTCAGTGCGAGGAGCATGTGCTGATCAAATGGCATCTCCTGCTCTCGTCCGGCCCAGCGAGCGAGTTGTGGCGCAAACCAGTGTGGAAAGTTTTTCGTGATTGCTGCCACATCTTCGCCAACAGGCCGCTTTGAAAGCGCTGCTCCCATGGAACCGGAATTATTAGACACGACCATCGCCAACCGCTCGTCACGGGCTCCTGCCAAAAGGGCCGTCTTTCCAAGTCGCGAATGTCCCACCACCGCCAGCCGTTTGAGATCGACATCCTTGCGAGTAAACAGCCAGTCCACCAGATGCGACACGCCCCAAGCCCACGCGGTAATCGCGCCTGGTTCATCCGATTCAAGTTCACCCCCTGCTGGTCGACCCAGGGCAACCAGAACGCTTTCGGCTCTCCCGTCAGGCCGGTCCGGGTGCACATCCCCATAACAAAATGTCACCAGACCAAAACCCGACTTGAGAATCGTATCGACTGGCCAGCGATTCGTTTTTGCTCCACGAGATGCTTCGGTCGCGCGATGATCAACGACAAGACCATCTTTTGTGTTATTGAGCCATGCGCGGGTAATCAAAATCTCCGGATCAGGATCGACAGATTGATTTCCAAGAAAATTGATTCCTATAAATACTCCGGGTGGAGTACTCGGTGCATGAGGCATATATTCAAGCACGTCGATCTCGCGAAGTGTGGCTCCTTGCCCAACACTCATCCGATATTGTCGCCGAATGGCTCCACCGCCGCGAGCCACCTGAGATTCTTCAACCAACACAGCAAGCACTGGAGCCGCAGGCAGGGGCCGACCGTATGCCTCTCGGGAAAAAAGTTCGAGCAGAGAGGGCCGCACTGTTTTGTTCCATTGTTGAATGTCATCAACGCGATTGCCTTGTGCGTTACAAAGCACATCCGGTAGTAGCGCTGCCAGAGTTTCCGGTATTTGCGCACTCTCATCGCTGAAGCCGCTGTGCGCAAGAAGGGTCGTGGCCAAAATGACCGCGACGGCTCCAAAAAAAATCCATGACCGATTCAGCCTGACCCATTGACATCGATTGCTCACAAAAGTTCTTTCAGTATGTGGATGCACGTGTGATTCTATTCCCATCGAACCACTGTATGAGCGTTTGGCAAGAAATACCACTGTTTTGTGAACAGAAAATATTCATCCGAATTGAACGAGTGATCGCTTCAGCCCTGACATCGACTGACGCTCGGCCAGATACTTGTGAGCAGAATCACCTATGGATTCGCTCGGTGTTCAAGGCATCAGGCCGCAACAATAATCGGTCGAAGGTGCAAATGAAGCGGTACGTGAATCGCACAGAGACGAAACTCGGACGCCTTCAAGGTCCAACGTTTTGACTCGTGCTTTCTCTTGGATGAGCAGGCTTTTCATTTTCCGCCGTAAGCTCGAGCGTGTTCCTGATGATGTGTTTTGCAAGTGCTTTGTAGGTATGGTGAGCGAGCGAGTGCTTCCGAGCGGCTTGTGCCATTTTTTCTAATTGTGGCCTGTTCTCAATCGCCGAAACAATGGTTTCAGCGAGATGTTCTCCTTCGACTCCGTAATACAGGCAGTGTTCTCCATGCCGAAGCGGTTGATGCATCTCAATCGATGGATAATTCATTACCACCACCGAACCAGCCATGGCGGCTTCGTAATGCCGAACGCAATCCCACCCAAAACCACCCGGCGACCAGACCAACCATGCGGCCGCGCAGCGTTTATGAAATTCTTCCCACGGCAGGCGTTTGTCAGGAATATCGACGCGGATTCCACGTTCTCGCAGAGCCAACACGTGTGCAAGTCCTTTCTCGCGAGCAGAGCTGCTGCCAATGGTTCCAGAAAAAAAGAGGTCTGACGTCTTCTCGGGCAAAGGGGTGTCGCTCTGTTCAAAAATACTCGATGCTCCAATAGAAATGGGCCGGAGTTTTTTTATATATCGCTGGAATCGAGAAAATGTTCGAAAACTTCGGCCGGGAAGATTTCTGTGGCCAGTGCCATAAAATACTAACCAGTTGTCCGACGGAAGTTCTCGTTTGTAGTAGGTTCGACAAAGGTCAAAGAGAAAAAAGTTGTGTTTTGGAATACCGAATGAATCGAGCATGTCTGTCACAACGATCGGTGTGCGACGCACCAACCGTAAGAAGTGAAACGCCAGCGTGCTAAATAGACCGACTGGAAACGTCAGCGGACGATATCGGATGACATGGAGAATCGTTCGCAGGTGCCACGCTGGATAGAGTGGAGGATGCACGACGATCAGATCGTATTCTCCACGTCGCAATCGACCCACAATTTTCCAGAGTGCCACGGGCGACAGCACCTGGGATCCTGGTCCGAAATGACTGTGATGGCGGGTGCCAGTATAAAAAAAATCGGTCTGCTCAGGATACGCAATTTTGAATCGACGATCGACGCCGATTTCAAGAAATCGCAGACTTCCCAAGGGATCGAATTGAGATTCCATGGTGTCAATGCGAAGCGGGTTTCAGCGGACAGTCTTTCAACACTGAAAAACACCGACGCAGGCGAGAGGGCGCAGTGGGGGAATCAAAAAACTTAAGCGGCTTTTGTGAGCTGCGGCACAGTATCATTCCCGGTGTGGAAAGAGTCTCTTTGTTCTGCATTCTTCCGAAACCCATCGGCATTCAAAATCGAGTGGTGTTGAGACTGCGAGTCCTGCTCGTCGTGAAGAATATCACAGGCTCTGTGAATCATGCTGCGAGAAAGACGTTTGGCGATCCATTGATTGACATCCACAAATGGCCGTCGACGATCGTAATCTTCGCTCGAAGCCTGCACAATCGCCTTTTGAATGTCGGCTTGTGTTTCACACACCACCATTCCGCGAGGATCAAAATACGAACCGATCGAAGGATCTCCCCAGTAAATTGGAACGTTCGAGCAAAGCATGGAATCGATTAGTTTTTCGGTGAAGTAACCCTTGGAGCGAGAATTCTCGACGATGACTGAATATCGAAAAGGGGCGTGCGCTTCTGTCTTGTCGGAAAGAGCGAGGTAGCCGGGGCCATACAGTTGGGTAGTCTTGCACGCGGTTCGCGACCATGCAGCAACGCGATGGCACAGTCGATGACCCGGAAGATGATGTGTGGTTGAATCGACCAGTGACACCATCGCCGTTTTTACAGAGGGCGTTTTCGGCAATGCTTGAAGCGTCGTGCCGCCATGCTCCACCAGTCGTGCATTCGGCAAAGCATGGCACAAGCTTATTTGATGTGTGAATACACGGTGGTACGAACGGCCGCGCCATCGCATCAAAGTATAAAAATGTCCTTGAGTGGAAAATGGTTGTTCTGTGAGTGTTGATACTCGGCAACGGATATTGCGACGACTGGCCCACAACGATCGTGAATCTGCGGTGAGAATGAGATCGTCGTCGGCTTTCAGGTCACCGACGAGAGCATCCGCCTCTCTTGTTCCGCAATCATCGTGTTCGCCCGTCGGCCACTGCAAATGACGAAGCGGTATCCGTGAAAGATCCTCTCCGTAAGATCGAAGTACACCGGATGGAAGAAGTGAAATTGACATGGATGCCTCCACGAATTCACACCGGGAATAATCTTTCAAATCATTTTCAGGGTTCCACGGACTACGAGCCCGTGAAAAGTTGGTCAAGATCCCCCGATCGCGACGTTTGTATCGACTTGAAGGACCACGCTTCTCAAGAAAATAAACGAGCATTCACGGAATCGTCTCACAGTGGGAAGACTGGGAGTCTTGAGAAAAGCCTTTTCGAACCGCGATCCCAAAAAGACAATTTCTTTTCGCGAGGAGGGGTTCGCTACGATACCGACGTCTTGCAAAGCAAGTATCTGTCGTTCGGCCACTCGTTCCGTAAAGCACTCTCAAGAGTATGACGCTTCAATCAGATGTTGTCGTCAAGCGACCGGTGTGGTCGATCGGCCTGCTACAAGGGCCGTCACTGTCGCTGTTGAGTCCGCCTGAAGGAGTCGTCAATCCGATCATCACTGCGCAGGACATCATAGGCCCCAAAGGAGCGATTGCGGCTGATCCATTCGCCTTGCAAGTCGATGGTCGTTGGTTCGTCTTCTTTGAATTAATGACAACGGGTTCACCGCATGCCGTGATCGCAGCAGCATCAAGTGTGGATCTTGTGAACTGGACATCTTTGGGTGTTGTGCTCGAACAGTCCCATCATCTTTCCTATCCATTCGTGTTTGAACATGAAGGAGAGATTTTTATGATGCCCGAATCAAAAAAAGCTAGGCAGGTGACCATCTACCGAGCTGAAGCATTTCCGTACCGATGGAAAAAAGTAAAAACTCTTCTTCATGGCCGATACTGCGATGCATCAATGGTCTGCTTTGAGAAAAGATATTGGTTATTTGTCGGTTGGCAGAGTTACTCTCTATGCGTCTTTTATGCCTCGCACCCACTCGGGCCATGGAAACGACATGCTTGGCCATTTGTTCGGCTCTATTCAAAAGGATCTGCTCGGCCAGGAGGGCGACCACTGCTCATTGACGGAAAACTCATTCGCTTTGGACAAGATAATCGCCAGAATTACGGGCATTCCCTGAGAGCATGGGAAGTGACCACACTGACTCCCACGTGGTTTTCTGAAAAACTTCTGTGTGAAGAGACGATTCTTTCTGCCTCAGGCCAAGGTTGGAATGCACTCGGCATGCACCACATCGACATCCATCAGAGAGGCCCTCAAGATTTCCTTGCCTTTGTCGACGGCATTGGATGAGTTTGAGATTCCTCTTTTTCGAACGGTCCGACGCTGCTCAAGAAGTGTGTGGTGAAGATCCTTGACTTCGCCACCGAGGTTCTCTCGTCATGTAGCACTCTGTGCTACGATCGTTTTTGGGTTTTTTTCAATTGCATGTTGAAGCGTGTCAGGCACGCACCGCGGAGAAGAGTTGAGTGAAACTGTTGCTGATAAATCCGATGCCTGATTTTGTTGATGCTGTGAGCAAGCATGTCGAAGACCTCACCATTTTGACCCATCCGACACTTGTCTCGCGACATGAATCGCTTGCGTCACGCGGTCAGGTCATCCCATTTTGGCCAAAAGCAAAAGTAGATCCAATTGCAATTCGCGCTCTGTTTCGTGTTCTTCGCGATAATAAGCCCGATATTCTTCATGCATTTTCTCCTCGATCGCTGGCCACAAGCGTTTTTGCAACGATGGGTTTGAGGCAATCTCCGAAGATAGTGAGCTATAGGAGAATTGCCCACGCACTCTCGTGGTTCGATCCTGGAAATTACATCACTTTTTTGCATCCGAGGATTGATCTTCACTGCTGCGAATCTGATGCGTGCGCCGAATATCTCGTCGAAGCAGGCGTGCCGAGAGATAAATGCAAAACCATCTACAACTGTATCCGTTACCAGCCACCCCCTTTTTCGAAACAACAACTTTGTGAACGATTCAACATTCCATCCGATGCGTTCGTTGTCGGCACGACCGCATGCATTCGACCTATTAAAGGTATAGACATTCTTCTCGAAGCAGCTGCTCGCTGCGTGGATCTCCCAAACGTCTACTGGCTTCTCATCGGACCGGTGGAAGACGCGCGGGTTGCGAAACTCATCCGAAAACCACTTTTTGGAAACCGTCTTCGAATGGTCGGATTGATTGACAATGCTGGGGCGTTAGCGAATATCTTTGACATTTTTGTAATGCCTTCCCGCGAGGAGGCTCTCTGTCAGGCTCTCTTAGAAGCGATGTCACAGGGAGCGTGTCCCGTTGTCAGTGATGCTGGCGGAATGAAGGAACTTGTGCGCAGTGGTATTGATGGAATTGTTGTACCCCGAGAAAATAGTGTGTCCCTTGCTGATGCAATTCGTCTGTTATATGCCGACAGAAGCTTGGTGAATCGCTATGCGTGCTCGGCCCAAAAACGAGTTGAGGCGATCTGTTCACCGGAAAACATGGCCAACCGCGTACTCCAGATGTATTCGTCCCTGATTGCGACTGAATCCTGACAACACGGTTACACCGTTGGCGCAGTTACTTTTGTCACAGTTTCGCGCGACGTGCAGGCTCACTCGATTCGACCTCGCTGCCGCCAATATTTGAGTCCCGGTACGAAGAAGCAGCCGGCGCTCACAACTCCGAAAACGACATGCGAAAAATCGGTCGCGACGCACATCACAAGCGCTGTCGCGAAGAGCATGAATGCCTGAATATAAAACGTACCTGACAAAATTCCCGCTTTGGCAAAAAAGACAAGACCGGCCAAGAGCGCAAGCACCGGTGACAGTGTGAGCACTGGAACGCCTAAGAGTCCTTCGACCCAGAAGAGCATCACGGTGGCGATCACGCTGCCTCCCCAGAGATGGGCAATTTGACGTTCGACAAATGTCACCGGACCAGCTCGACTGCGCAGCGCCCACAAAATGGGTGCCCAAAGCGCAAGACCCCCGGCCCAGAGGACAAAAAAAGGCCATCGTGTCGTCACGCCCTGCCACGCAAGCAGATTAGTTGTGACGGAAATCGCCAACAGCACCACCGAGTGCCACATCCATAAAAGACCCCAGTTTTCAAGAATGACTGCATGGTGAGTTTCACGAAAAATCCTCGTCCACAACTGTCCAAAACTATCGCTTCTTGCCGCAAGCGGTTCGCCGGCAAGAAATGCCCTGAGATCAGCGGCGAACGCAGCAGCCGATTCGTATCGAAGTTCCTGAGGTTTCTGTAATGTTTTGAGCGCAATCATTTCAAGGTCGCGATTGACACGGCTATCGATCATTCGCGGAGGAGGCGGATCGGCCTCGAGCACTGCAAGCAGGGTGTCCATCGGGCTCGATGCTTGGAATGGCGGACGTCCTGTGAGCATTTGATAAAGAATAGCGCCCAAGCTCCAAACATCGCTTGTTGGACCAACGTCCCCTCGACTCCCGGCAGCTTGTTCCGGAGACATGTAGCAAGGAGTACCGAGAATTGCTCCAGTGTGGGTTACAAAGCCATCCGATTCGATTCGTTTGGCCAGACCGAAATCAGAAATATGTGGAGATCCGGTCGAGTCGATCAGAATATTTGAAGGTTTTAAATCACGATGCAGGACACCCCGTAGATGCGCTGCATGAATAGCCTCGGCCACCTCCGCTAAAATTCTAGCCGCTTCTCGCGGCTTAATGACCCCGGAAGAAAGTTGCTTTGAGAGCGTCGTGCCTTCAATGTATTGCATAGAAAAGAATGGATGTCCGTCACATTCAGCAACTTCGTAGACCGAAACAATCGCTGGATGATCTAACTGCGCGGCAGCCGCGGCCTCGGTTTGAAATCGCGCAAGATCTGCCCCGGTAGCCAGATCACGTCGCAGCAGCATTTTGATTGCAACGATTCTTCCAAGGCTTTTTTGTTCTGCTCGATAGACCACGCCCATACCGCCACGACCAATCTCCTCAAGCAGTTCGTAGTCTCCGAGCGTTGCAGGCAATGAGGAAACACTCGGAACAAATCCGGCCAATGGAGAGAAAGGTACATGTGAATCGAAAGCCATTGTTGAAGAAGAAGTAGATGCGTTGCCACCATCAGCGGAAAAACTGCGTTCAAAAACCGTAGAATGTTCTGCCATGGCATCGGCAAGCATCATGGCGGCCCAAAGTTCGCGAAGCGGGACCGCCAGATCAGGATGGTTTGCTACCACTGCTTCAAAATCACTTGTGGTTGCACTCTTTGAGCTCGAAAGTTTATCGAGAAGATTTGCAAGCCGTTCCTCTTGTTCATTTGAAAGCGATAGAAAGACGGCTTGCGAGGTGACCATGGAAAAGTTCTCAACAAGACGAGAGTGGGTTTTAAAGTATCGTTTGACAGGATCGTGCGGACGACGAATCAACTTGCTCCAAGTACCTTAGGAGTCAGCGTGTGCGTTGGCCTTATTTCTAGGGTTACAGAGACCCGCCATATTTTTTAAAAACCGCTCGATTCGTCTGATTGACAGGGAATTATTCAATTTTCAACGCTTTCATATTCACCACTTAAAAGCGTTCGAAGCCGCCGCATGGCCCTCAGGTACCGCATTCCTGCTGCTGCGTTTGAAAGCCCCAAGACCTCAGCTGTATCGGCTGTTGAAAGATGCTCGAAGTGTCGAAGGAGTACAATCTGTCTATCTCCTTCTTCGAGCAGTTCCACGGCTAAACCAAACCGTCGTTCGAGTTCATGCCACGTCGCTGCAGCTGCAGGAGTAAGTTCACGGTCTGCCAGCTGCCCCATGATGTCGGCCTGCGAATGGTCGGCACCCTCGAAGATCACAATTGGCACTTCCCGATCGATGCTCCGACTCGCAGCAACTCGGTGTCGACGGTGAGCATCAATCAACCGATCCTTTGCCATGTGGCGCAGCCAGATATGAAACGGCATTGATGGGCTTGCCAGATAATCTTTCAGCCGACGATTAGCTTCAAGCATGACATCCTGAACAATGTCGCTGGCATCCACTCGTCGTTGAACGACCTTGTCCATTCGCATCTGAATCATCCGACGCAGCGATGAACGATGCCGATCGAGAAGGCTGTTGATTGCACCAAGATCACCGCGACGCACTTGTTCAAGCAGCACAAGCGTTGGATTGGCTTCAGGTTTGAAGGAATCGATTCCTCCGTTTGTATCGGCGTTGTCAAAGGTGTTCATTGGCAAATAACCTGCCGAGTATTGGAGAGAGCCACCATCATACCCCTTTCGGCGCCTCTTCCGGTACGATTGTCGCAATCGGTTTTATAACGTTTCAAAAATGGGCTGGGGGACAAGGGCTCAAAGTGTCCTTTACACAATAAAAAAAGCGAAAAATGACTCTTAGACGCTTGATGGTGGTGCGAAGCCATGTGGGGAAAATGGATCGATAAAATGGTCAGCCAGCATTGTAAATCCATGTAAATTGAATAGCTGGAGCAGATTTTGTACGGGTGCTAAAAGTTTCCGATGAAAAGTATTTTTTGACCATCCTGAAAACGTGTTCCATAATCGCGTGCGGTCAACGGAAAGACCGCTTGCCTGCCGCACCAGACTGGTTGTGCGGCCCCGCGAATGGATCGCACCTGTGCACGCTGCTTTTGAAACAGCTCGAACTCTCACCGTCAAGAGGCTCTCTGCCCTTGTACAGACAAGCCTCGATATCGGACGGTCTCTTTCAGTAATGGGATTGCTGCTCCTGCTCTCGCTCTTGGGAACGTTCTCGCTCCCATCGGTCGTGGCTGAGGACCCGGCGCTGAATTGGCAATCGGCCGCTCCGGGAACGACGGCATCGTTCGCCACCATGAGCAACGACTTGGTAGTTCGTGCCTCAGCCTTAGAGCAGGGGAAGCGATGGTCGGACGCGGTTGCACTCTATGAATCGGCATCTCGCTCGGCTCCGCTGTCGCCAGAGTATCAAAGGCGTCTCGATGTGGCGAGGATCCACTGCGACATTCAACGTCGGTATAACGAAAGCGCATTTCGTTCCCAGCTTGCACATCTTCCAGAAGCAGATGCGAGAAGACTCTACGGTGATGTTTTAGCTCGAATCGGAACACATCACGTTGATGTCCCTGACTTTCATCGGCTTTTTTCCCGTGGATGCTTGGCGATGGAGACTGCCGTTCAAGATCCTGCCTTTGCG
>Ga0114969_10002021_pt1 | contig 16820 bp, 18 predicted proteins | sample M_130807_MF_Meta_FD_87316 | JGI IMG/M metagenome (GOLD analysis project Ga0114969, IMG submission 87316) | Freshwater microbial communities from Lake Montjoie, Canada to study carbon cycling - M_130807_MF_MetaG | ecosystem: Environmental > Aquatic > Freshwater > Lake | place: Lake Montjoie...
CGAGCCCCGGGATAATCATAGGCCGTCAACGCACCGAATGGGCGGCAACCCTTCCATCCGCGCAGCGTCTCGACGGTGATCTTCATGGCATCCACACGGGGAGTGTCGGCGCGGATGCGGGTACGGCAAGGTGGAAGCGCTCGACCCGCGGAACTCTTCAGCAAGGCCCGCACCTCGTTTGCCGTCAGGGCCCTACTCAGGACCTCAGCCCAACACCAAGCCCACCGGACAATGGTCAGATCCCAAGACAGACGGACGAATGAAGGCCTCTTTCAACGCCGGTCGGAGCGCCCCCGAGATCCCAACATAATCAATGCGCCACCCGACATTCCGGGACCGGGCACCGGCCATCGGACTCCACCACGTGTAATGCCCGCCCTTCCCCGGATGCCGGTCGCGGAAGGTGTCCACAAACCCCGCCTCCATGAGCCGAGTGAACCCACTGCGTTCTTCGACCGTGAAACCATGGTTGCGAACATTGGCTTTGGGATTGGCCAGATCGATCTCTTCGTGGGCCACGTTGAGATCTCCGCAAAAAACCACCGGTTTACGGGCCTCCAACGCCTTCAGATAAGCCCGAAAGGCTGGATCCCATTCCAGCTCCCGATACGGCAGGCGAGAAAGATCCCTCTTGGTGTTGGGGGTGTAGCAATTGACGACGAATTGGTCCTGGAGTTCGACCGTCAGCACGCGGCCTTCGTTGTCCGGCAACCAGGAACCCAGGCCTCGCTCCACGGAAAGTACGGGCAAGCGGCTGAGGGTCAGAGTGCCGCTGTAGCCCTTGCGTTCGGCGGAGTTCCAATGGACCGAGTACCCACTAGGCCACTCGACAGACACTTGTTCGGACATCGCCTTCACCTCTTGGAGGCAAATGACATCGGCATCCTCTTGGGCAATCCAGTCGAGCAATCCCTTGCCCAACGCCGCGCGCAGGCCATTGACGTTCCACGAAGTCAGCTTCACGGGCCGAATCTTGCTGTCTATCGCGCCTCGGCGCAATCCGGTGACCTAGGAATGGCTCTCGGCGCGGCGATCGCTCGGGCCGGCGCAGGCCCCGTCTCCAGCCTCGGTCAGGACCCCAAATGTCGGGTGAGGAAGTCGCGAATCAACTGGATTTCCGGTTCACCGGCCACGGTGTGGGCCTTGGCGAACTCGCGCCATTCCAAGTTCAGTCCGGCTTCCTTCAACACCTGCGCCTGTCCTCGAACCGGCAACATGGGCACCACCGGATCCTGAGTGCCGTGGGTGAACAACGCCGGAACTTGTCGCGCCTCTGGCCCCAACTCGCTCAGCAACGCGGCCGGATCATGGATATAACCACTAATGCCCACCAACGCTCCCAGCCGCGGTGTGACCCGCCAGCCTACGTCGAAGGTCATCAGGCATCCTTGCGAAAACCCGAGAATCCCAATGCGTTCCGGAGGATGGCCGGCGGCGATGCGCTCGTCGATGAGGTGGCGGAGGAGTTCCCGACTGCGACGCACGCCCGGACCGGCATCACCGGGCAAATCATACCACGAGTAGCCGCCATAGTAAGAATCGGGTGCATTGACCAAGGCGTACTCGAGCCAAGGCAGGCGCAGTTCACCGGGCAACCATTCCCAACCTTGCGACGAGTCACCCAGTCCATGCAGAACGATGAGCAAGGCACGCGAAGGCACTTGCTGGGCCGGAACGGATTCAACGCGCAGAGAGACCGGGGTGTTCATAAATGCTCCAAAAAATCAGACTGCAGGCATCGCCGCCAGTACCTCTCGCAGGGCGATGAGACACCGCGCATTCTCAGCCGGTGTCCCCACAGAAATTCGCAACCAGTCCGGCAACCCGTAGCTGCCCATGGGCCGAGTAATGATCCCCTGCTGCTGGAGCGCGGCAAATACAGCGCCGCCACGACCGGTCTTTACCAAGACGAAATTGGCATGCGACGGAACGTACAGCCATTGCATCGCGGTAAATGCCGATTGGAAATACTCAACGCCCACCCGGTTGTTCTCGCGGGTCCGAGCCTGATGATCGTCATCCTGGAGGGCTGCCAGGGCACCCGCCTGGGCAATGGAGTTGATGTTGAAGGGTTGGCGGACTTTTTCGAAGGCCGAGATCAACACCGGGGAAGCGATGCCGTATCCCAGCCGAAGACCAGCCAGGCCGAAGATCTTGGAGAAAGTCCGGCAGAGCAGAAGGTTGGTCTGTTCGCCCGAAAGAATTTGCGGGACGAGGTCGACCGGATCTTCAAGGAACTCGATATACGCCTCATCCATGACAATGAGCACGTCCTTGGGCACTTCGCGCAGCAACCGGAGAATATCCTCGCGGGAAGTCCGTGTGCCTGTGGGATTGTTGGGGTTGGCCAAGAACAGGACGCCGGTGCGGGGCGTGATCGCACGGATCATGGCCGGAATATCGGCTGCGAAATCGACCGCAGGCACGGTCACCAACGTAGCTCCGAACAAGGCCGTGACGATGGGATACACCGCGAAGCAGAACTCCGGAACCACCACCTCGACCCCCGGGCGCATCATCGCGTGGCCGACAAACTCGAGGAGTTCATTGGAGCCGTTGCCCAAGATGAGGTTCTCGGTTCGGACCCCCAGCGATTCGGCCAGAGCCCGTTTGAGCACCGAGGCAGAACCATCGGGGTAAAGGTGCAGTTGCCGCAGCACCGTCTCCATGGCCACCAGGGCTTTGGGCGAGGGGCCGAAGGGGTTTTCGTTGGAGGCCAGCTTGATGATGCTGGCGGGATCCAGACCATGTTCGCGGGCGACTTCCTCGATGGGCCGACCGGGCACATAGACCGGCAGGGTGGCGAGGGACGGATTGAATCGGGATAGCACGTTGCTCATGCGCTGTGCTGAATCGTTGTCCCGGTTGGCCCACTACGCAAGGCGGCGACACGGCCACGAGCAAAGCACCCAATAGGGGCGTACCCGCTCAGGAACACGCTCTGCGGCCCGATGAGCCTCCTCGGTAGGGAACGATCTACGAGCGGTCCGGCTCTGCCGGCCGGGCGCTTTCGGAGAAAGAGCGCCGCCCGAGCTTGACCCCGCAGATCGTCAGTCAATGGTGCCGATCACCATGAGGATCCTCATTGTCGGTTGCGGGTATGTGGGCCTGGCGCTGGGACGGCGGTTGTCGTCTTCCGGTGCCGAGGTTCTAGGCCTGCGCCGCCAGGGTGATCCCGACGGGTCCTTGGCCGCCGCAGGCATCCAGGCGGTACGAGGGGATCTCACCCGACAGGACGATTTGGAAACCATTCCGGGCGGCTTTGATGCGGTGGTTTGCGCGGTTTCTTCGAGCCGCGGTGGGGCGGATGCCTACCGGGAAGTGTTCTTGGGTGGTGCCCGGAATTTAATCGAATGGGCGCGTCACCGGCGGGTGGGCCGACTGGTTTCAGTGAGCAGCACGAGCGTTTATAGCCAAACAGATGGCTCTTGGGTCACCGAAGACTCCCCAGCAGAACCCGCCGGAGAAACCGGTCGATTGCTCGTCGCCACCGAAGGGGTCTTCGCTGAGGCGCACCGCTCCGGCCTCGTTGCCACCCAGATCGTCCGCGTCGCGGGCATCTATGGTCCTGAACGCGGACACCTCTTCCAACAGTTCCTCGCCGGCCTGGCCCGACGCGATCCCGGCCAAGGCCGCTGGATTAACATGATTCACCGCGACGACGTGGCCTCAGCCCTGGAGGCAGTGATGCTGCACGGTGAGGCCGGCCAGACCTACAACGCCGTCGACGACGAACCCGTCCTTCAAGGCGCGTTCTTAGAATTTCTGGCCCATCAGACGGGGCTCCCGTTGCCGCCGGTGGCCGAATCAGCCGATCCCACCGGAACGATTCGGGTTCGCAAGCGCGGCACCACTCACAAGCGCGTGTCCAACCGACGCCTTCGGGAAGATCTGGGCTGGAAACCGGAGTTTTCTACCTTTCGGGAAGGCTACGCCGGGCCAATCGCTGCCCTGATCTCCAGCCCGGGGTCATCCGTTCAGCGGCCGGCAATAGTGTGATTCAAAACCGATCCCCCGAACGGTGATCCACTCTGCCGGTAGGGATAGATCTCCGAGCCGGCCGCGCCTACCTCGGCGCTTTCAGAGAACGTCCTCACCGGGATGCCCCGGTGCGCTCTGGCATCCCTGAGTGCTTTGCCTCAGGATTGGCCCGTGATTCAACGCTATTCACGGCCCGAGATGCGGGCGATCTGGTCCGAGGAGAACAAGCTCAGCCTGTGGCTCGACATCGAGGAATTCGCCAGTGAAGCGCTGGTGACCCAAGGCGTGGTGCCGAAGAAAGACTTTCTGAAGATCCAGAAGGGCTGTCAGGCCTGGAAGGGCGACACCGCCGGATTGGCGGCCCGGCAGCGCGAGCTGGAAAAGGTGCTCAACCACGATGTCATCGCCTTCACCACCGCCGTGACCGAGCGCATCAACGACCCAGCCAGCCGATGGCTGCACTTCGGTCTGACCAGCTCCGACATCGTCGACACGGCCTTCGCCGTCCAGATGGTGCAAAGCACCGACCTGCTCATCCGCGATGTGGAAACCCTCTTACCCATCATTGCTCGACGGGCCCGGGAGTATCAGCGGACCCCCTGCATCGGCCGCAGTCACGGTATCCATGGCGAGCCCACCACCTTTGGTCTGAAGCTCGCACTCATGCACGAGGAGTTCTCACGAGCCCTCACGCGCTTCAAGCATCTCCGCACCATTGTTTCCATAGGCAAGCTCAGCGGCGCCGTCGGTACCCATGCCCATCTGCCGCCGTCGGTGGAGGCCCATGTGTGCACGCGTCTGAACCTGCTGCCAGTGCGCATTGCCACGCAGGTCATCCAGCGAGACATCCACGCCGAGTTCATGAACGGGCTGGCCCTGGTGGCCTCCAGCTTCGAGCACTGGTCCGTAGAGTTTCGCCACTTGCAACGCACAGAAGTCCTCGAGGCCGAAGAGCCATTCACCCGAGGTCAGAAGGGCAGCAGCGCCATGCCACACAAGCGCAACCCAATCACCTGGGAGCGTCTGACCGGACTGGCCCGCGTGATCCGTGGAAACTCCGTGGCCGCCCTCGAGAACGTCGCCCTGTGGCATGAGCGGGACATCAGCCACAGTTCGGTGGAACGAATCATCTTCCCGGATTCCTGCACCTTGCTCGACTACATGTTCGGACTGCTCACCCGTCTCATGGACGGGCTCTTGGTCTATCCTGAGAACATGCGCAAGAATCTGGGACTAAGCCTAGGCATGTGGAACAGCCAGACCGTCCTGCTGGCCCTGATCCGCAAAGGCCTCACCCGGGAGGACGCCTACGCCCTGGTTCAGCGCAACGCGATGAAGACCTGGGAGGTCAAACATGCCGGCCGCGACGACGCGGATTTTCTAGAAATCCTCAAGACAGACCCGGAGGTGGCCAGTCATTTCAAATCGGGTGAGCTCGAGGCGCTGTGTTCGCTCGATTTCCATCTCAAAGAAGTCGACAACCGCTTCAAGGTGCTCGGCTTGGGCCCCGTGTCTCAAGCCAAGGCCACGGCGAAAAAAACCGCCTCCAAAAAGGTCGCGAAAAAGACCCGCTGAGTTCGGCTTCGAGATGGGTCGCTGACCGGAGGTCTTCATCGGAACGTCAACAGGCGTCAACGGGAGGGTTGCTGTAAGCGGGCCATTAGCATAGCCTCCCAGCAGTTGTAGATTGCTGCCATCCACCTGTCAGTGGTGCTTCCGGAGCCAGTCGGTCCAGCGTCTTCATCCTGTCATGCGTCACTCCCGCGTCAGCGCCGGCCTCCTAATGTACCGCTTCAACAGCGCTGCTCTGGAAGTCTTCATCGCGCACCCGGGTGGTCCATGGTTCCCGCACCGGGACCATGGGATTTGGACGATTCCCAAAGGCGAAATCGAACCCGGTGAGAGCGCTTTGGATGCCGCTCGCCGTGAATTCTTCGAAGAAGTTGGCATCACCAGCGCGCCACCCTTTATCGATTTGGGTTCCATCCGCCAGCGGGGTGGCAAGACCGTGTTTGCCTGGGCCTTTGAAGGTCAGTGGGATCCAACCCAAGGCATCCAAAGCAATCACGTGGATGTCGAATGGCCCGTGGGCTCAGGTCATTGGTCTTCTTGGCCCGAAATCGACCGCGCTGGATTCTACAGCCCCGCCGCTGCCAAAGAACGGATGAAACTCGCTCAACACCCGTTCATCGACCGTCTGGCGGACGCGTTGGCGCTGGCCCGGTACGCCCGCTTGTCCGCAGCCTAACCGGGGACATTGCAGGCCATTGCGGGCCAGCCCTACTCCACAAACCACTCACGCCGGCTCTTCCCTCTGTCCGCAGTAGCCCGGTCGCCAGAGACGTCGGTCTGATTGATCCACCACGAAGCACCGCTGCGGACTGGCACAAAAAAAGAAACCCCACGGGTGTCGAAACACGCGTGGGGGTAAGACAAATTGATCGTAGTCCTACGAACGAGTCCTGAGCGGGATTTCGGCTAAACCTCGTCTCAGCGGTCGTCGAGAGCGACGACGCCGGGCAGCGGAATGCCTTCCAGAAACTCCAGGCTCGCACCGCCGCCCGTGCTGGCGAAGGTCACCTGATCTCCGAGTCCGGCCTTGTTGACGGCCTTGACGCTGTCGCCCCCACCGATAATCGACTTGGCACCGTGTTTTTGAGTCGCCTCCACGGCAGCCTTGGCCACCGCATGGGTGCCGGCTGCGAAACGAGGGTCTTCAAACATTCCCATCGGTCCATTCCAGAGGATGGTCTTGGCCGTAGCGATGACCTCCGAGTAGCGGCGGACAGTATCCGGCCCGATATCGAAGCCTTCACAGTCATCAGGAATGTCACCGGTGTTGACCCGGGGATTCACAAATTCAAACACAGGACGACCCTTTTTGTTGACCTTGCCGGTGTCCTTCAGGTCCGCGATGACGGTGTCGGTCGGCAGCAGGAACGAAACGCCCCGATCGGCCGCCTTGGCCTCGGCCGCCAGGGCTGTGCCAGTGTGGTCCTTCTCGACCAGAGATTTTCCGGTCTTGCCACCATGAGCCAACTTGAAGGTGTAGGCCATGGCTCCTCCGATGAGGATCGTGTCGGCTTTGTCCAACAGGCAGTCGATCACCTTGATCTTGTCGCTCACTTTGGCGCCTCCAAGGATCACCACGAACGGACGGGCCGGATTCTCCAACTCATCACCCAGAAACTTCAGTTCACGCTCCATCAGAAGGCCAGCCGCAGCCTGGCCACCCCAGGCTCGAACGATGCGGGCCACGCCGCTGGTCGAGGCATGAGCCCGGTGAGCCGCACCGAACGCGTCGTTCACATAGACATCGGCCAACCGAGCCAACCGTGCGGCGAAGACGGGATCATTGGCTTCTTCCTCCGACTGGAACCGCACATTTTCGAGGACCAAGATCTCGCCATCCTTCAAAGCGGCTGCAGCAGCCTCGGCCTTTTCACCGACCGTCTCGTCCACAAAGCTCACTGGGCGACCCAACATTTTGGCCAACTGCACGGCCACCGGGGCCAGGCTCATCGACGCTTCCCGCTTGCCGTCCGGGCGACCCAAATGGGCTGCGAGGATGATTCGAGCCCCCTTGGAAATGAGCAGTTCCAACGTCGGCAGGGTCTCTTTAATGCGGGTGGTGTCATTGATCACCATCGCCCCGTCCTTCTCCTCCATCGGGACGTTGTAATCGACGCGCATTAGCACGCGTTTGCCGGTGACGTTCAGGTCGCGGATCGAAAGTTTGGCCATAAAAAATTCTCTAAGGGCCAAATCTATCGGTCGACCCCTACAGGGCCAAGGGTTTTCAGAACAGGGCTGAAGAACTGAGTCAGACCGGGCTCGGGGCGGACCCCTCCCCATTTTCAGGCCGACTCTCAGACAAAAAACCCCGGGAAGACCGAAGTCCTACCGGGGAGTTGCTGGGGACGTTTTGGACGCAGAAATCAATCCGCAAGAAGACCGGTTTTGAAGCCCTCCCTGAATGCCATCAGGCCTGCCGATCCAATGAACTTTCGGGAGTCTTCTCCCCGCCCGCCTTACGGACTGATTGCTGAGTCCACGTCCCGCCTTTCTTGGCGAGCCCACTGTGATCTAGAACGTTCTGGCGCTGAGAAGTTCTAGTCCGGGGCCGGAGGAGGGAGAGTTTCTCCACTCCTCCCGGCCTGGGGCGCCCGAGACGGCGCGCCCAGGACCGAACCATCCGGAGGGCTTAGCCCAAGAGACGGAGGGCCGACTGCGGACTGGCGTTAGCCTGGGCCAACATGGCGGTTCCCGCCTGGACCAGTATGTTGAACCGCGCAAAGTTCGTGCTTTCGTCAGCGACGTTCACGTCCTTGATGCGGCTGTTAGCCGCCGACAGGTTGTCTTTCGACACCCCTAACTGCTCCTGATACATGTTCAGGGCGGATTGATTAGCACCCACTACGGCGCGATCGGTAGCCAACTGATTGATGGCCGCCTTCACGTTGGTCAACGCGGTGGTCGCAAGGGTAGTACTCGTGATGGTGGAAGCCGTGGCTGTGGTGTAAGTGGTGTTCGCTAGGTTGACCGCATTGTAGGCGAAGTTGGATGTCCCCTCGCTGTTGACCGTCACATTGAGGGCGGAACCACTGAACATACTGACGCCATTGAAATCACGAGCCGCAGTGGCAGTGACAAAGTTTCCGAGATTCGTGAACTCGGTGTTGTAGAGCCCACGGTCCGTGTTGCTCTTGGTTTCATCGAGAGCGAGCATGGTTAGCTCACTCATGCGGTCCAGAGCCTTAGCCACCTTCTTCAGGTAACCGTCCTGGGTTTGGGAGAACGAAACCGCGTTGCCGATGTTGTCAACGGCCGCCTGTGTTCGATTGATTTGAGCGTCGAAACGCGTGGAGACCGCAAATCCGGCTGCGTCGTCCGTTGGATTGACTAGTTTTGATCCCGAGCTCAATCGAGCCAGCGATTTGTTCAGCATTCCCTGTGACTCGCCCAATTGCCGGGCTGATGACAGTGCCGAGTAGTTCGTGTTAATGACCATAGTGTTGGCTCCTTCCTTGAAATCGCTCTGTCGCCAGAGCTCTTTCATCCTGCAAGACGGCATCCTTGCCGCCGAAGGTCTTATTTGATCGGGTGACCTCCTGAAACCCGTTCCGGATTTTTCAGCGTCCAGCCGCTTGGCTTTCGCCATCCGTCACACGACGGAGAAAAGTGGGTTGTGGGAAGAGTTCGTGGTCCTACATCGGTTTTGTGACGTTCGTTCAGAATTCACAGCCATTGGTGGGACTGATCAGGGGCGTTGAACCTGGACCTGGGAAACTGCGGAAGAGTCCGTAGTAGAAAGAGAGCGGAGCCGGCCGGGTGGTGAATGAGGGCAGGCTCATTCAGCCACCCCGGACCGCATCAACCCGCTGAAGATTAGCCGAGCAGTCGGAGAACGCTCTGCGAGCTGGAATTGGCCTGCGACAACATCGCCGTGCCGGCCTGGACCAAGATATTGTACTTCGCAAAGTTGGTACTCTCCTCCGCGACATCGATGTCTTTGATGCGGCTGTTGGCAGCAGACATGTTGTCTTTGAGAGTTCCCAGTTGCTCCTGATACATATTCAAGGCCGCCTGATTGGCACCCACCGTCGCCCGATCGGAGGCCAGCTGATTGATGGCGGCCTTCACATTGGTTAGGGCTGTCGCCGCTAACGTGGTCGTCGTGAGGTTGGTCGTGGTGGCCGTCGCGGAGGTGAAGGTGGCCGTTGCTAGGTTGATTGCCGAATAGGAGAAACCGGCCCCTTCGCTGTCGATCGTCACATTGAAGCTGTTGCCCCCGAACATGCTCACCGAATTGAAGTCGCGGGTGGAGCTGCTCGTGACGAAGTTCTGCAGATTAACGAACTCGTTGTTGTAAAGGCCTCGGTCAGTGGCGCTCTTGGTTTCATCGAGAGCGAGCATCGAGAGCTCACTCATGCGATCCAGGGCCTTGGCCACCTTCTTCAAATAACCATCCTGAGTTTGAGAAAACGACAACGCGTTGCCAATGTTGTCGGTGGCGGCTTGGATGCGGTTGATCTGGGCATCGAAGCGAGAGGAGACCGCAAACCCTGCGGCATTGTCCGAGGGGTTGACCAGCTTGGAGCCCGAGGAGAGGCGACCAAGGGATCGAGACAGGGAGTCCTGAGTCTCGTTGAGGTTGCGGGAGGCAGTGAGCGCTGAGATGTTTGTCTTAATAACCATAACTCTATCCGTGAGTTCGAGCCCCTTCCGGGGATCCATTGTTTGCTCGCGACATCCTTGTCGCGGATGAAACTTTCCCATCCTTGGGAGGCGTTCATCACTTCATCGCTGAACCTATTTCATCGCTGAAACTGGTTCGTTGCTGAGCCCTTCGAAGATTTTTTTCGGTCTTCGATATCCGATGTCTTGCGACACCTAATCCATCGGAAGGACCTGAGATTTCCTGAATGTTTTTGCAGTTTTATTTTAAAATCCTGCTCCGAATGGCTCTGTAACTGTTCTTTGAAAAGCCCCTCTGAAAACCATCGACGTCTCCCGTCCGACAGCGAGCCATTGACCCTGGGTGCGGCTTCTCCGCAAGGTCGTGTCCATGGATCTTCGAACTCCCTTGCTCGGTTTGCTCCTGCTGCTCCTCGCCGGTTGTGCAGGACATTCCACCGCGTCGACAAAACGGCCGATCCGAGCGCTGCTCATCACTGGCGGCTGCTGCCACAATTATGCGTTGCAGACATTCTCTCTCACCAATGCCGTGGCCCGGCACGCCCGAGTGGAGTGGACCGTCATTAGCGAAGGCGGCTCGGGCACGCGAGCCGAGATCGCCCTCTACGATCAACCCAATTGGGCCCAGGGGTTCGATGTGGTGGTTCACAACGAGTGCTTCGCCGACACACAATCTCCAGACTATATCCGGCGGATCACTCGGGCCCATGAGGCGGGTGTTCCAGCAGTGGCCATCCATTGCGCGATGCACACCTACCGGGCCGCGAGCATCGACGAGTGGCGGAAGTTTCTGGGAGTCACCAGTCGGAGGCACGATCACCAGAGCCGGTACCCGGTGAAAAAGGTGGCCCCGGAGCATCCCATTCTGAAGGGCATGCCGGAAGACTGGGTCAGCCCCAAGGACGAACTCTACGTCATCGAGAAGATGTGGCCCGGTGCCACGCCACTGGCGACTTCGGTGAGCGAGGCCGATGGCAAGTCCTACCCGGTGGCTTGGGTTAATGGCTTCGGCAAGGCCCGGGTTTTCGGAACGACCTTCGGCCATTCCGACGCCACATTTCAAGATCCGGTCTTCCTCGAGATGTTGAGCCGAGGATTTCTCTGGGCCGTTGGCTCCGACAGTCTCGTGGACCGCCACTAATCATCCCGGCAAGAGCGCCTCGTATCGACCGTCAGGTCCGAGGCGAGTGCTGCCACGGATAGCCCGGGTAATCAGGCGCTTGGCTTGTTCCACGGCAACGAGCAGCGGATGTCCTAGGGCCAAGAAGGCCACGATCGCTGCCGAATAGGTACAACCCGTGCCGTGGGTTGAAACCCCTGGCACAAAGGGCGCCCGCAGGACCCGTTCTTCCTGCCCGTCCCACAAGATGTCCGTGGCTTGGGGAACATCCCGGAGATGCCCGCCCTTAACCAGCACAGGAACGCCCCAACGCCCGTGCATGCCCCGTGCGGCCCACCTCAGGTCGTCTACAGAGCGCAATGGGCGCCCCAGGAGCGCGGCCGCTTCATCTAGATTGGGCGTCACCAGTGCGGCCAAGGGCAATAGACGGTCTTGCAGCGCGCGCAGGGCATCCGGACGCAGCAGTCGGGCGCCGCTGGTGGCAATCATCACCGGATCCACTACTAACGGGATCTCCCGATAGCGGGCAAAATTCTCGGCAACGCATCGGATAATGCCGGCGTTGAAGAGCATACCGGTCTTGGCCGCAGCGGGCGGTAGTTCCCTCATCAACGTCTCCAACTGGCACCCCATGAACGCCTTGGGCACCGCATGAACACCGGTGACTCCAGCGGGTGTCTGGGCCGTCAGGCAAGTGATCGCGCTGGTGCCGTGAACGCCCAAAGCCGCAAAGACTTTGAGATCGGCCTGGATCCCAGCCCCGCCCCCACTGTCGGACCCGGCGACAGTCAGTGCGACCGGCCGAAATGCGCCTCGATTCTTCACGGGTGGAACTATGGAATTGTTGGCAGCCCTTGCAAAGTCCGGAGGACAATCGATATGGCTGCGCCCAGTGAGCCATCGATCGATGACCTCGGGTGGATGAGAGCGGTGCGGTGCCTCTAAAAGTAGCGGTTACTGGAGCTCATCCCCCAACCTATATCCACCTCGCTCATCTCCATTTTGAGTCAATGGGTACTCGATGGGAGATCCCCGAGACTTTGACAAACCAAAATTCTATCTGAAGAATTCTAACGAACAGGGCGCTGCCAAACCCAGACTCTCATCATGCAATTCCGAACTGTATCTTCCCGGAACCCAATCCGTGCTTCGGCCGGAGTCGCTGTACTCATCGCACTCGCCTGCGGACTTTGCGGTCTCGTGGCCTACCAGTGGTACCGAGACGTCGATCTCCGCATGCAACTGGCCGCGCGCAATAAGCAAATTACCGGCCTCAACGAGCAGAAGCATGAGGTGGAGGTGACGGGTAAACGCGTCGAGGAAGAGCTCAAGCGTGTCGAACAGCTCAAGGAACGACTCATCGAGCAGGACAAGACCAACAAGGTGGAACTGAGCCGCACCAAGCGCGAACTCTCGGAGACCACGGTGAAGTGGGAGCGGGCAACCCAGCTCGGCGAAAGCTACAAGGCTGCCTACGATAAGATGGCGATCGATATTAAGGCCCAGAACGAGAGCATAAAGAAGCTCAACGAGGCCTATCTGAACGGGGTGGCCGTCAACAAAGACACCATCGAAAAATACAAGAAACTGGCCAGCGACTGCGAGGATCTCAACAACCGCTACAACAAACTCTTCGAGCAAGCCGAGAAACTCCAACAGGCCCTCAACGCACAGGCCGCCGAGAAGAAGTAGGCACAGGATAAAAGGGCGGGGGCAGTGAACCTGAAAGCCTCTCAGGCGTGACGCGCGGCCAAGAGGGTGATTAATCGCACGCCCACCACCACCGCGACCCCCAGTAACAGCAGGCCACTGAACTGGGATAGACGCCTCAAGGCCAAGGGTGAAATGGAATCTCGATGTCGGGAGACCCCCCATCCCAGCAAACAAAACCACAATAGAGCTCCGGAGGCGACGCCCCCGACGAAGGACTGTTTGCAAAGCCAGTTGTCCGTCAACCACTCCCTCGAGAGCAGCATTGCCGTCACGGTAATCCACAAGAGGAGAATTCCTGGGTTGCCCAGCACTCGCACAAATCCGGTCCAGAACGCCGTATGCGGATGAAAGCGTCGTTCCATCAGCCGGACCCCTTGGGTTTCTCCAGGAATTGGAATACCTCTCAGGTACTTGATACCCAACCAGAGCATCAGAATAAAGCTGACCAATTCCATGGTGGCCCGGAAGAGCCGGGAGCCGAAGAGGGCGTCGAATCCTGCGAACGCTGCCGCGCAATAGACGGCTTCCATCACCACGGCCCCCATCCCGACAAACAACCCCCAGCGGAAACCACGATGCCCTCCCTCCGCGAGGATCGTGGCATTGACTGGCCCACCTGGAACGCTCGCCAAGAAACCAGAGAGTCCGCCCAACAGGGCGGCCGACACCATAGGCCAGGGATCACTCATGCAATGCGGTGGACACCTGGGACATCAAACAACCGGAGACTGGTCGTCATCCTCGATCTCACGCTGCATCCGGCGCGAGATGAACGGTCGGATAAATCCGTAGAGCAAATAGGCGATGCAAACCAGCGGCGAAACGATCGGCAAGAGCTTCTGCCACAGCAGGAAAAACAGGGCCGTCACCAAAACAATCACGATGGTCTTCACAAACGGCTTCTGGGTGCGCCAATCGAGTTTCTTGAAGGTCGGATACTTGACCTCGCTCACCATCATCACCGAAAGGAAGAGCAAGATCATCGGCAATGCATACCGCCAGTAGCCCACTCGGAAGTTCTTCTCGTCCCACCAGATCATGAACAGCGTCAAAGAAGCCACCATTCCGGCAGCCATCGGTATGGGTAATCCGATGAAATGACTGCCGCCTCCCGACCCGGACATGGCCGCCAGACAATTGAAACGCGCCAACCGGAATGCGCCGCAAATCACAAACAGCGCGGCGATGAACCAACCGATTTCCTTGTAGTTAATAAATACATCCGCGAGGACCACGCGATGAACCAAAAAGGCCGGAGCGACCCCAAAACTCACAATGTCCGCCAGCGAATCGAACTCGCGGCCAAAGGGGCTTTCAAAGCCTCCCATCCGCGCCACACGACCGTCCAATAGGTCGAGAATACAGGCCACCAAGATGTACAGGAGCGCCATCTTCACCTCGTGGTAGCCGGAGGTTCCGGTGAGATCCGCTTCGACGATCTTCGTCAGCGCCAGGAATCCACAAAAAAGGTTGCCCGCCGTGAAAAGGTTGGGCAGCAGGTAGATCTTGAGCTTCTGAGAGTCGTCGTCCGGGGATCCTTGAGATGGGAGGGAGGAGCTCATGGCAAATCAGCCTTCCAAGCGGGCCACCACGGTTTCGCCACCCACGACCCGATCTCCTAGGGCCACGGCGACCTTGGCCTGAAGCGGGAGGTAGATGTCTACCCGGGATCCGAATTGGATGAGGCTAACCCGTTCCCCCTTGGCCACAACGTCTCCCTCCTGAACCCACGGGATAATGCGCCGCGCGATCAGACCTGTGATCAGCTTTATGGCCACCGGTCCGCACGCCGGTTCCGACGTCTGGAATCCGACAACAACGTTTTCATTCAAGGCAGCCGACTCCAGCTTCATGGCATTCAAGAACTGCCCCGGAGTGTGGCAAACGCGAATCACGGTTCCTGCCACCGGTGCCTGTTGCACATGCACATTAAAGACCGACAAGAAGATGGAGACCCGACGGCACCGTCCACCCATGACCGACGTCTCCTCGGTCTCATCGATGACATCGACCGTTCCGTGGCCGGGGGCAACAATCAGGCCACTGCCCACAGGAACTTGTGCATCCGGATCGCGGAAGAAGTATCCGGCAAAGAGGGCGAAGCCGAGCAACACTCCCGTCAGGGTGATGACACCGGTCATTAAGATTCCCGGAAGGAGGAAGCGACTAACCATGATCAGCAGCAGTCCGAGGACCCAATAGATCCCCAGCGCACGCAGCATCATCCGATGAAAGGCGGCCTTGGCCTTCCCTTTGTGTTTCACGGCAATGAGCCTAGAGGCGGGCCCGGGTGGAGGGAAGCATCCAGATGCATCGGAGTTCACAGTCAAAAAGGCTTCGTGAAGTGAACCACTGAGGCTCAGCGATCCCCCGTAATACGTTCAAACCCACTCTGAAGCCTGCGACGCTCTCGTGATTGGCCGGCGCGTCCGGCCGTTGCGTTTCAGGTGCTAAGAAATTCCTGCACACAGGACCGACATCGGTTTCCTGATGCCCCCGGAGGGTCTCCGTGAGTAACATCGCTGGCGTTCATGCCGACTGCCGCAATTCTACCCACCCATACTCCTGGGTTGTTCAATCAGGCGGTTCAACAAACCGCCAGTCTTCTGCGGTCAGGGGGCGTCGCTGCGGTCCCCAGTGAAACGGTCTACGGCCTGGCCGCCAATGCCTTCTCACCCGAAGCGGTGCGTGGAATTTATCGGGCCAAGGGCAGACCCTCCACCAATCCATTAATTGTGCACGTGGCGACTGCAGCCATGGCCCGAGCCTGTGCCTCGGATTGGCCAAACCTGGCCGAAACATTGGCCCGACATTTCTGGCCGGGTCCTCTCACCTTGGTGGTGCCAAGATCCTCGATGATCCCAGACATCGTTGCGGCGGGAGGGCTAACCGTAGGCCTGCGATGGCCCTCGCACGCGTTCTTCCAATCCTTGATCCGGGAATGCGGCTTCCCGCTGGCCGCACCCAGCGCGAATCCCTCAGACCAACTTTCCCCGACGACGGCCGAACATGTCATGGCCGGTCTTGGTCAGCGAATCCCGCTCATCGTTGATGCGGGTCCCTGTGCTGTGGGCATTGAAAGCACTGTGGTGGATGTCACCGGCCAGCGACCCCGCATCCTGCGACACGGCATTATTTCAGCCGATCAAATCGCCCAAGCCACAGGATTCGTTGCAGATGAGCCCACGCAAGACCCAGAAGGCCCTCTGCGAAGTCCCGGTCAACTGAGTCGTCATTACTCACCCAAGGCCCGTTTAGAAATATGGTCATGGGAGAGCGATGCCGAACTCTGGGATCGGGTTACCCGGGAATCGCTTCCTCCAGAGCAACTATTTGTACTGACCCATTCCCAGGTTCCCAGAGAATCCATTCCTGCTCAGATATCCTTCCTCCCAGATGATCCTGAGGCCTTTGCACGGGCCCTTTATGGTTACCTGCACGAATGCGATAATCGGGGTGCTCAGTTGGTAGTCATCGAGAAATTACCAACCGGATCGGCCTGGGGCGGTATCCGAGACCGCCTCCTGCGAGCCTCTGCTCCCGCCCGGCGCGTCGGTTGAGCGCGATCGACAGCAAAACAAAGCCATTACCCGCTTCGGTTCCGCCCCATCAAGGCGGTGAACGGGCGTCATTTGGGCGGTCTTTCCGCAGGCTTCAGCTCGTCCATGGATCTCCGGGGTGGGGATAAAACAAAAAGCGCGTCCGGAGGTTTCCCTCGCGGACGCGCCTGGATTGGTTTCTAGCGGCTTAGCCCTCGGCTAGGCCCGCTGATCGAGTCGCTTACGGCATCGACAGGACGTTCAAGCGC
>Ga0114969_10002023_pt1 | contig 16807 bp, 16 predicted proteins | sample M_130807_MF_Meta_FD_87316 | JGI IMG/M metagenome (GOLD analysis project Ga0114969, IMG submission 87316) | Freshwater microbial communities from Lake Montjoie, Canada to study carbon cycling - M_130807_MF_MetaG | ecosystem: Environmental > Aquatic > Freshwater > Lake | place: Lake Montjoie...
CCTGAAATCTTGTTTAAAATTTAATAATAGAAAATCCCCGTGAAATCTTGGGTAAAATTAAAAAAACACATTTTATCAAATTCTAAAAATGATATTTAAAGAAATCAAAATATTAATAAAATACATATAATAAATGAAATCTTCAAAACTTAATAGAAATGATTTGAGACAAAAATTTAACGCATTAAATTTAACAAAAGAACAGCGTCAATTTTATGGGGTAAATGGAAACTCCAAAAATATAGTATTAAAAGAATTTTTAGATGTTTATAGTCCAGTTAAAAAAGAAAAGTCTGACTACGAAATTGTTAGGGAAGAAGCAAGAAAATTAGGATACGATGAAAAACAGGGAAGAAAGAAAGAAGATTTACTTAATTTTATCAAGACAAAACAAAGAGAAATTATAACTACAAGTTTAAAAGAATTACAAAACAATAGAATAATGAAGTTAATAACAGACGGGAAATATCAAGAAGCATTTAATATTATTTTCAAAGATATTATACCTTTAACTGAAGACCAATTTAATTTTTTATGGAATAGAATAATTGCGGATAGATATGTAATTTCTTTTACAATGGGAGAACCTGACCGATATTTTATATCTGGTTATGATATTATTAATAAGAAGACTATATATGAACTTGAATATGAGGGTAATAAAACAACTCAATATTTACCCGTTAATGCTAATACATATGAATTTTTTAAACTGGTATTTATTAATGCTGGGGAATTAACAACTGAAAGTATAGAACAGATAACAAAATCAGACGCTATTTTGAGTATAGATTTTAATATTGTTTCAGATGTTAAGATTGAGAAATTAAAGAAGCCTAAAAGACTATTAGAAAAGAATGCTGATTTTTTCCCATATTTAAATATGACTGAAATGGATTTATCAAGGTATCAAATTTATAATAGAAGTCAAGCAATTGGTCTTATGGCAACTGGTTATGAAGATTGTATAATTCACACATTAGAAGTTTGTGGGGTTGAGGCTCATTATTTAGATAGAATTAAGTTAAGTTATGTATGCGGGGTTCATATGAGTAAAAAGCATTTAATTAAGATTTCTGAGATTATTGAAAGACAGATTAATTTATATACGATTGATAATAGCGGTAAAATTAGAATTCAAAATATTATCCCTAAAAAGTTTAATAAGGTTATTAATATCTGTATGTACGAGAGTCATTATTTTATTAATGAGATGATACCTTATTCAAAGTTTTTTATTTCTAATTACAACCAATTAAAAGATGTAAAAAATGCTGAACAAATTATTAAGATTACTAAAGGTAAATATTATGAGAGAGATAACAAGGCTTCTATTAATACTTTAACGATGGTTCAAATTTTATTAAAAGCAGGTCATTTTCAAGTAAGCGAACTTAATATGTTTGATGAATCAGTAAATCATAAATTAACGAGAGATGTAATTTGTTTAGATAATATAGAAAACGAGCAACAATTACACGCTGAAGAGAAAAATGAAGACGAGGACGAGCAAGAAGGTATTAAAAAAAAAGCAGTTAGTCATATTTTTTATGCTGATTGTGAAAGTTTTGTAAATATTCAACCGCATAGATTATTTATGTTAGGGGTTGTAGGGGAAAAATCTGATTGCGTAAATATCTATAAGGTTAATAATGAAACTACGCCCGAAGATGTTGTATGTAGATTTTTAAATAGAGTTATAAGTAAGACTGATATTAAAGATAAAAAAATTGTTTATTTCCATAATATTAAATATGATTATCACCTTCTTGAACCTTATTTAAATATGAAATCAAAAGTATTAAAAGATAACCAACTTTACAGCGTATCAATTATATTTTACGGACATACTATAGAATTAAGGGATAGTTTTAAATTAATACCTCAAGCATTAAGTAAGTTTAAGAAGATGTTTGATTTAAACGACGAATATGGAAAAAAAGAAGCGATAGCGTATTCTTATTATACTCCTGAAAATTACGGAGAAGTTGTTGATATTAAATATTATAGAACTTTATTGAAAGATGGAGATAAGAAAGCGTTTGATAATAATATGGATACTGATGCAAGTTATAACAAGAAAACTAAAACATTCAACCCATTAGATTATTATGTAGAATATTTAAGACTTGATTGTTTATGTCTAAAGAAAGGTCTTCAAAAATTTAATGACACTATAATGGAGATTACGGGGAATTTATCTATTTATGATAGTTTAACAATATCTTCACTTACGGATAAATATATGAAATTAAATGGCGGTTATGATAATGTTTATGAAGTATGCGGAAATTTAAGAGAATATATTAGTAAAGCGGTTTATGGTGGTAGGGTTGCTGTTAATGAAAAATATAAAAAGAAAGTTATAGAAGGTAAGATTGCTGACTATGATGGTGTAAGTTTATATCCTTCCGCAATAAATAGATTATGTAGAGAGATAGGATTACCAAGCGGAAAAGCAAAGAGATTAATGGGGCAAGATTGGAAAAGTTTTAAGTATTCTATATTAACAGTTCAAATTAAGAATGTAAATAAAAATCAACAAATTCCATTTATAGCACATAAAGGTGATGGTGTAATTAACTACCTAAACAAAGCCCCAGAGAAACCTATTATTATTGATAGCATTACATTAGAAGATTATATTAAATTTCATAAGGTTGAATATGAAGTATTAGATGGAGTTTATTGGGAAGGTATTTTTAATAATAAAATGGGGGAGTTAATTCAAAATTTATTTTCTACAAGATTGAAATATAAGAAATCTAAACCCGCTCTTGCTGAAACAATTAAATTAATGCTAAATTCAAGTTATGGAAAAACAGTAATGAAGAAGTCTAAACAAAAGGTTAATATTTTAAAATCAAATTATAAGGAGAATTTAGAGATTGACGATGTATTTGAAAGTTATGTATATAATAATTTTAGAACTATAAAGTCAGTTAGAAAATTAAATATATATAATTATGAAGTAGAACAGATATGCATAGATGATAGTTTTAACAGAGGTCATATAGGATGTGCTATTTTATCTATGAGTAAAAGAATTATGAACGAAGTTTTTGATATAGCAAATGATAATAATTTCCCTATATATTATACCGATACAGACAGTCTTCATTGTAATTTTGTAGATGTTAAACCCCTTGAAGATGAATATAAAAAAATTTATGGTAAAGAACTTAATGGTAAAAATTTAGAACAATTTCATACCGATTTTGACCTTGATGGAGCAGTTGAAGAGATATACGCAACAAAGTCTATTTTCTTGGGTAAAAAATCATATATGGATTATTTAGAAAGTAAGGATGAAAATGGTAATACTATTAATGGGTATCATAAGAGATTGAAGGGTATTACTGAAGCAGGATTAAATGCTGAAGCAAGTAAATATGAAAATTCTTTTACAGGACTTTATGAAGACCTTGCTAATGGTAATGAAGTTAAGATATTACTAAATCCTAAAGATAAAGTTCTTTTTGAGTTTAAGAATGGTAATGTTTCAACAAAAGGAGATTTTTTTAGAAATGTAAAATTTTGAAATTGTTATCTAAAGAATACAAATTATTAATAAAAATGTTATTGGAAGATATAAAAAATAAGAAGCAGATTGATGCTATAGCAAAACATAACCTTGATATAAGTATGTTTAATACCAAAGAAGATTTAAGTAAGCATTTGTTAGGTATTTCCAAGAAGAAGTATTATCAAAAAAATAAAGAAGCATACAAAGAATACTATAAACAAAATGCTGATGTTATTAAGGAAAAACACAAAGAGCAAAGAAGAGTAAAAAAAGAGAGCAAGATACCAATACAAATTGCGGTATAATTTTTAAAGACATTATCACCTTTAAAAATTCTAATCACGCTATCTATTTTCCAAATGTTTTTTCTTTTATTATCTGTATATATAAATATGCGTCTTCTGGTTTCTTGTTTAACTTATATTGTGAGTAAAAGTCTCCTATATTTTGTTTCATATCCATTATTTTATTATCTACTAAAAAGAATATTGCGTCGCTGGATTTAACTTGAATATGCTTACGGATACTTATCATACAGAACCCAAAGTTTTCAGTTTTAGGAAGTAAGAACCTACGCTTACATATTTCAATATCTTTATTAGGTAGAATTATAGACGGGACATATCCATAGTATTTACTTAAAATTTTCTGGCAATCATTTTCCATTTACTTTATGGCAAGATAAATAAAATATCCTATAATACAAGATATAGTAATAACACTTGCGGTAATAGATAAAAATTTGTCGCAATTAGGTTTTTCCTTGAATGAGTAATAGTTGCTATCTGGCATTTTTATTAATATAATCTATTTTCTTTTTTTTATTTTTTCCAAACATAGATGTATTCTCTGTATTCATTTCTATAATTTTTAACAAGTATTATTTTTTCATCATATTTTCCAAGAATAGTTTTTACATCTTCATACATATCTTTTGGTATATTCAGAATAAAATATCCTCCCTTTTTCATATATTTATATGAGTTTCTAACTACCTTGAAAAAGAACTTATCGTTAAAATCATCTTTATCCTTGTATTCAGGCATATCCTGATATATTTCAGTATCATAATAAGGAGGACTTGTAAAAACCATATCATAATCATATTTAGAAAAATCAACATTAGCACTATTATACCAAAACATTTTTACCCTATCTTTCACATTTAAAAAATCTATAATGTTATCGTAAGGTTTTTTCAATCTTTTATTTGTGTCAAATCCTATATAGTTAATATTTGGTAATGACATAGCACCTATCATTCTACCACCCCAACCAGCGGAAAAATCCAAAACAGTGCTGGGTTTATATTTACAATAGATATATTTAGCAACAATAGGTTTGAATAAGTTTATTGAACCATAATATAACTGAAAATATTTCATCATACTTTCTAACTCTGACTTTTCCTTTCCCTTATTGTTTTTCATATAACTAATGAAGTAAGGTTTTTTCATCTGTTCTTTATCCTTAAGAAACTCTATAAATGATATACCTCTTTTACTTTTTGTGTATATAGTATATCTGAAAAAAAACTGATTCATTAACTTTGACCCTATATATGTCTTTTGATTTATATCATTACACTGAGTATCCTTTAATTTATCCCAATCTTTTAATATTGTTTCATTATCATAATATCTTAACTGAATAATATCTTTTAATTTTATATTCATCTTTATTTATATTCAACAAAAAAAATATAAATATTTACCACAAAATTTTATCCGCCCAGTAAGAATTACTTCCCACAATTTTCCTTGTCTTGTTATGCCTAATTTTATAAAGTCGTCTTCTTTCTTTAGCATAAATTAATCCCATAGTCTTAGTGAAGGTTGGGAAATCCTGGTATTCAATTGCTCCTATACTTGCTATCTTCTCATTATTTTTATATACATCTATCTTCTTTTTAGGATTAGATGATTGCCGTAAATCTACCCCCAATTTCTTGGCTTGCTTCTTGCTGTAATCTGTTATAACATACATACTTTATTATAAGGTAGAAAAAATATAATACATAAAAATTAACTCCTATATTACTTTTTTTGATAAGGTGTTTATTTAGTTTCTCACATAGGTATATACCCTTTATAGTATGTCTTACATTTGGATTAGTTAATTTATTGATTGTCGTATTCATTTATCTTATCAAGGATTTAATAAAATCTGTTCTAATCTTATCAATCTCGCCGTTAAGTCATCAATAATAACTTTCATATCTTTATTTTCTTGGGTTCGCTGTTTGTTTTCTTTTATTAATTCCTGAACCCCTAAATTATAATAGTCATTTACAACATCCTTTTTAAGCATCCAATAAGCATCAGCATTAACTCTTTCACAAGCATCAGGAAATACATTATTAACATTTTGAGCCACATACCCACTATGATATTCTGTATATTTGGTTCTCAACTTTCCATTTTTATACTCCTTTTCTGGAGTAGGTGGTTTATATTGAAACTTTACTAATTCTAATTCTAATAACTTATCTAAGATATGGTCGTCAATAACAGGTTTTATATTTCGTTTTACACGCCTATCTGAAAGGTTAGTAATAGCCCCTGTTGTTGACATTTTCCAACCCGTTGTGATTGCGTAATTAGTAGCAGTAGTCATTATATCTTCATCAATCCACCAAAGCGTAGACTGGTCGCCTGGATTAACAATGATAGTTGTATTTCCGTTCTGGCAAATAGCACTACCATCTTGAAGACTATTTTCACAATTGCTATCCCACACATTCCATTGGTCTGTTGGTGCTCCTGCATAAATATTAGAACTAAGAGGTTTTCCTGCTAAATAAGTAGAAGTGAAAAGGTTCACTCCCGTGCTTGTGTTTATATAACAACTTTCTGTAGCAGTTCTAAACTCCATTTTATTACGAGCAACAACTTTCCCTGTAGCAGAAGTATTTGATAGACGGACTTCTCCAGTTGTTTGAAACCCTCCAAGAGTTATATTTCCACTTGTAGCAGTTTGACCTAAAGCAAGAGTAGATGTAGCACTTAAAGCATTTATAAAATCGCAGGATATAATTCCATTAGTGCTTAATGAGATATTCCTATTACTATCAACTTGAATATTTTTATAACAGGTTAGAGTGCTTCCCGTATCTGCTCCACCTCCTATAGTTAAATTGCCACTTGACTGAGCCCCTCCTATTGTTATATTAGCAGTTGTATTTGTATTACCTATTAGTAATGCTTGAGTAGCAGATGTAGAACTATATGTAGGGCATAATATAGAACCAGTTGTAGAAAGCGTTAAAGTTTTGCCTGTTGGTAAAGTTGTATTATCCGCCAAACTTATACCAGAAGAAGCACCACCAAGAGTTATACCTGCTGTAGTAGTTGAAAATAAACTAATAGCATTTCCCACAGAAATACCTCTGTAAATATCGTTTATAATTGAACCGCTTGTAGTCATTGTTAAAGTTTTTCCAATAGCAGTAACAACATTATCCTGTAAAGCAATGGAAGAAGAAACTCCTCCAATAGAAATTGACCCTGTAGTTAAACTAAATAGATTAATTAAACCCCCTGCTGTTGTGCCTTGAAAAGTATTATTCACAAGTTTTCCAGATGAAATCGTAATATCCCCAGATGTAAGTCCTACAGAAGTAGTAAAAACAGGAGCATTTATATTCGCCTTTAAATTCAAGGCTGATTGTGTTAATGTAGATATGGGCAAACTTAATTCATCATAAGCAGAACTAATAATCTCTTTATTCGTATTTGTGAGTAGTAATTTTGATGCCGTAGTATTATTTAATTTGAGTTTCCTTGAACTATGTAAATCTGCATTTAATTCTATATAAAGTATCCCGCTATCTGTCGCTTGATTTCCAACATATAAATCTGCTATTGTTGAAGTTGGATATAAATATGGTGTTCTGAATATTTTTGTATTAGCCACAGATGTATTTTGATTTAATCTTATAACAGAAGTGCTGGAAGAATTTCCTAAATCTATGAGAGAAGTGCTTGTCCCAAATAGAGAAATTGCTGACCCTGTTGTTGTCCCTGTTATCGTATTTACTAAAATTGTATTACTGAATGTATTAGATGTTCCTGAAAAAGTATTACTTAATGATAGAATAGCCATATCCGTATCCGTATAAGAAGATGATATAACCACCTTTGAAGCGTTTGTAAGAAGAAGTTTTGAGGCTATTTGTACTCCATTAAAAGTAATTAGAGGTGTTGTTATACCAGTTGTAAAAGTTGGATTTGCTATATTACTTTTAAGGTCTAATGCGGTCTGCGTTGGTGTGCTTATAGGTAAAGTCGTAGTATCATATGCGGAACTTATAAGATTTTTTGAAGCATCTGATAAAACTATTTTTGAGCCTGTTAGACTACTTACAAGAATATCTGGTGTAGTTATTTTTTTCCCAGTTCCAATTGTAGTATTATCATTAAAAGTAATACCTCCACCAGTGCCTAAATTATTTCCAAATGATATTGTCCCTGTTTGATTTAAATATAAACTAACAGCATTAGCAAAGGCATAACCTCGTATCGTTTCAACCACCAAGTATCCTGTTGGTGTAATTTCTATTTGCTTACCAGTTCCCATTAGTATTTTGTTGTTAATTGTTAATCCATTTGTATTGCTTGTATTTCCAAGAGTTAATGCCCCTGTCCCCGTTGTATAAAGACTTACAGAAGAACTTACTGGATTTGCTTGAATTGAGTTTGCGTTAAGTGATGTAATATTTGCTGTAGTTATGTTTGAGGTAGTTGTGTTTTCAGTTGTAATATTCGCTGTTGTAATTCCTGCTGTAGTTGTTGTTAAAGTTGGAATATTTGCGGATGTTAATGTTGCGGTTGTTGAATTAAGGGTGGTAATTGTCCCTACATTAGAAGTTAGATTTTGAATTGTTGCTGTATTTATCTCGGCAGTATCCACAACAAGATAGTCTATAATAGTTTCAACTAAGTTTGTTATCGCATTATAATTAGATGTTGAACTCATAATTTTATTTAAATAAATATTTTAAAAATAGTGTAATAAAAATAAAAAAATATTATATTTAGTGTAATAAAAGAAATGGCGGAAATAAATTCTAAACCTATTAAACTAACAAAAAAAGGATTGCCAGATAAAAGGGCAGAAAGCAGTAAGAAAAATCTTGAAAAAGGTAAGAGTATTATTAAACAAGCATTAGAAAAAATTAAGGAAACAAAGCGAGAAGTTAAACCTATAGTTTCTAAATCAGAAGTTATTTATAGTAGCGATGAATATTCTACGGATGAAGAAGAAATAATATTAACGACGACAAAAATAGATAAAGTGGAAATTAATAATCAACCTGTATCCATACCAAAATTAGAAAGAAGAGAAACGGAGGTAATAAATGGGGGAAGTGATTACTCCTTTACTTTTGAGAAGAAATTAGATGAGAAAATAAAGGCATTAAACGATGATTATACGCAAAAATTATCTATTATAGAAAATGATAGTAAATTAACAAAAGCAGAACTAAAAGCAATTAAAGAACAAAACCAAGCATTAAAAAAATCTATGACAAGCACATTCAGAACTCAAGCGGGGGTAATGAATACGGAAATGTATCTAAAATTCTAATCATACAAAAAAATTCTTCTTGTTCTTCTTACTTCCTTTTAGTTGGTTATTATTTTATTATTTTTTGTTGTCTTATAATAAAATAGATGAATACTGAAATTATCAATAAGGTGAAAATAAAACCTATCGTAAATAACATTACAGAAGAAATAACAGATGTTAAGGGTAAAGAACTCTTCCAAAATAATCTATGTAATATTTTTATCTGTGCTCGTAAGCGTAGTGGAAAGTCATCGCTGATTGGAAATATACTGAAAAAAATGGCGGATAAGAGAACAACTATTATCATATTTTCTTCAACCGCTAACATAGACCCCTGTTGGATAAATATAAAAGATGTGCTTGAAAAAAAGGGTATACCAGTTATAAGTTATACCCATTTTATAGATGATGAAACAGGTAATAATTTACTAAATGATTTCCTAAAAGAATTAGAGACGGAAGAAAAAGAAGAAGAACCAGAAGAGAAAAAACCTAATATTATGACTGGAGACGGAGTTTATCTTAAGTTTGGAGGAGAAGCGGAAAAAGAAAAGGTGAAAAAACCTTATGTCCCAAAAAAATCTGTTCCAAAGTATATTTTGTGCTTTGATGATTTATCTTCAGATTTAAGGCATATTTCAGTTATAAAAAATTTGAAAAGTAATAGACATAGGGGAATAATGAATATTCTATCTTCTCAATATTTTTTGGACTTAAATACTGGGGCGATGTCTAATCTGGATTATATGATTATTTTTAAAGGTCAAGATGAAGATAAGTTGGAAAAGATACATAAACGCCTTGATTTAGGTATTGATTATGAAACTTTTAAAAGATATTATGAATATGCGGTAAAAACTCCTTATTCCTTCTTGTATATTGATATTAGAAACGACCAGTATAGAAAAAACTTTAATGAACTACTTAAATAAAATTAATAAAAAAAAATTAAAAAAAATAATATATGCTTTATAATAAATACAATGGTTAAACGCAAAAAAATTAAGGGAGGGGCAGATGTTCCAACACTTACTAAACAAGAGGTCTTAGCAGACCCTAAAATTAAACAAGCCCTACAAACTTGGGCGGTTCAACAAGGTGGAAATGGAAGGCGTATGAGAGGGGCAGGATGGTGGGATGATTTTGTGGGGTGGTTGAAGGACAATAAAGTTATTTCTACAGTTTCTAAAATTGGAAGTGCTATAGCAGGGGCAGTTGGATTTGTTCCACTTTCGGCTGCTCTTGGGGCAGTTGCTACGGGAAGTTCCGCATATGGATATGGAAGAAAAAGAGGTGGAACTCATATGAAAATGATGGGAGGACAATATGCCCAATCTGTTGCTATGCCTTCAGTTAGTTCCGCAACGCCATATCTAAAATTTTAAAAAAAAATATTATATTCATTTATAATAAACATATGGAACAAGAAAATATAAATGGAGAAGGAATTTTTATGAGGGAAGCGGGTGTATTACAGCCTTCAGCAAGAAAACTTTTAGAAGAAGTAGGAAGTCAAGAGATAAAGTCTTTAGAAATTGTTAGAACACCTTTAAGTAGTTTCACAAAAGGATTTTTAAATACTATAAGTTTAGGTCAATTCAGTAAAATCAGTCAAAAGTATTATGATGAAATGTTTCACTTATCCCTGTGGATTAACGGACAATACAACTTGGAAAAAAATGAGGTAGTGTATTTTAATACCAAAAACCCAAAACAATCAAATAGTCAAGTAAGAGATGTCAAAAATATACCAGCAGGATTAACAATTCAACAACTCATAGATAATGCGAAGGCACGAATGGGGGCTGAAAACTTTAGTAATTACGATGCGGAGAAACTCAACTGCCAAAATTTTTTAATAAATGTTCTTGATGGTAGTGATATAGGTGATAAAGAAGATGGAGATTTTATTTTTCAAGATGCTACCAAGATATTCAAGGAACTTCCTGAATATGCGAAAGTTCTTGGAAAAGCAAGTGTGAAACTTGGGGCAATTTTTAATAGATTAATTTATGGAGAGGGGCAGGGTGGTTATGGTGAATGCGGAAAACCTATTGGAGAATGTATGTGTGGTGGAGGAAGAATAAACGCTACGGGATTAATTGATAGTAGAGAACCAACATTAAAATTCTAAACATATATTAGTTTTTGTATAAATTTTTATTATATATATCTGGTATATAATAAAGAATGTCTATATATAATTTAAGATACCCTCCACAAACTTATTACATAAATTCTAATGACCGAATTTCTGGGACAAATACGAACTTTAATTGTGCTAAACTTGACCTAATGGGTATGCCTTTTACTCATTGTTGCGTTAAACAGGCTGGTATTCCTAAAGTATTCCCAAATATTCCTACATCATATAACACTTTCACCTTAAAAGAAGGGGCTGTTAGTAGAACAATTACATTAGAAGTTGGATACTATAACAAAAATACTATGATAGCGGTTTTACCTGCTTTATTAAATTCCGCTTCTGCCTTGAATGGTAATAATTGGGTTTATACTATGTCTTATAGGACTTCAACGCAAGTTCAAGATTTTAAATATACTTTTTCTGTTTCTGGTAATGGGGCATCTCAACCATCATTTATATTTACAACAAATCAGATATATCTTCAGTTAGGTTTTGATGTCGGGACAAGTGTATTTGTAGCAAGTAGTTTAACGAGCACTAATATAATCAATTTCAATCCCACAAGTAAGTTATACATAAGAAGTGATTTAGTTAGTAGTTCTACGGATAATATTTTACAAGAAATTTTAAGTGCTGATCTGGTTGGTTTTGGTAGTTCAATATTTTATCAGAATCAGGGTAATCTTGACCTTGAAAGCAAAAAATTAGTTGGAAGTGCTAAAGATAGTTTTAATATCCAATTAATTAATGAAAATAATCAGTTAGTTGATTTACAAGGACAGGACTGGTCTTTCAGTATTGTTTTCTTTGTTAGACAAGATACTCAGGAACTAATTCGTGAAGACCTTAAGATTAAAACTATGGAAAGACTTTATAAAAATGAAGAGCAAAAATTACAGGACATTATACCAGATGAAGAAGTTAAAATATATACATAAAAAAAGGGTATACGCATTTTATAGATTTATGATTAGTTATTTACTACACTACTTAAAAATGAATTGAAAAAAAAATAAAAAAAATAATATTATATGCTTATAATAAATAATGAACTCATTAGAAACTCCTATGGCGGAAATGTCCGTCGGAACTAAACTTAATACCCCAGAATTAGACTGGTCTTCTAAGGGGCTTTCACACCCCCAGAGAATATACTCAAAAATAAATGTTATCAATGGTGTGAATTCAGGCACACTTTCCACCTCAACACAGGGAGCATTTTCTTTCCAAATCCCTGCTAAGGTGCTTTCGCTTAAAGATAGTTATGTGACTATGGATATAGAAATTGCTACTGCTGGTGCTGGTGCTCCCTGCTCAGTTATTAATGGAAATCTCGGTAATATATTTTCAAGGGTCGTTTGTACAGCGGATAATAATGCGGTGCTTTTTGACATTAATGATTTTCATAGATATGGTTCTATGCTTCACGCTGCTTCTATGAAGTTTGAAACTTTGGAACAAGAATGTGTTAGTGATATGGAATTTTTACCTTCTGGTGCTACTTCTGCTGCTGTTAGAGCAATTGCTCGTCGTAGTCCTTATAATGTTTTACAAAAAAATTCTATCCCCGTATTTACCCCTGGTGCTACTATCCCTGTTATTATTGCTGATAAAGCCCCTCTTGATAGATTTCAAGGTGGATTAGATACCGCTACCCCTCTTGTCTCAACATTCGCACATCAAGAAAATTTAAACCCTAACTCTTATAGACATTTTATTCAACAAACTAATGCGACATCCGTGGCTACCGCTTACTCTATTCAATTTAGATTAAAGGATTTACTTCCTCATACCATCTGTAGCCTTGACCAATTACTTTATTTTGGTGGAGCACAAATTCAACTTGATTTCTATCTTAATAATATTGACTACGTTGGCTTCCTCGCTGGAACTACCGCACTTCTTACCACTGCTGCCCAACTTCCCGCTACTACTTTCTCTAATTTGGCTTTTAATTTATGCACTGAAAATAATATTAATACTATTAATGCCGTAGTAAATAAAGTAAAAAATGAAGGTTTGACAATTCCCATCCCTTATATATATGGTAGTAAAACTTCTATAGGGTCAACTGCCCCAAATGTTAATCAAGTTATAACCAGAAGTTCAGGGGAAAAACTTAGATTTGTGGCGTGGGCACCATTCCCATCTACAGCATTAAGAGATATTATTAACTCTCATTCGCAATTGGTATGTGCTACTATTTCAGGTCAAGGAACTTATACAACCGCTTTTGATACATATAATACGAGCCTGGATAACATCTTCATAAAATCTCAATCAACAATAGACTGCGGTCGTGGGGAACATTTCCTTTACAATAAAAATGAACTTAGGGGTTCAGCCCTACAGGGTGTTGAAGCACTTAATAATGATTTTGTTCATATTGATAGTTGGATTGGAAAAAGTTTGTGTGAATATGACCCTTCAGTTTCAGACGGATTGCCTATTACAGAAAACCATACCTGGGGTCTTACTGCAACTTTTACGGCTTCAGATGTATATCAACATTATGTCTATTATTGTATGGAAAGAAAACTCGTTCTTGGAAACTTCAGCGTTCAAGTCATCTAAACAAAATAAAAATAAAAAAATTAAATTTTTAAAGGTGATAATGTCTTTAAAAATTATAAATAGATTTGTTTATGTATCTGCTGTATCTACTCCGTTAAACTCAAGAATAAGAGTAAGAAGTTCTGTTCCCGCTGGAGAAAAAGCGGTATTATCTGGATTTATTAATTTAAAATTGTAAGTTCCGTTAACTCTAAATGGTTTGTAAGGTTGAAAACTTATATCACAAAATTGTTGAGCTGGATAAGTTGAATCGCTATATACCATCGCCATAGGCTCACCATTTGTTAAATCGCTTGTAAGAGTAAGATACAACTGACCATTAGTGTGTATTGTGTCTTCTGTGAAACCTGCTGATTTTATATGTATTGACTTCACTTGGAAATTAACATTAATACTCGCTGTAGCATTATTAGAAGCGGTGTAAGTTAAGAATATTGCTTTATTGACTTTCATTTGTTTTATTATAAGGAAGATAATTTATTTAATTTTTTTCTTTACTATTAATAAATGGTTAAAATAACTAAACAGAGACCTCGTAGATTATTTTACGATGATAAGAATGGTAGGTATTTCTACTTAATTAACAAGAAGAAAAAATATATTAAAGCACCAAAGGATATTACTGCTAAAGCAATAGCACGGGTTAATATACAGAATGTCTTACAAGTTCCAGTTAGAAGAAAAGCGATTAGACCAAGAGAAACTATTAAACCAATTACTAATCAATCAATAATTACTAAATTTGTCCCTATAGCACCAATAGCACAAAATCTTACTGATAAAAAATACGATATATATAAGACTAAAGATGACATTGAAAAAAGATTAACTAAAATGGAAGAAAAACAAAAATTAGAAGATACAAAACCAGAAGAGAATAAATTGTTTAATCCACAAAAAGCACCTAAACCAACATCTGGTAATGTTCTTAAAAATGCGTATAATATGTGGAAGCAAAGACAGGAAGATGATAAGGCTTTAAAAAAACAATTAAAGGAACAGGCTGACGCAGAGAAAAAAGCAGTTAATACAGGTATGACTGAAACAAATCCGCCTGGCGATGTAGAAGATGAAGGAGATATATCTACCGAACCTACTGGATTTTTTGGAAATATGTTTAAAGGTAAAAAAAAACCTAAAAAAACAAATTATACGGAAAATGAGATAGTTGAACTTGCTAAAAGTTATTCCGCATATAAAACATCATTTCCTCCAATTGAATGGGTTGTTAATGAAGTTAAAAAATTAACTAATAGGAATATTCCTGGAGTTGCTGTATATCAAAGAGCAAAAGATAGATATGTTCCTCCTAATACAACTCCTATTGAAGAATTAAAAACGGAAGAAGAACCCCGTATTGGTATAGTTAGAACTGGTAATATACATACACTTTCTGGTTTAGGCACTTTCTATAAATTAAATGGATACGGCGATTATGAAAATGATGATGATGGAATTTTTAATGATGAACTACAAGAAATATTTAAAGATAAAATGAATAAGTTTTTACCTGTGATAGCGTCTGATAAAATGGATACACTTTTACCCCTTGTTAATAAGGACACGAAAAAATTTGGATGGATACAAAATACAGAAGTTCAAAAATCTGGAGGAAGACACTGGGTCGCCTACTTTATAGATGTTCCTAATATGGAAGTTAATTACTATGATAGTCTCGTTGAAAATGATGGAATACCACTAAAAGAAAGTATGAAAGGACTTAAGAAAATTATTGATAAAATACACCCTGAATATTACCTTAAGTTTAAATATTCTACAATAAGAGACCAAAATCCAAGTTCAAAAAATTGTGGTTATTTTGCCCTGAAGTTTATTATGGATAGGTATAGAAATGTTCCATTTAAATCTGCTTCTGGATATGATAAAGTTTATGAGGATTATGGTGAAGGCGAGAAGATGATAAAACGCTTTAAGAAATATTTATAAAAAGAATTTTACTTATTATTTCTATATATAAAGATGAATGAAACACAACCTTATATTTATGAGTGTATTTGTGGCACAGATTTGGTTTATACTATTCTTTCCGTTTTAGGTTTTGTAATACCTTTATTGATAAGTGAAATACTTCCGTTGAGTAATTGCGAGGCAAATGGTATAATAGATGGTATTATAAAATTAAGTAAAAATAGAAGAATAGTTGCCCCAAGAAGAGGAGGATAGATTTTTAAACTTGATTATTAGTTTAAAAATGAATGAAATGCTTACTTGAAATATCTTTGATTTGTAGTTAAAAAACAATAATCTCTTAACGCTTCAGGTTTCACAAAATCTTTCTGTAAAAGTCCCGCTATAAACTTCTGGTCTTTTTTAATAACATCACAATATTTTTCACCTGGGTATTTGGTCTTTTCACCAAATTTTCTTTTAGTTGATATTTCCATCATTTCTTTAACATATTCAGCCTTGCTTTCTGGTCTAAAATATAATTGACATATTTTACCCTTGATTTCATTGTAAGATAATAATTCTTCTGTTTTTTGATAATATTCATATTTACATTTTTCAGGAGTAGGAGTTCTCTCACGAATTATAGGGGGAATTGGAGAAATATTTTCTACCTGATTTGGGCGGGGAAGTAATCTTTTGTGATTTGACATTTTGCTTTTTTATAATAAAACACATTTCTTTAAATATCATTTTTAGAATTTGATAAAATGTGTTTTTTTAATTTTACCCAAGATTTCACGGGGATTTTCTATTATTAAATTTTAAACAAGATTTCAGGGGGATTATTAAAATTTTTATAAATCTATTTAAAGATTTTATTATTTTTTTATTTTAAACTGATAAATTAGTTCATTATCACTTTTTTAGTTTTTAAACGAGATTTCAAGGAGATTATTAAAATTCTGTCAATTTTTGGGAAATATTTTTTTAAGACTGAAATTCCTGGGGGAATTTTGAAATTTTTTGTCTAAACTGATTTTCACGGAGAAAAACGATTTTCCCGAGTTTAGACAAAAAAG
>Ga0114969_10002025_pt1 | contig 16803 bp, 13 predicted proteins | sample M_130807_MF_Meta_FD_87316 | JGI IMG/M metagenome (GOLD analysis project Ga0114969, IMG submission 87316) | Freshwater microbial communities from Lake Montjoie, Canada to study carbon cycling - M_130807_MF_MetaG | ecosystem: Environmental > Aquatic > Freshwater > Lake | place: Lake Montjoie...
AGGATTTTCGATAGCATTTTTAGGAAATATACTTAAATAATCGCCTTCAATTTTTTGCAAAGAAGTGCTAAAATTTTCAAAACCACCATGATAGTTTAAAGCTACAAAGAACAACATCGCCATGGAAAAAATCATCACAAAAGATTGGGCGGTGTTAGTCCAAATCGACGCTCTAATTCCGCCAGCAAAACAATAAATTAAAACGATTAATGCGCCAATAATTGCGCCAATATCATAACTCCAATTAAACAAAACATACATGGCTTTACCGCCCGCCCGTAGTTGCGCCGCCGCGTAAATTGATAAAAAAATTATTAAAATTAGCGAAGATAAAAGTCTTACTATTTTAAATTCTTTGCCCGACCAACGCGCGAGAGTTTCGGGAAATGATATGGCATTAATTTTTGCCGAGGCCACGCGAATATTTTTAAAAGCAAAAAGTGAGGCACAAAAATCACCAATAACCAATGGTAAAAAAATCCATATTACCGCCAAACCGTTGAGATAAGTATAGCCGATTATGCCGATAAACATATAACCGCTATTGTTGGTGGCAACCGCGCAAAGAGCAATCATCCATGGCTTTTCGGTGCGACTTGCGAGCAAATAATCTTCGCTGGTTTTTTTGCTTTTTAAGCCCGAAAGTAAACCGATTGCAACGAATAAAACTAAGAATGTAATGAAACTTAAAGCGACCATTTTATGTAAAAAAATTATAAGATTATTTTTGAAACTAAATCGCGTATTATAAAAAATAAATCGAAAGCATCAAGGAAGTTTTAAAGAATTAATTATAAAGAAAAAATTCAAACTAAAATGGCGAGATTAATAAAAATCTCGCCATTTTTTATTAAATTAAATCGACTAAAAATTAGCGATTTGCTTCAACTTCAATTACTAATTCAACTTTATCAGCAACTCCTGGTAAAGCATATTTCATGCCGAAATCTGAACGATTGATTGTAGCTTTTGCACTAAAACCAATTGTAGGTTTTTGGCTCATTGGATTTGGTGCTGATTTGTTAAATTCAGCTTTCAAAATTACTTCTTTAGTAACTCCAAGCAAAGTTAAATCACCGACGATTTGAGCTTTATTTTTCTTGCCTTCAACGATAATTTTTTTACTAACAAATTTGGCAGTTGGAAAGTTTTTTACATCGAAAAAATCTTTACCTTTTAGATGATTTTCAAACTTAGGCAATCCAGTTGCGATGCTATCAGTTTTGATTTCAACTTGCACTGAAGAGTCTTGTGGTTTTTTTTCGTCAAACACAATTTCTCCAGAAATATCGGTAAATTTTCCTGAAACTTTTGAATAACCAAAATGATCGGCAATCCACATTACGCTAGTGTGATTTTTTTCGATTGTATATTTATTTTCTGCACTAGAGGTATCTTGCGCCAAAGCGATTTTAGAAGAAGTTAAAGCGACAAAAATAATCGCTAAAAAAGTAGTTATTTTTTTCATAAATTTCGTTAAAATTGAGATTTGTATTTGGAATTTTTTAGTAATTTAAAACTATCTGTCTTAAAAATTTTTTCAAGAAATTAATGAATTTAGAATTATAATTTTTATAAAAGATTTTTAATTTTATTAATTAAAAATTTAGATTTTTCAATTTCGAAAAAACCAATATAAGTTTTTATAATATTCAAGATCTTGATGATCTTAAGCAACTAAAAATACTAGAAAAATTAATGCACCCAACTCTGGTCGCAGGTGGATCATCTTGTTGCGCTATTTGAGGAGGCTGAGGCGAACTCTCTTGTTGCGGTCTGTTATAAATAAGGCCCCCCAATTCTTTTAACTGCGGATTTTTACTTTCTAATTTTGACATTTCTTCCTTGCCAACAACTTGCTCTATTATCAAAAAACTTACGATTTCTTTAGCTTTTTTATTATACATTTCTGTATTATCAGAATAAGGTTTAAGCCCATCAGCTATTGCATCTCTTTTATCCTCCCCAGCAATTTTTCCAATAATATCCCAGGAAATCTGGTTAGTTAACATTTTCTCTTCAGAAAGTTTTTTAACCAAAGCCATCGGCGATAATAAATATGATCTTACTACATCGCTATTAAGTGGATCAAAATTACCAACCATTATATCTTCACCATGATTATTTATGATCGCTGAAATTATCTCCTTATCCGCAAATGAATATAAAATTTTCGACTCTTCATTTTCATCTTTAATCATTGTGGCATAAAGTGCTTTTTTGAAATGGGTGCCGATATTAGAAGCACAACCATCTTTTAAATGTCTCAACAAAATATCAACAGATAAATTTTTGTTACAAAAACAATGAGCTAATTCTTTTTTATTTATTTCAAAAAAACTCTTTAATTTTTCACTATTGTCTGGATTGTCAAAGCCATCTATATCTACTTTTAATAAATCGAAGAAAAACTTCTTCACTTTTTCTGCATCGGGATTATCAGCTTTTAATAATTCGTTGAAAAGGGTATTTATTTCTGCTTGTTTATGCTCTTCTATTCCAAAATTTGTAAAATTTATTTGATCTGCTGTGTTTGAATCAACCTCCTTAATATCTCCAACTTTATCTTTAAGATAGTCGCATAATTTTGTATTTTCAACGAAATAACTTTTAACGTCAAATGTTACTCCTCCAAGACACAATAGCTGATTTAACTTTTCTAATTCTTGTGGTTTATATAAAAGCTTGTCCGCTGAAGGTGAAAAATTATTTTGTAATTCTGTTTTAAATTCTGGCTTTAACATTGCGGATAAAAGCGAAGCTTGGTTTTGTATATCAAAATAAGAAATCAAATCACTAACGCTTATTGGCTTTTCATTAATTTTTAAATCTGCGCCAAAGGTTGCTTTTAAAGTCCCAATTCCCGATACGCTAATGCAATCACTTAAATCTTTATCACCGACAATTTTAGTTAAAAAAGTATATTGTTTTTTTGATCGATTTTTAACTAAACTTAAGGTGTCTTTTGCATTTACAAGCATTCTCCTCATAGAAAGATTGTTAATTAGATCTAAAGCTAATTCATTATCTTGCAATCTTTCAATAAAGGGCTTTAAACCCTTTAAATTGCCTTGGTTTATTTGATTTTTATTAATAAACTCATTTACAAATTCAAATTGCATTGCCTCCCTTGGTTGAAGGGCCTTGGTGAAATCAATAAAATTTTTAACATAATTTTCTGATGCTGAGAACTTAGTTATGTATAAATCAGTTGATAAATCAGATCTATTTTGTAAGCCAACTTCCTTCATCATGTTGGCAAGGTCTTGAGGGGTCATATTTGGGGATCTTTCGCTTTTAAGAAAATCATTAATTAACCGCTCTTTAGACCAATCCTCCTTAAATTCAGCACTTTTTATCATTTTAACAAAATCTTCGACATTTATTCCCGATGATCCTTCGCTTTTAAGAAAATTATCAATTAACCGCTCTTTAGACCGATCCTCATTAAATTCAGCACTTTTTATCATTTTAACAAAACCTTCGACATTTATTCCCAACGATCTTTCGCTTTCAAGAAACTCAACGATTATATTTTCTTTTGCAGAATCATCTTTGATATCTGCGTCTTTAATTATTTTAATAACATCATCACTAGTTTTTACGGATGATTGGGAGGATTTAAGGAACCCTTGGATTATATTTCCTTTTGCAACATAATTTTTGATCTCCGCTTTTTTAATTATTTCAATAACATCATCACTAGTTTTTACGGATGATTGGGAGGATTCAAGGAACCCTTGGATTATATCTCCTTTTGCCAAATCATTTTCGATCTTCGCGTCTTTAATTATTTTAATAACATCATCACTAGTTTTTATGGATGAGTGGGAGGATTTAAGGAACCCCCGGATTATATTTCCTTTTGCAACATCATATTCGATCTTCGCGTCTTTAATTATTTTAATAACATCATCACTAGTTTTTATGGATGAGTGGGAGGATTTAAGGAACCCCAGGATTATATTTCCTTTTGCAGAATCATTTTCGATCTCCGCTTTTTTAATTATTTCAATAACATCATCACTAGTTATTTCGGATGATTTGGGGGATTCAAGGAAACTCTGGATTATATTTCCTTTTGTAAAATCATTCCCGCCGGTTAGACTAGGCAATATTTCACTCCAAGTATTTTTTTGTAACATAAATAAGATTTTTTAATATTAAATTAAGGATAACCTTTTTTATTTTATTAAAAAATATTACTCAACAAAAAATAAATTAACTTAGTGTAATTAAATCTAAGCACCGTGGCAGTTTTTATATTTCTTACCACTCTTACAAGGACATGGCTCGTTGCGACCAACCTGCCCCCAAGTTGAAGGATCACGCGAATCGCGATTCTCTGGATCAACATGACTACGAATTGGCGCCGTTGGCACTTTAACATTTTCATTTTTGGCCGGCGAAAAATTGGGTTCGACTCGCGATTCAAAAGTTTTTGGCTTTGGCGCTTGAGCGATTAAATTAACTTCGCCTTCATTTGAACTCACAGAAATTTCAACATGAGAAAGCCTAGAAATCAGCTGTTCTTCGACCCTAAGCATCATATCTTCAAACATATTGAAGCCTTCTTTTTTATATTCAATCAACGGATCTTTTTGCGCATATGCTCGCAAATTAATGCTTTGACGCAACTTATCGAGTGAAAGCAAATGATCTTTCCACTCAGAATCGAGAGTGATTAAGAAAATTTGTTTTTCAATTTTGCGCATTATTTGATCGCCATATTTTTGCTCTTTATCAGCGAAATGTTTGGTAATTTCTTGATTGATAAATTGTATAATTTCTTTTTCTAAAGCGCCGTCTTGTTTGGCTATTTCATTGATTTCAAGCCTTAAACCATAAATTCTAAATAATTCTCTTTCGAGCAAAGAAATTTCCCATTTTTCAAAATATGAATTTTTTGGAATGCAATCATCAACCAAATCTTGATTAATTTGATTTATAATTTTTTTAATTTTTACTGAAACATCATCGGCAACAATCAATTCATTGCGCAATGCGTAAATATTTTTTCTTTGATAATTAACTACATCATCATATTTTAATAAGTTTTTACGCATTTCATAATTGCGGGCCTCAACCTTTCTTTGAGCGCCATGAAGAGTCTTGGTAATCATCGGGTGAAATATCGCCTCATCGTCTTTTAAACCAAATCTCGAAAGCATATTTTTCAATTTATCCGAACCAAAAATACGCATTAAATCATCTTCGAGCGATAAATAAAATTTTGATTTTCCTGGATCACCTTGGCGTCCGCATCGACCACGAAGTTGGTTATCAATTCTGCGACTTTCATGTCTTTCAGTTCCTAGAACATAAAGCCCTCCGGCCTCAATCACAATTTTTTTATCTGCCTCAACTTTAGCTTTAAGTTGCTTAATTTTTTCGGGATCAATTTCATCGCCGATAATCATTTCAGGATTTCCTCCAAGCATAATATCGGTTCCGCGCCCCGCCATGTTGGTAGCGATGGTAATGGCACTTGGAATCCCCGCTTGCGAAATTATTTCTGCTTCTTTTTCATGATATTTGGCATTCAAAACATTGTGAGGCAATTTATGTTTTTTTAATAATTGTGACAAATGCTCAGACTTCTCGATGCTTACAGTACCTAGCAAAACTGGCTGTTTTTTTTCGTAAGATTCTTTGATAGATGCTATTATGGCGTCATATTTTGCTTGTTCGGTTTTATAAATTTCATCATCTTCATCAAGACGACTAACGCTACGGTTAGTAGGAATTTCAACAACTCTTAAATTATAAATCTCTTCAAACTCAACGGCCTCATTGGTTGCCGTCCCCGTCATTCCAGATAATTTATTATATAAACGGAAATAATTTTGAAAAGAAATTGAGGCCAAAGTTTGGTTTTCATTGCGAACTCTCATACCTTCTTTGGCTTCCAAAGCTTGATGTAAGCCATCGGAGAATCTTCGTCCTTCTTGCATTCTGCCCGTAAATTCATCAATGATTACGACAGAGCCATCTTTAACAATATAATCAATTTCATTTTTAAAAATTTTGTGCGCTTTCAAAGCTTGATTTATATGGTGAACTATCGAAATATTGTTCGGATCATAAAGCGTTGAATTTTCTAAAATCGCCTCTGAACTTTTTAACATTTTTTCAACAAATTCAATGCCAGCATCGGTTAAAAAAACTCCTCGATCTTTTTCTTCAATTAAATAATGTTCGGCTTGAAGCTTAGGGATTAAACGATTTATCGACTCATATAATTTCGAATTATCGTTAGTTGGTCCAGAAATAACGAGTGGTGTGCGCGCTTCGTCAATCAATATCGAATCGACTTCATCAACAATTGCAAAGTTGCGTCTTTGCACCATTTCATCAAAATCATATTTCATGTTATCGCGCAAATAATCAAAGCCGAGTTCGTTGTTGGTCGCGTAAGTAATGTCGCAATTATAAGCTTGTTTACGCTCTTCATCTTCAATATCATTAGTTAAGCAACCCACTTTGAGACCTAGAAACTCATGAACTCTGCCCATCCACGCTGAATCTCGCTTCGCTAAATAATCATTCACCGTAACGATGTGAACACCTTTGCCCGTAAGTGCATTTAAATAACTTGGCAAAGTTGCCACCAAAGTTTTTCCTTCTCCCGTGCGCATTTCGGCAATTTTTCCTTGATGTAAAGCGATGCCACCAATTAATTGAACATCAAAATGACGCATTTGTAAAACACGCTTAGAAGCTTCTCTAACAACGGCAAACGCCTCATGCAAAATATCGTCAAGAGTCTCACCTTTTTCTAAACGATATTTAAATTCTTGAGTTTTGTTTTTAAGTTGATCGTTGGTAAGACTTGCTATTTGGGTTTCGAAAGCATTAATTTTTTCAACGTCTTTTGTTAAAGCTTTGATATTGCGTTCATTTACCGAACCAAAAATTTTTTTCGCAATAAGATTAATCATGATAATATTTAATAAATAGTTTTAATATCGGCGCCACAATTGATAAGCTTTTCGGCGATTCTTTCATAACCGCGCTCAAGATGATAAAGACGATTAATGGTAGTTTTTCCTTCCGCCACTAAACCCGCCAAAACTAATGAAACCGAAGCGCGTAAATCGGTTGCCATAACTTCCGCACCCTTTAAATTTTTTACACCTTTAACAATCGCCAAATTACCGCGCGACTCAATGTTGGCGTTCATTCTCACTAATTCAAGAATATGCATAAAACGATTTTCAAAAATGTTTTCTTGGATAGTTGAAACGCCGTTTGATAAAGTCATCAAAGCCATAAATTGAGCTTGCATATCCGTTGGAAATCCTGGATAAGGATTAGTTGAAATGTTGACGGCATTAATAAAATCCTGGTTGCGCGATACTTCAATAACATCATTTTCAAGTTGTGTAAAAATCAATCCAGCTTTCTCTAATTCATCTTTAAAGCCAGTTAAAATCCAACTTTCCAAACCTTTAATTTTAATTTTTCCTTTGGTAATTCCGGCCGCGATGGCGTAAGTTCCGGCTTCAATTCGATCGGCAATAATTTTATGACGAGCGCCATGTAAATTATCAACGCCAATAATTTTAATTTGCGGAGTTCCAGCCCCCGAAACTTTGGCGCCCATAGCATTTAGGCATTTCGCCAAATCAATAATTTCAGGTTCGCAGGCCGCATTATAAATTATAGTTTCACCTTTTGCCAAAGAAGCCGCCATCATAGTATTTTCGGTAGCTCCAACTGATACTTTTTCAAAATGAATTTCGGCGCCTTTTAAGCGACCACCCTCAACAACACCTTCGACATAACCTTCATGTAATTCAAATTTTGCACCCAAAGCTTCGAGTGCTTTTAAATGCAAATCTACGGGACGAGTGCCGATGGCGCAACCACCCGGAAGTGAAACTTTGGCACGACCGCACTTAGCTAGAAGTGGTCCGAGAATAAAAATTGAAGCACGCATTTTTCGCACCAAATCATAATCGGCGACAGGATTGTTAATATTTTTCCCGTCCAAAATCATTACGCGCCCTTGATTTCCCTGCTCTTTATCATAACCATCAAGAGTAACTTCAACCCCAAGATTAATTAATAAATTCGCCATGGTTGAAATATCAGAGACATGCGGAACATTTGTTAGAGTAAGCTTGTCGTCACATAAAATTGACGCAACCATTAAAGGCAAAGTGGCGTTTTTAGCGCCACTAATTTGCACCTCGCCATAAAGTGGCACACCGCCATTGATAACTAATTTTTTCATGATTTATTTTTCATATTTTCTTACAAGCTCATCGAGCAATCTAACGCCGAAACCAGTCGCACCTTTATGCGCCAAAGCATCACCCTTGCCTTTCCACGCAACTCCAGCAATATCAAGATGCGCCCACTTTGTATCGCCAACGAATCTTTGTAAAAATTGTGCAGCCGTTGTACTGCCAGCTCCACGACCACTTCCGACATTTTTCATATCGGCAATATCGGAATTAATCATTTCGTCATATTCTTCGCCGAGTGGCAAACGCCAGACCTTCTCGCCAGTTTTTTGCCCTGATTCTTCAAGATTTTTTGACAAAGAATCATCATTACTAAACAAGCCGGCGTAAATATCGGCAAGCGCTACGATTATTGCCCCGGTAAGGGTTGCTAAATCGACAATAAGTTTTGGCTTAAATTTAGTGTTGGTATAATGCAAAGCATCCGCCAAAACTAAGCGACCTTCGGCGTCAGTGTTGATCACTTCGATAGTTTGCCCCGACATTGAACGCACGACATCTCCTGGGCGTTGCGCCGTTCCTGACGGCATATTTTCGACCAAACCAATTACGCCAACCGCGTTAATTTTAGCATTTCTTTCTGCCAAGTTTTTCATCAAACCAACTACCACCGCAGAACCAGCCATATCGGTTTTCATATCTTCCATATTTGTGGCAGGTTTAATCGAAATTCCACCGGTATCGAATGTAACGCCTTTGCCAACGAACGCCAAAGGTTGCTCACCTTTTTTGCCACCGTTCCATTTAAAAACCACTAGGTTTGATTTTTTTTCACTGCCCTGACCAACTCCGAGAAGCGATCCCATGCCCAATTTTTTCATTTCAGCTTCACCCAAAACTTCAATTTCAAGTCCTTTTACTTTAATTTTTTTACAAATTTCGGCATAGCTTTCAGGGTTTAAAATATTTGACGGCTCAGAAACCAAATCGCGGACGAAGAAAATATTTTTTGCTAAAATTTCTAATTCGGCGAAAATTTTTTGAGCGGATTTTTCATCGCTAGTTGAAAATTTTAATTCTGCGACTTTAATCTCTTTATCTTTTTTCTTTTTTTCAAAATATTTGTTAAAGCGATAAGATTGTAAAAGCGCTCCGAACGCAAGATTGGCAACATTCTTCGCCTCATCATTAAAATGATTTAAGACTTCGATTGTGGAATATTTAGTGCCATTTGCCAACATTAAAATTCTAGCGCCGATTTTGTTTAAGGAATTGTCATCAATTTTTTTCTCATCACCACAACCAAGAAAAATTTCAACCGAATCTTTATTAGCTAAAAGCGCCGATTGTAAAAATTTTGCCTCGAATTCAAGAGAATCTTGGGCAATTTTTAAAGTTGGTAAATTATTTTTTTTCAATAATTCTTTAGTGATTAAATGAATTTTTAAACTGATTTTTGTAGCTTTTGAAGCCTTGCCATTATTGGCCTTAGCATCATTCAAAGAATTATTTTTTTTAATAAAAGTGATTTGCATTTTTTTAAGAAAAATTTGTTAAAATTGATTTGCCTTACATTGTTTATTTCAATTTAAATAATTTATTTTAAAAAACCACAAATAAAAAATATGACAAAAAAATAGCTCGTTTCCTTTTTTTTTATGGATAAGATAATTTAACTCATTATAAAAATTTTATTAAAAATTTATGAATTCTGGAGATTTAATTATTTTAATTTCTTTAATAAGTATGGGATTTTTTGGAGGATTTTCTCATTGCCTTGGCATGTGCGGACCCTTTGTTTTAACGCAAGTTTCAAATAATTTGAGTCGCACTAAAATTAATGATTTTAAGGGTTTAAAAAAATTGTCGAAAATCGCCTTGTTCCCCTACCATTTAGGTCGCATAACGACTTATTCTTTAATTGGTTTCGTTTGCGCCTTACTTAGAATTAATCTCGATAAAAGTTTTGGCATCGAAATTTTATCGGCATTATTACTATTAATAGCTTGCGGAGTTTTTATCAGTTTTTTCATCACCCAAAATTCTTTAAAAATTCATAAAATTTTTAAATTTTTACCAAAAAAATCTTTTAAAAAATTTAATTTATTCGCTCCTTTATTTAAAATATTTAGCAAGAAAATTAATTTCTTATTAATTAATTCTTCAGGTTTAAAAGGTTATTTACTTGGTTTAATTTTAGGATTTATTCCCTGCGGAATGCTCTACGGAGCTTTTGCGTTAGCCAGTTCTTTATCAAATCCATTTTTAGCTTTTTTTGGCATGTTTTCATTTGGCGTTGCTACTTTTTTTGCTTTATTTTTCGTCAGTTTTTTTGCCAAACTAACTTTTAAACTTCCTGAATTTAAAATTATTGCAAATATTGTTGTAATCATTAATATTATCATGCTTTTTAAAATGTTTTTACAAAAAATTCTTTAAAATATTTTGAAAAATTTCATAAAATTATAATTTAGAAAAATAACATTATGACCAGCACTCACAACACTTCATCTACCGTCGATTACAATTACGACATCTTAAAACTTTTCACTCTGGCTGCGACTTTTTGGGGAATTTTTGGATTTTTTGCAGGAGTATTAATTGCCTCGCAAATGGCTTTCCCAATTTTAAATCTTAACCTCGAATATACCAGTTTCGGCAGACTGCGTCCACTTCACACTTCCGCCGTAATTTTTGCTTTTGGCGGTAATGTGCTTTTTGCCTCTAGCTTATTTGTCGTTCAGCGCACATCTGCATCGCGCTTGTGGGGATCAGATTCTTTACATAAATTTATTTTTTGGGGCTATCAAGCTTTCATCGTAATCGCCGCTCTTGGTTATATTTTCGGAGTTACTCAAGCCAAAGAATATGCCGAACCTGAATGGTATGCTGACTTACTTTTATTACCAGTTTGGATCAGCTATTTCATTGTGTTCATCATGACTTTACGCAATCGCAAAGAGCCTCACATTTATGTTGCCAATTGGTTTTTTTTAGCCTTTATCGTCACCGTTGCAATTCTTCACATCGTTAATAATCTTTCAATTCCACTACGCATTGATAGCACGCAAAGTTATCCACTTTTTGGTGGCGTTCAAAGTGCCATGATTCAATGGTGGTATGGTCATAATGCGGTTGGATTTTTCTTAACGGCGGGCTTTATCGGCATCATGTATTATTTCGTGCCGAAGCGCGCAAATCGTCCAGTTTATTCATATCGCTTATCAATTTTACACTTTTGGTCATTGATTTTCATATACATCTGGGCGGGTCCGCACCATTTGCATTATACTTCTTTGCCAGATTGGGTACAAAATTTAGGAATGACTTTTTCAATTATGTTGTGGATGCCGTCTTGGGGCGGAATGATTAACGGCATGATGACGCTTTCGGGCGCTTGGGATAAACTTCGTACCGATCCAGTTTTACGCTTTTTAATTACCGCAGTTGCCTTCTACGGTATGAGCACTTTTGAAGGTCCGTTAATGTCGATTAAATCAGTCAATGCTCTTTCGCATTATACTGATTGGACTATCGGTCACGTTCACTCGGGCGCACTTGGATGGGTTGCCCTGATTAGCTTCGGAGCACTTTATCACATCGTGCCAATCCTGTGGGGTAAAAAAGAACTTTATTCAACGAAACTTGTTAATACGCATTTCTGGCTAGCGACTGTTGGTATCGTGCTTTATATCGTTGCCATGTGGATTTCAGGAATCTCTCAAGGATTGATGTGGCGCACCTACAACGACATGGGTAATTTGCAATATTCTTTTATCGATGTGCTTCGTGCCAGCCATCCACTTTATGTAGTTCGAGCTCTTGGTGGCTTACTCTTTCTTGGTGGCGCTTGCGTAATGGCTTATAATTTTTATAAAACTATTAATGATAAAACTACCAGCAATCAATTAATTTAAAAAATATAATAACAATTTTACTATAAAATTAAAAAAATATTTTATGCTCCAGCATCATGATAAAATTGAACGAAATTCAATTATACTTTTAATTCTAACTGTTGTTGTAATTTCAATCGGTGGACTGGTTGAAATCGCTCCACTGTTTCGCTTAGAAACCACGATTGAAAAAGTTGAAGGCATGCGCCCTTATACCCCGCTTGAATTGGCGGGCGCTAAAATTTACAAAAGAGAAGGCTGTTACGGTTGTCACTCGCAACAAGTTCGCGTTTTACGCGATGAGGTTGAGCGCTACGGACATTACTCAATCGCCGCCGAAAGCATGTATGATTATCCATTTCAATGGGGTTCAAAACGCACGGGTCCAGATTTAGCAAGAATTGGCGGAAAATATTCCGATGAATGGCACACGCGTCACTTGACCAATCCTCGCGATGTCGTTCCTGAATCAATCATGCCAGGATATAAATTCTTAACCGAAAATGATGCCAAAATTTCAAAAATCGGCGACGACATGGAAGTTCTTCGCAAAATTGGCGTTCCTTACACCGACGAGATGATTCAAAATGGTGTTTCCGACGCTGTGATTCAAGCTTCAACCGAGCGTGAATCAGAAAAATTAATTCAGCGCTATGGCAAAAAAGTTAATGTTCGTGATTTTGATGGCAATCCACAAAGAGTTTCCGAAATGGATGCCTTGGTCGCCTACTTGCAAATGCTTGGAACCTTAGTTGATTTCACTAAATTTGAACCTTTAACTATCAAAGAATTCAATGAAATGAACGCTAAAATTGATAACAAACAACAACAAAAATCTAACGAAAATAAAAATGCAAAATAACATTTGGATCTTCATACAAAATAACGCGCCGGGAATCGCCACACTTTTCTTTTTCTTATTTTTTTGTAGCGCGGTTTATTCGGTTTTCAAAAAAGGGCAAGATAAAAAGTTTGATGATTACGCTAAAATTCCCTTGAATGACAAAGAAAAAGCCAAAGAGGATCCTGCGCAAAAAATACAAAATCCTAAACCTAAAAATAAAAAATGGTTTCAATTCAAATCAAATAAATTAACTAAAAATTAATTAAAAATGACAGAGCAAAAAAATAGCAAAGAAACTAAAGAAAATAAAAAATCTCCCGAAAATCCTGAAGTTACTGGGCACTCTTGGGACGGAGTTTCGGAATATAATATTCCCGCACCTCGTTGGTGGTTAATCGTATGGATAGTTTGCATAATTTGGGCAGCAATTTATTGGTTTTTTTATCCAACTTGGCCAACCATTAAAGGCAATACTAAAGGCTCTTTAAATTGGACAAAATTTTCAGAATTATCCAAAGATCAAGAAGAAATTGCAGATAAAAAAACTGTTTATCTCGAGCAAATGTCTAAAAAATCTTTGCCCGAAATTTTACAAGATGAAAAACTTATGCAATTCGCTTTAAACACCGGAAAATCGGCATTCCGCGAAAATTGTTCAGCGTGCCACGGTCAAGGAGCGCAAGGTTATAAAGGTTATCCAAATTTAAATGATGATGATTGGTTGTGGGGCGGAAAACTTGAAGATATTTATAAAACTCTACTTTATGGAATTCGCTCGGGCCACGATTTAGCTCGCGTAAATCAAATGCCTTCTTTTGGCTTAGATAAAGTTTTAAACAAAGCTGAAATTAACGACACGCTTGAATATGTTTTATCATTGTCAAATAAGTCAGAATATAATGCGCGCGGTGAGGCAATTTTCAAAGCTAATTGCGTGGCTTGTCATGGCAATGAAGCTAAGGGTAATCAAGAGCTCGGAGCACCAAATCTTACCGACGCCATTTGGCTTTACGGCAGTGATAAAAAAGATGTTTATTATTCGATTTATTTTGCTCGCGCCGGCGTTATGCCTTATTGGAATAACCGCCTTGATGATAACACCATCAAGAGCTTAACCTTGTATGTTCATTCTTTGGGTGGCGGGAAATAAAATCATTTCCATAAAAATTAAGGCGTTTATCCCCTTCGCATACGGAAAGGTTGATTTTTGATTTTGTGAAGGATAAAGTAAATTCTTTACGAATCAATTTTATAAAAACTTCATGCTCAAAAATTTATTTTCTATTAACGATATTGTTGAACTTTTCCGCAACCTTATGAAATTTAAGGGGTGGATTATGAGCATTTTTACTGTCAGTGGCGGGATTGGATCTCTGGCGTTTTTTAACTCCAAATTAGGTGTTGCCGTTACTTGCGGAGTGCTCTTTGCAATATTTTGTTTTATAGCTTTGTTTGTGGTAATTTCTCTTAAAAAGAGCAATGAAAAAAATGGCAAAAAAGAGCCTGAAACGAGAAACAGCATTAATCTAACTAGAGAAGATGTTGAATACTTATTAGGCGGTAAGTATTTGGATGATGAGACTTTTTTCTATGATGAGTCAAAAATAAGTAAAGTAGGAAGTAAAAACGCCAAAGGACAAAAAGTGGGCTTTCTTCTATCTCCCTCATATAAAGTACCAGCAACTTTGCACGCCCCAAAAAACAGTAAAGCCACTGTAAGATTTGAGCTCCATAGTTATGATTCTAGACTTGAAGACAGCGGTTTTGTTATCTATATCTACGATGCTGGTAAAAAAGAAAGAATGCTTACTGGATCGATTAATGAATTTGAAATATCATTAGACGAAAGTTCAAGTTTCAGATTTATTGCTATGCACAAAAAAATTGGAGATAGCACTGGCTCAGAAGTTAATAATGTATCGCTATTAGTTCAGTTAATCAGTTGGAGAAAATAGAAAATGACAACCCTCAAAGAAGCCATAAAGAACAACAAACTTTCCGACTTCATCAAAGCCCGCTCCAAAGAGGAGAAAAAGGGTGACAAAGAGAAGTTTGACAAAGCAATTAAATCTATTTCGCAAACTTCGTCAAAAGTTCCTCAATCATCAACTCAGGACAATTCCGAGAATTAAATCTATACTCAAATTCACTTGCATATTTTGCTAAATGTTTTTTAGAAACATGAATGTGAGTTCCTTTGATTGATAGTTTTAATCTAGCCCAAAAACTCTCCATTGAATTAACAGTTGATCCATCTTTAGCAACATATTCACCGCTTCCATGATTTACTGTTTTATGCTTAAAACCTTTCTTGTCTAAACCTTGATAAGATCTTAATTCATCAGTTTGAATTTCAGAGCCTTTTTCAGTATTGGATTCAATAAGAGGGTGTAAGGTTCTAGCTTTAACATTATCAACAATTTTAGTCATTACATTACCATCCTTTTCCATCATACCAAAAACAATAGATTTGCCACTAGCTCCACGACCTCTTTTGCCTTTTTGCTTGCCACCAATGTAAGTTTCATCAATTTCAATAATGCCATCAAGTTTATCATCACCGTCAACTTGTGCCATATGCTTTCTAATTTCATGCCCCATTCTCCAAGCAGTTTTATAGGTCACTCCTAACTGTCTTTGTAATTCTTTGGCAGATGCTCCGCTTCTGGTTGTGGTAAAAAGATAAATTGCATAAAACCATAATTGGAGAGAAGTAGAAGAATTTTCAAAAATAGTATCAACCATTGGATGAATATGGTGACCGCAATTACCACAAGAAAAAGCTTTCTCTGATTTTAATAAATGCCATGTAGAATTTTTTAAACATTTAGGACATTGATGATCTTTTGCAAAGCGGCTTTTGAATAGATGAGTTAAGCACGCATCATCACTTGGAAATCTCTTGAAAAATTGTTGAACTGTTATAGCTTTCATGTAGGAATTAATTGAGTTTACTAGTAATAAACCCAATTATAATTTTATCAATCCCGTATGTCAAGGGGATAATCGCCAAAATTAATTTCTTGACTTAATTTTTAATCAAAACTCGGAAAGCTTTCGGGCTGTATCTTCCCCTTGAGGGGGAGTAGATTCTAGAAACTTAACGGTAGTTAAATTTCTAGAATCGTGGGGGGTCAAAAAAGTCAAGACAATCAACGGTTTTAATCCAAAGTAAAAGTTTCTCAATAATATTTTTTTAAAAAAACGATTTATTGATTTTGTTTTTAATCAATAATTTTTCCATTTTTTTAAATAAAAATTGGTGATTTTTTAAGTTATTTTTATAGTTTTTTGATAATTTTATAAGAAAAAAATATGAAGTTTTTTAGGTTAAAAAACAAAATCAAGAAATTGTCCTTTTTGGAATTTTTTCATTTCAACTTTTTACATAACCTTGAAACCTTTAATGTTGTAAGTTTTCTGACCCCCCACGTCTCCGTAGATTTAACTACCGTTAAATCCACGGAGCCCGCTCCCCCTCAAGGTGGGAGCTAGGGCATCGTAAATGTTGAGAAGTATTTTCGCAAAATTTAGGGTTGTAAGCCATAAAGCGGGGGAACTGTGGCATGTTAGTTTTATATCATTACAAATTTAAATAAAAACTCAGAAATCCTTTGGGCTGTATATCTCCCCTTTAGCAAGACTTGCTTATCTTTTACCTACCTCTTAGCTCTAATTATGATAAATGTCCAAATTGCCAAACCTTGTAAATTCAGCGTCGAAAAATAATTCAATACTACCGACTGGACCGTTTCTTTGTTTGGCGATAATAAATTCGGCCTTATGCGCCACTTGTTGCATTTCACTTTTCCATTTTTGGAATTTATCAACTTCATTTTCGGGCGGGCGCAATCTCTCTTTGTAATAACTA
>Ga0114969_10002026_pt1 | contig 16802 bp, 9 predicted proteins | sample M_130807_MF_Meta_FD_87316 | JGI IMG/M metagenome (GOLD analysis project Ga0114969, IMG submission 87316) | Freshwater microbial communities from Lake Montjoie, Canada to study carbon cycling - M_130807_MF_MetaG | ecosystem: Environmental > Aquatic > Freshwater > Lake | place: Lake Montjoie...
CACGCCCCAGAATGCCGCCGCCTTCAAGGCCTTCGTCCGGCAACGCATCGGCGACCGGTTCTTCGGGTCGGCGATTCCCGCGGCCTTCACCTCCCTCCTCAAGCAACGGCTCTACGACGTCGAGGCCTCCGTCCACGAGGCCGTGGATTCCATCTTCCAGCAGGTCAACGCCGTCATCCGGGACACCCTAACCTCGGCACTCTCCGAAATCGACAACGGCATCAACGGACTGCTGGGCTCGGTCGGTTCCTCGATGGGCGCCGGCCGCCTCAACGGCTATGCCCACATCGAGGGGGATTCCCTCAAGGAACTGCGCATCGATCTCTATGCCCAGTTCAAGGTCCCGAGCGAGATGGAGTTCAATGCCTATCTGCAGATCAAGGAACTCGATTCGGAGAACGGCGAGAATGGCTGCATAGGAAAGGGCGAGAAAGCCACCGAGGTGCGCATCGGCGCCAAGGACGTCGACGTCAATTTCGTCTCCTGCAAGGCCAAGGTGTCGGTCGAGGCCAAGTTCACCTTCGAGACCGTCCCGGCTTTCGGCATCCTGGGCGTCGGCGCGGGCTTCGAACTGAACGGGGCCATCACTTTCGCCACCTTCAAGATCACCTATCTCGGCGCCCAGATGGCTTTCGGGGCCGAGGAAAACTACTTCAGCGGGGCCTGCGCCCTCGAGTTCAGCGGCTACAAGGCCAAGGGCGGGATCTATTTCGGCCGCACCTGCACCCTCGACCCGTTCTTCTGGGATCCGGACGTCAAGGAGGTCATCGGCAAACCGCCGTTCACCGGCATCTACGCGTATGCCGAGGTCTGGATCCCGATTTCCGAGACGCTCCTCGGCATCCCGGCCACCTGCTTCTTCGAGGTCTCCGCCGGCATCGGGCTCGGCGCCGGATTCTTCGCCGAGGGACCCACGTTCGTCGGCAAGATGTTCCTCGGCGCCTACGGCTCGGTCATCTGCCTCGCCTCGCTCGAGGGCGATCTCAAGCTGATCGGCGTCAAGAATGCCGACGGGCTCCAACTCAAGGGAGGCGGACATCTCGAGGGCTGCCTCGGGCCGTGCCCGTTCTGCCTCTGCGTCAACAAACACGTCGACATCACCTACAAGAACAAGAAATGGGACGTGAGTTTCTGAACGCCCACCGCTTTCCCCCGACCATGCACGCCATGAATCTCCTCCGTCGCGCCGCCTCGCGGGCCTGGATGCTTTGCCTCGCGCTCGCCCTGATCCCGGCCGCGCTGGGCCAGGCCCCCGGGGTGCTCGAGAACACCGTCTTCACCCTCGGCACCACCACCCGCGACGCCACGTTCCGCGACTGGGCCTACGTCGTCGTCCAACCCACCGAGGCGGCGCTCCTCGCGAACCGCAAGCTCGCCGTCTACATCAAGGCCGGCGACGCCGCGGCCGCCAACGCCTACCAGAGGCGATCCATCCTCGCCCTCCAGACCGATCCCGCCGCGATCCAGGTCCTGCTCCAGCGCGGTGCCAGCATCGGCGACAACCTCGCCGAACTGGAGGGACGCGTGAACGCCCTCTTCGCCGCCATCATGCCCGCCGGCAACCTCTCCCTCCCCGACAAGTTGTCGTCGGTCATCCGCGGGTCGCTCGCCAAACCCCAGTACTTCGAGACCCTCGCCCAACTCGCCCGCCTCCACCCCTCGGTCAATCTCTGCCTCGGCTTCGCCCATGCCGAACTCATCGGCACCGGCAAATTCACCTTCGAGATCCGCGATTTCGACCCGGCCACCAGCACCGACCGCGGCGTCCTGGGCCGCGTCACCGTCGAGGCGGGCAACCCGCTGGTCCTTCCCGCCCCGGGACGGCCTTTCGAAGTCGTCGACCCCAGCGCCAAGGGCCATCTGAACGTCAAGCTGCGCTGGTCCACCCCCGACGATTTCCGCCGCATCAGTCTCCTGTCCTACGGATACCACCTCTACCGCGTGCCCAAGTCGGTGGCCGACGCCAAGCCGGCCCTTTTCCTCGCCATGAACCCGGCCCGCGACGCCTTCCTGGACCAAGCCAAGACCAACCCCGCGGTCGTCAAGGTCAAGAGCCTCCCCATCCTCGCCCGCCAACTCTACGACGAATCCGCCGCTCCGAATCCCACCTCGGTCTACACCACCACCAACCACGTGGGTTATGTCGCCGACGACGGCGGGCTCGCGGCGGGCGTCTACCATTTCCACGACGGCGACGCCTTCTATTACTACGTGACCGGCCGCGACCTGCTGGGGCGCGACGGGTTCGTGTCGGGCCCGACGCTGGTGACCCTGTGCGACCGCATGCCCCCCGACGCGCCGCGGATGCCCGTCGTCGAGAATTACTATGCATTCGTCGGCGGTGCCTCCGAACAACGCCTCAAGGTGTCGTGGAAACCGGTGCAGGCCGGAGCCGACGACACCGGCATCGCCGGGTATTACGTCTACCGATGGTCGGCCCCCGCCGAGATCGCGAAGTTCGAGAATTCCCCGCCGCTGCATCGCATCAGCGCCCTCATCCCCCACGTCCCCGGCCAATCGCTCTACCAATTCGTCGATTCCGGCGCGGGGGCTCCCTCCACGCCTTCCGACCTCGGCAAGACCTACTGGTACACGGTCCGGGCGATCGACCTTTCGTCCTGCGGCGGCAATTTCTCGCCCAACTCCGCCCCCGCGTTCGGCGTGCTCCGCGACCGCGAGGGTCCCGCGGGACCGCAGGGGGGCGGCCCCGGCATCGTCTGTTGCACGCCGCTGGTGGCGCCCACCAAACCATTCGACCAACGGACGGAGGAGAACCTCGACCCGTCCTTCGTGTATTTCGACCTGGTCTGCAAACGGGTCGACGAGGGAATCGCGTGGGCGGATTTCTGGTTCGGCACCAGCGGGGTTTCCTCGAATTACCTCGGCCGCATCCATTTTCCGAACAACCAGACCGACGTGGTCCGCCGCCTGCCGATCCCGCAGAACCGGCTTGGCGGGAATGCCATCCAGTACGCCTATTGCCGGGTCGGCGCCCCGGACGGGAAAATGTCGGGCATCGCCGCGATGGTGGCCGAGGGATATCCCAGGACGCCCGCGGTGAGGCGTTTCGAATTCGCCGCGCGGACGGAATGCCGCCCGACCCGTTCCGCGGCGACCACCGGGCAGGGTCCGTGCAATTCGCATTCGCCCCGGCCGCCCCATGTCATCGGCGACACCAACTACACCACCGGCACCGGCGTCGTGGTTGCCTTTCCGCTCACGCCGACGGCCCGGGAGTTCCGGCTCTACCGGCGGGTCGATTACGGTGCCCTGACCCTCATCAAGCAAGGCGTCACCAAGTACGATGCGGTGACCAACCTGGTGGTCGAGATCCCGGACAACGACATGCCGGCGAACTCCGGCGTGATCTGTTACTACGGCCAATTGCTGGACGAGCACGGCAACCCGAGCCCCACCGCCCAACTCGGCGACTGCATCGGCATCGATCTCCCCACCGCCACCCCGCTCCTCGCGCCCGTCGAACCGTTGGGCAACGACGCCAACCCGCGCATGGTCGTCCGCTGGTTCTGCGCGCCGGCCGGAATCGAGCGGTTCCAGGTTACCCTCGGCATCCTCGGCGAACCCGCTCCCGCCAGCATGGGCGCCGTGTTGTCCGCCAACCAGGAGGCCGGTTCCAATTTCGAGTCCATCAATCCCGCGTCGCCGCCCCCGCAGTGGAAATTCGTCGATTTCGGATCCTATCTGACCCCGCAGGTCGGCCCCAATTTCGGCGATGGTGCCGCGTTCTCGGTCACGTTGCCCGTGGCCCTCGGCAAGAAATATTACGTCAAGATCCGCACCGTCGCGAAGGGCGGCAGCCAGAGCCGGGTGTCCAACCTCGAGCCCTTCCTTTGGCAGGCCCCGCCGTCCGCGGTCGGCCCCAAGGTCCCCTGGCCCCAGCGCCCGCTCGTTTCCCCCACCCAGTTCGATCCCCGCGTCCAGGCCGCGCGCCTCGTCTATCCCGACTTCAATGGCATCGGCGTGCGCATCGGCGAGTTCGGCCGCTCCGACGGACGGGAGATCAAGGGCAAGACCAACACCGTCGTCATGCTCTCGGCGGGGCTGAATCCCGAGCAGTTCCTTTATACCAACACGCTGGGGGAGACGATCCTTCCGGCGGCGTTGTACCGATACCAACTTCCCTCGACCGCGTACGTGGACACTTCGGGCGACGTCGTCCAGGTGTCGCCGCTCCTCGAGAAGATCGCCGTCGTGACCACGGCGGTTCCCAACCTCGGCACGTTCGTCCAGATCGTCGATCCGTTCGTCCGCGCGACGCCGCTGGACCTGCAGTCGCAGGACATCCCCTCGCGCGGCCTATACCTTCTCGACACGACCCCGGTCGTCGTCAACGCCCGGTACGGTTACCTCCTCGTGCGCTTCGGCGACACGGGCGAGGTCCGCTCCGTTCATCCCACCGATCCCGTGGACGTCACCCCATGAAACCGCTCCCCACACTCCTCGCCGCGCTTGTCCTCGCGGCCGTCGCCACCGTCCGCGGCGACACGTTCACCTATGCCACGGACGCCGAGTTGGTCCTGACCGCCGATCTCGACGGGGACTCCCGGGAGGACGCCGTCATCGTCGACCGTGCCACCGGCGCGTTCCGCGTCGGCTACCAACTCGTCGCCGGCACCCTGACCTATGCCGATGCCCGCGCGGGCGGCCTGCAGGACGTGACGGGCGCATCGGCGGGCCGACTCCTCGTCGCGGCCCGCGACGCCCTTGCGCTCGCCTCGCCGACGGGCAACCGCGTCAACATCGTCGCCGCCGACAACGCCGCCACCCTCGCCATCCCGAAGCCCGTCTATACGTCGGGCTTCGGTGCCGGGGCGGTCGCCGCGATCGACGTGGGCGGGCCGGGCAACACCGGATTGGCGGACCTCGTGGGATTCACCGTGTTGAACAACGCGCCGACGACCCACACGCGGTTCGTGCTGCGCGACACGGCGGCGGTTTTTTCCAACATCCAGGACATCCAGGTGCCCGGGGAATGGAGCGGCCTCAACCTGCTCCGACTGAAGGCGGCCGGTTCCCAGTATCTCGGGGTCATCCAATCCCTTGCCGGCACGCGCACGTTCCACGTCCACGACACGGCCACCGGGACCAACGTCGCGGTGCTCTCCGTCGGCACGTCCGAGAGCGCGTTCGCCGTGGGGCGCTTCGCCGGAACGCTCCACCACGTCGTCTTCTTCTCGCCGGGCGCCTCGAATCTGGTGGTCCGTCCCGCCCAGGAACCGATCCCGGGCACCTTTGCCCTCGGCCCGGCCGGCACCTACCCGCTGGGGGAAGCCATCACCCAAGTCTACGTGGTGCCCAAGGGCGCGGGCAGTTCGCTGGTGGTCGTCTTCCGTTCCGGCCAATCCGCGACGGTCTATGATTTCGACGGCGCCTCGGCCCCGGTGGTCCGGAAACAGTTCGTGCCCTCGGCCGGCGACGCGGTCACCGGGATCGTCCCGCTCGCGGGCGGCGACTTCCAACTGCTTGCCGGAACCGCCGGGACGGGGCGTTCGACCCGGTTCGAGCACTACCAGTTCTCGGGCGGCAATTATATCCTGAAATCGTCCGGAAAACTCCCCGGGGTCAACCCGCTCGGCATTCCCGCGAACGTGTTCCTGTTCGCGAAGGAACCCTTCGTCAGCCCGACTCCCAAACTCGTCCGCTCCCTCAGCACGCCCGACTGGAGCTCGGCCCTGAGCCTTGCCGGCGGCCAGGTCACCCTGAAGTCCGAGAAATTCGGGACGTCCGCCCAGGGCCTCGCGAATCCGACCGCGCGCAATCTCGGCGCCAACCCCGCCGCGGTCACCGCCGGTCTCGCCAACCAGTACCGCGATTCCATCTCCATCGCGTCCTTCCTTCCCGCCATCGGCGACGAGGCCTCGGATGTCTCCATCCACCCTCCGGGCGGCCCGCAGACCCGCGCCCTTGGCGTCACCATCGCCGCCGTCAATCCCGGCGACATCGTCGTCTACCGGGCCGGGCCCGCGGCTCCCTGGAGCGCCGCGCTGGGGTCCGCGACCCTCACCCTGTTCCAGGACACCACGGTGGAGTTCTTTGCCACGCCGGACGTGGTCCAGCGCTCCCGGATCCATCGCGCCGTCTATACCTTCGCGACCCCGGCCGTCAGCCAGGATTCCGACGGCGACGGCGTTCCCGATTTCGTCGAGATCGCCAAGGGTCTGGACCCGAACGGCGGCAACGACAGCGATGGCGACGGCTACACGGACAAGTCGGAATTGTTCGCCGGCACCAATCCCCTCGATCCCAATGATCCCCCGGCCAACGCGCCCATAGCCCGCGCCGAGGAAAACACCGGGTTCAACCTGTTGGCCTCGCCGCGGACGATCGACGGCACCATCCCGGCCGAGACCAGCCCGCAGAAGGGCCAGAACGTCACCATGTACGACCTGACCGGCCATCTGGTGATGCGGCGTCCCACCGCCAACAGCGGCTTGGCCATCCACAATCCGGCGGGCCGGTTTGCGGATGCACCGGCCGACACCACGCTGGGTTTGCTCGTGCTGGCCACCGACGCCCATTTCCCGATCCCGACCGGCGACACGAACCCGGTGCTGGGCCGCGAGGTGGTGGGAATGATGCCGATCCCGGCCCTGAAACCACCGTCGTTCGCGTACGCGCCGGCACCCGGCGAACTCCTCGGCCAAGCCGACGCGTGGATTGCCGCCGCAAAGGCTTCGCTGGGCGGCGTCGCGCCCCCGGTCTACGCGATGCGATTCGGCCCCGCGGAGACCGCCGCGACCGCGCTTCTGGAACTGAAGCTCCACGACATACTCCAAGCCCGCGGGCGCCCGGGTCTTTCCGCGCCCAATCGCCTGACCCTGCTTCCATTCCGTCCGGGCGACATCACCCGCGTGCCGTTGGAAGCGCAGGATCTGGTGGATCTCCCGCGGTATGACGCCGCTTGGCCGTCGTGGAACGTGGTCGACATGTACAACACCGCCAGCAACCGGCTCCACGGTGCCCAGGGCATGGCACTCGCCGATCTGACCACCGAGATCTACCGGATCAGTTGCCTGTCCAACAATGCCGCGCCCGGCCAATTCCCGCTGCCGCTCGAGGTGGTTCGCGAATTCCTGCTGAGCGGGAACCTCCACTCCAATTACCTCGCCGTCGGCACCATCCCCCCGGCGGCCGCCGCCCAGGCCGCCGCCGCCGCCGTCGACATCCTCGCCGCGATCCAGCCGCGCCCGACCGCCTCCTTCACCCTGGTGGTTGGCGCCGATTCCTTCCAACCGGGGCTCACCCGCCTCTACCGACCGGTCACGCTGGCGCCGTTCAACCTTTGGACCGCTGCCGGGGTTCCGTTCAAGTTTCCGGACACCTTCGAGGTCCTTCCCGGCAGCCTCGTGGAGGTCTTTGCCTTCACGGATTTCCTCGCCCCGGAACCGGGCACGAATCTCCAGGCCATCGCCGGCGAACTGACATCCGTGCCCGCGCCGCTGCTGGTGGACGCGGACGGGGATCTGTTGCCCGACGCCTGGGAATGCCTGTTCCTCGCCGGCAATGGCGGCGCGAACGGCGACTTCGACGGCGACGGCAATTCCAACCTGCAGGAGTATCTCGACCGCACCGATCCCGCCGACAGCCAATTCAAGGGACCGGTGCCGATCCAACTCAACCCACCCCTGATCCAAATCAACTTCCAACTCGGAAGCGGGAACAAATTGCAGTGGAACTATCCCGCCGCGTACGCCGATCTGTTCGACTTCGTGGTGATGGAAACCGATGCGTATGGCAGCCCGTTCGCCGCGTCGGGCGTCGGGCCGACGCGCCTGGCGGGAGGGAATTTCGAACTCCTCCTGCCGGCCGTGCACGACGAGAACCGGTTCTATCGCCTCGTCCAGAAACTCAGGGCACCCTGAGCCCGTCTAAAACGGGCGTTGTCGCCCGCCGGCCGTTGTCCCAACTTCGGGGAACTCCCGCCATGAAACGCATCGTCCTTCTGCTTTCCATCGGCCTGCTGGCCGGCCGCGCGCTCGCCCTCTCCCTTCCGGACCTCGCCGGCACCTGGCTGTTTTCGGCGCTCGAGTCCAACGGTAGTGCCGTGAACGACGACAACATCCTGTCCGCCGAGATGGAAATCCGGGGTGACACCTATACCTTCCACGCCGGCGACAACACCGCCAAGGGAACCGTCAAACTCGACGCTTCCCACACCCCGGCATGGCTGGACCTCGTCGAGACCGAGGGACAAAACGTCGGCAACACCGTCACCGGCATCGCCGAACGCGCCGGCGCCGGCTGGCGCTATGCCGCCAGCCTCGGCGGCGGTTCCCGGCCCGAGAAGTTCTCGTCCGAGGGCGAGGGTGTTTTCCTCGCGGTCTACAAGAAGAAGGCCGTCGTGGCCAAGCCGCTCCGGGGTCTCCTGATCACCGGCGGTTGTTGCCATGATTACCCCGGCCAGATCGCCATCCTCACCAACGGCATCTCCCAACGCGCCAACGTCGTCTGGGATGTCGTCATGGACCCCGGCGCGACCGGCACCCAGCACCGCATCTCCGTCTACGAGACCCGCGACTGGGCCGCGAAATACGACGTCGTGGTCCACAACGAATGTTTCGCCGACGAGAAGGACGCCGAGTGGCTCGAGCGCATCGTCAAGCCCCACCGCGACGGGGTCCCCGCCGTGGTCATCCACTGCGCGATGCATTGCTACCGGGCCCCGACCAACGAGTGGTTCCGGTTCGTGGGCCTGACCAGCCGCGGCCATGGATCGCATTTCGACTATGCCATGACCAACGTGGCGCCCCGCCACCCGATCATGCTCGGTTTCCCCGCCACCTGGCACACGCCCAAGGAAGAGCTCTACAACATCACCTCCATCGAACCCTCCGCCACGCCGTTGGCCACCGGCTGGAGCCCCGAGACCAAGAAGGCGGAGGTCAACGTCTGGGTGAACACCTACGGCAAGACCCGGGTGTTCGGCACCACCGTCGGCCATTACAACAACACCATGCGGGAGCCGATCTATCTCGATCTCGTCGGCCGCGGCCTGCTCTGGGCCTGCGGCAAGTTGTCCGAGGACGGCAAACCCGCCCCCGGCTACGAGGGAAAGCCATGATGGCGGGCCCCAAGCCGGGCGTCGCCCACCGCCTCGCCGCCCTCGCCTTCTTCTGGTTGGTCCTGTCGGGCTCCGGCATCCACGCCGCCCCGCCCCGCGTCGTTTCCGCGCAACGCATCTGGGATGCCGCGCCCCACAACGCCTTCACCGACCTCCTTCGCTGGCACGACCGCTGGTGGTGCGTGTTCCGGGTCGGCCAGGCCCACGTCTCGTCCGACGGCGCCCTCCAGATCCTGGTCTCCGCCGACGGCAACCGTTGGACCGCGGCCGCAAGGATCGAGTCCGACCGGGCCGACCTGCGCGACGCCAAGATCTGCGTGACGCCCGACGACCGACTCGTGCTGAGCGGCGCCGGGGCGCTCCACCCGCCCTCGCCCGCGAAGCACGAGAGTCTCGCGTGGTTCTCCGCCGACGGCACCGCTTGGTCCAAGCCCGTCGTCATCGGCGAGCCGAACCAATGGCTCTGGCGCGTGACATGGCATCGCGGCACCGCGTGGAGCATCGGCTACGACACCCTCGGCGAGCATTTCACCCGGCTCTACAGGTCTTCGGATGGCCGGAAGTTCGACGTCGTGATACCGACGCTGCTCGACCAACAGCGACCGAACGAACATGCCTTCTCGTTCGCGCCGGACGACTCCGCGATCTGCGTGGTCCGGCGCGACGGCGATCCCGGCCACGCGATGCTGGGCAAGTCCCGGCCGCCTTACACGGACTGGAAGTGGCGGGAACTGGACCGCCGTCTGGGCGGTCCCGCGTTGTTGCGGTTGCCCGACGGACGCCTGGTCGCGGCGGGCCGTCTGCACGACGGGGCCGTCCATGCCGGGCTTTGCTGGCTGGATCCGGAAAAGGCCACGCTCACGGAGTTCGTCCGTCTGCCGAGCGGCGGCGACTGCAGTTATCCGGGGCTGGCTTGGCACGAAGGCCGGATCTGGGCGAGTTACTACTCGTCGCACGAGGGACGGACCTCGATCTATCTCGCCCGCGTGGCCCTCGAGTAGCGGGCCCCGCCGTCATTCCGCAACGAGCTTGTGGACCTTGCCCCGCGTGCCGTTGACCATGTTGGCGCCGTTGGAGAGCACGTACAGTTCCCCCGCCTCGTCCTCGCCCATCGCCCATAGATAGGCCTTCACCTTGCCGTCCGGATTGCCCTTCAGCGCCAGACGCTCGACCGGCCACTGCGTGCCGTCGTGGGTCGGCGTCGCCACCAGCAAACGGCCGTCCGGAAAGGCCATGTTGCTCGACCAATCCCCGAAAACGTATTTCCCGACCATCCGCGGGATTGCCTTGCCGCGGTACACGTACCCACCGGTGATGCTCACCCCGAACGACCCCGGCGTCGCCTTCGCGCCGCGCGCCGTCCGGTAGGCCAACACCGGATCGACGAACGGTTTCCCGTCCGGCCCGGTCCGGGGAACCGACGCGGGAGGATCGTTCGGGTGGTTGGGATCGAATGCATCGAAACCCTCCTTCGCCCGCCACCCGTAGTTGCCGCCCTTCACGATCACGTTGAGTTCTTCCCACCGGTCCTGTCCGACGTCGGAAACCACCAACCCGTGCCCGCCACCACGATCGAACGAGAGGCCCCAGGGATTGCGCAGGCCGTAGGCGTATATCTCCGGTCGCCCCTGCTTCCCGTCGGCGAATGGGTTGTCCTTCGGGATCCCGTGCGGCGTGCCGTGGTCCACGTCGATCCGCAGGATCTTGCCCAACAGGGTCTGCAAGTTCTGCCCATTGCCCTCCGGCGCGTGACCGCGCACGCCCACGTCGTTCGGAGCCCCGCCGTCGCCGACCGTCACATAGAGATAGCCGTCCGGGCCGAACGCGATCCGGCCGCTGTTGTGATTCAGGTCCGGCTTGTCGATCTCCAGCACCACGCGCTCGCTGTCCGGATTGGCCCGGGAATCGTCGCCGCCAAGGGTCGTGAATTCCGACACGCGCATGGTGTTGTCCCAACCGGCCGTCCCTCCGGGCCGCAACGGCGCGTTGTAAACCACGTACACCCGGTGGTTCGAACGGAACTTCGGATGCAGGGCGAAGCCGCTGATCCCGCGTTCCTCCATGCCGGCATTCAGCGCCACCATCCGGGACCGAACGTCCAGAAACAACCCGTCGCCCCGTCGGCCGTCCCGATCGAGCCCGTGGACGACGCCCGCCTGGTCGGCCACCAGCAACCGACCGGAACCGTCGGGAACCGAGACCAGGGCGATCGGCGCGGTCATCCCCTCGGCGATGAGTTTGAGATCGAGTTGGGATTCGGCCGCGCGGACGGGCGACGACGACAGGCCAAGGACAAGGCTCCCGACCACGGCGGCAATGGGGGTACGCGGGGTGAGTTTCATGGGGCAAATCGCTTTCAGCGCAGGACGCCCGCGCGGACGGCCTTGGCGGGCAGATCGAGGAGTTGGATCTGGTTGATCGTCTTGAAGCCGTCGTGCCCGGCGAACTCCCAGACGACCCGTTTGTCCCGGGTCACCTCGAAGGCCTGGGGTTGTTTGCCCATGAACCCGCCCCCGAGATAATTGCAGACGACGGTGTTGCCGTTGGGAAGGCGTTGGCAACCCGCGGGCAACCGCAGGGGATTGCCGGGGATCTCGTCCCGACCGATCTCCCAGACGCGGTTCGATTTTCCGTCCAGCTCGATGACTTTCCGCGACGGCCCGAGCGTGATCAACAGGTTGCCGTCCGGGAGCTTCACGGCCGCATGGGGAAAGCCGTCGACGGCGATCTCGCGGCGTTGCGCCCCGTCGGGCCCGAGCTCGACGATCTTCTGCTCGTCCATCAGGCAGACCCACGTATGGCCGTCGGCAGTCCGGCGGGTGCCGCGGAACTGGTGCCCGAGGTTCTTGGCCTTGGACGCGATCTTCAGTTCCCGGACGACCTCGCCACTGCGGCCTGCCTCGACCAAGCGACCGAGACCGCATTCGGCGACGAGGACGCGCCCATTGGGCAGCGGTTGGCAGGAATGGCATTGGGCGCCCGCGGCGGCCTTGTATTCCCAGACCACCTTCCTTTGGGGTGACACCTCGCGGGCACCGTCGCGGTGGCAGAACAGCACGTTTCCATTGGGCAACATCCAGCAGTCCTGGGGATTCGTACCCGCAAAGTCCCATTCCACGGTGCCGTCGGCGGCAACGATCGCGATCCGGTTGCCCTGGTAATCGCAGCACAGGAACCGATGCCGGACGGGGCCCTCCGCGGAACCGACTGCCAAGACATCGTGGCCGGCAGCGGTGATTCCCATGGCAAGGAGGCCAAGGCGCGAGAACTCGCGGCGCGTGAACCGGAGGGGGGAAGTCATGTGTCCGTGCAGCGTACGGAACCCAGGGACGGGAAACAACCCGGAGCACGGCGCCGCGACCGGCCGCGGATCACTTCGCCGGACCGCAGACGACCAACCCCCGGAAATTGGAGAGCCGACCGGGGAAGCTCGGAATGCCGCCGGAACTGGCCCCGCCGAGACGCACGGTCAGGTTGGTCTCGCCGCGGAGAGCCGAGCCGGCGAAATCCTTGCCTCCGGACGCATCCCAGACCCGGATGAGAACCTGCGCGTCCTTGCCCGCGGGCACGAATGGGACCCGGAGCATGCCGAAACTGAAAATTCCCGCGAGCTTCCCGGTACGCATCGGTTCCGGGGAGAACGGAGCGACCGAGTCGTCGCTCCCAAGCCGCTGGAGGCCGCCCTCGAATTGGCCGGAGGCGGGATTCTTGACCAGCAACCCCACGACGAAATTGGTTCCCGACAGCGGCTTGCCGTCGCAGTCGGTGACGAAGTGGGTACGGGGACCGGCGGCGTTGCTCGCCGTGAAGGTTCCCTGGGCGCGCGCCACGATGGCCATCACGATGCCCGCGGTGAGGATCGCCGGAGTTTTCCAAAGCCGAAGTTTCATGGACAACGACGGCAGCTTGGCACCGCGCCGGACCCGGCGAAAGCCCCGATTGGTCGTCGCGATGGGGCACCGCCCGGGGCTCCCGTCGCCCGGGCCGCTCCCGCACCGGCTCGCCGGCAATTGCCCGGGGCCCGGAAACTCGATCCGGCAGTCGCCCGAGTCTTGGGACGAAGGGACCGGCAATGCCTCGACGAATCGCGGCACCCGCGCCAGTGCGGCTCGGCGGCGCCATCGCAGCCATTGCCGGGCTGGCCCTGCCGCTGACGCCGAATTCCTCGGCGAATTGGCGCTGGTTTAGGCGACCGAAGGGATCCTTGGATGTCGATGGGACGAGTTGGTCCGGAGGCGTGGGGACTGGGGCCGGGATGGACTCCTTTGCGGTGGCGACGCGCCCTTGGGATGGCGGCTTTCGGAGGTGGTCGCGATGGAGCCCGAGGTCAGTCACGCCGCGGCGTCCCAAGGGATCCGGCGGTTCCGGAAACGTGCGGCGGATCGTCGCGAGGTCGCGGCATTTGCAAAGGCTCTCGTGGCTCAACTGTCGCAAGCAGCACGGGGACCTGTTGTCGATCTCCTACAACGACGGCACGGCGGGGGTGACCATTGATTACGATCGCCGTGGCCGGCAGACGCAGGTGGTGCGTAACGGGATCACCACCACGCGGACGTTCAACGACGCCGGACAGCCCTTGGCCGAGAGCTATGCGGGCGGAACCCTTGCAGGACTGTCGGTCAATGCCACCTACGACACCCTTTTGCGCCGGGCGACCATCAACTTCCAGAATGGTGGGGCCATCTTGGGATCGAGCACCTACGGCTACGACAATGCTTCCCGGCTGGCGAGTGTCGGCGATGGCACACCCTCCACCGCAGGGCGAAACATCATTGCGGTGGCCGGAAGCCAAGCCAACCAAACACCCTCCACGCTTCCCGAAGGGTCACAATCCAGTCCGGCCCCGTCAGGGTAGAACGCCTCATGAGCACTTCAAGATTCCCTTCCTTCAGCGTAGCTGCTGCACGCGATAGAACCGCCGCCCGGCGCCCGGCGTCAGCTCTTCGCTATGCTCCAGGGCGTACCATCCGCGTCGAGCGTCCGGAGGGTGCTCCAGTCGGTCAGGTTGGTAGAACACTGGAGCACGTACCGCGTGCCGGCAATCGCGCTGGAAGTGAGCGTGATGGCGTTGGACGAAACCGCAACTTGCTTGATCAGCGGATCGCGCTGGGCGGCGCGCCGTTGAACCAGCGGCATGATCTCCGCGTAGAATGCCTCATCAATTGGGTAACCCCACTTGTCACGAAAACGGGGCCGCAAATCGGCTCGGGCGGCAGCGCTGCACGCGGCCACCCAGAACGTAAGCCGCTGAACTTCCATGTCGTAGCTCATGAACGATTCGTCGGCTGGATAAAACACGGACATCAACCGAAACATGAAGGAGGGCCCGTATTCCTCCTCCAACTTCAACATGATCGCATCGCATATGTCGCCGTTAAAACCGGCTGCATAATTCGGATTCGCCTCGTAATTCGTGAGCGCCTGGTAATGCACCGTTCTGACATTGATCGGCAACAACGGGTGCCACCACACATCGCTGAAACTCGCCACAGTGGCAGACGCGAGGCCAAACCGCTCCGGCTCGGCCGTGAGGTGCTCAAAGCAGGAGACGGACAATGCAGTGGCCATGCCTTCGGAGTAAGCGACAGGGTTGGCCAAGCCGGAAACAAAATCGCCAAAGGATCTCTGGAAGAGAAAATTGTGGGCCAGCTCATGTCCCCACACACCCCACTGAATCCAATCTGCGCCGGCGAAACAGCTTCGGAGGTTGTCCACGCCGGTGCCAAGCCGGATGGGGTTGCCAGAAAGGCCGCAGGGAACCGTTCCATCCGCGTCATACCCCGGGTCCATCGCAAGATACTGTCGAGTGCCGCGGCCGGGCGCTCCGCCGGTGAGCCGACTTTGGAGCTGATACAGCGCATCGGCCACTTGCACCGCCTGAAGCCGGGTGGTCAACGTTGCATACGGGTAAGTGCCAACGTGGTCAGCAAAGCGGAGGGTCGTGAACCTGCCCTGATGATCCCGCATCGTCAGGCCCAGATCCGAGGATGTCACGCGTACAAGACACGCGTTCCCAACCGCAATGCCATCTAGGCTGGCGTTGATGTAGGGCGATTCCAAAAAACTGGCCGGAGGCCGCAGTGGCGTAACCAACCCGGAGGGAGAAACGCTCGCGACTTCATTGCCGCCGGTGAACACCACCTGTCGGCCCGCTAGATTTATTGAGGAGCCGTCTGCATTCGAGGCGCGCAATCCAACCTGGCCGGGTGCTCCGGACTTGGTTGTGAGGAGGAGGATACACGGCTCCAAGACCACTTCGCCGAGGTGAATCTTCACGGAAGCACCCCACGGCTGTCCGTCAATCATCACGTCAACTCTGGCTTCACCGAACCCGGTTCCGGTCACCCGGCCTTCGGGCGTGACCTGCACCAGATCCGGGCGGCTACTGATATAGTGGATCTGATGCGACGAGACTGGAACGGGCCAGCCGTCGAGCCTTCGCACGTCCACCCCCAGGGTTTCGTTGGTCCAGCCGCGGCGGAGGTATACCTCGCTAGGATACACACGCACCATGTTGGCACATGATGCCATCTCCGCGTTGGTCACCGCAACCGCAGTAGTTCGGACGCGCGGTCTCCCCACGGCGGCGCATGCGGTCACGCGGACGGTGTAGCTGCCATTGGTCGCGTAGCGGTGCTCGGCTGGGAAGTGGCTCTCCCCGCTGTCTCCATCCCCCCAATCCCAGACCACCCTTGTGACGCTGCCAACCGAAGTGACAACGCCACCGCCGACGCTCACCCCGCCACAGCAATTGTACGCTGGCGTGGCGAGGGAGAGTTCAACGAAGCTGCAGTCCCCTTGCCCGGCATCGGCAATTGTCACTTTTACTGTTCTGGCGACCGATGCCGCACCTTCTGCGGAGACCGTGGCGGTGACCGTGTATTCACCGTTGGTCGCATAAACATGCCTCGCAGGGAACCAGGTTTGGCCGCGGGTCCCGTCCCCCCAATCGAAGTCCATCCGGGCCCCAAGGCCCGCGTCGCTGCCAAAGGCACCGTTGATGGAGACTTGACCACAGCCCGGGTACTCCGGGTCCGAGAGGGCCAGATAGAGTGATCCGGCATGCGCGCTGGCACAAAAGCAGAGGGTAAGGAACAGAAAGAGCCAAGTTTTCCTGAACATCCTAGCCCCGGACGGTATTGGTGTATCCCCTGACTTGCGACCACAATGTGACCCGCCAATACGTCACTTGCGGAGTGAGAGAAAGAAAGGGGTGGGAGAGGCAACGGTGTCCGGCACGATGTATAGATAAGATATCGTTGCGGCCCGCGATTGCGCGAGGGCCATTATCCAACGCGTCCCGTTGAGAATTCCATTGCGAACGGCACGGACAAACTGGGCCGTCAGTTGGACCACCGCCGGCAATAGTGTTTGCACCTCCGCCACCTTCCTGCCGGCTTTCTTCGCCTGCTGCTCGCGGCAAATCGTCTGCGCCTTGCGCTTCCGCTCCACCTTTTCCTCCCGCATCCCGTGCCCGCGCTCCAACTCGGCCCGCAGCAGCACCAGAAGATTGCGGGTCAGTGCCACGAAGTGGGCGCGGATCTCCTGCGCGGGGTTGCCGACGAAGGTCGGTGCAGGCCGGCCCTTGCGGACCCGCCACTGGGGCAAACAAGGGATGACACGCTGGCGGAACACCGGCATCTCGTGACCGTGGCTTCCGTCGCCTTGCACGGCTCCCAGGTTCCAGAGCAGCGCGATGAGACCGCCAGCGCGGGCGGCC
>Ga0114969_10002028_pt1 | contig 16793 bp, 20 predicted proteins | sample M_130807_MF_Meta_FD_87316 | JGI IMG/M metagenome (GOLD analysis project Ga0114969, IMG submission 87316) | Freshwater microbial communities from Lake Montjoie, Canada to study carbon cycling - M_130807_MF_MetaG | ecosystem: Environmental > Aquatic > Freshwater > Lake | place: Lake Montjoie...
CTTGATTTCTTTCTAACTTTTCTAAAAAAATTAAGAAGTATTTTATAAATTTCAATATTTGTTGAATTCTGTTGAATTAAATTAACTACTTCTGGATCTCTAACTAGATTTAAGTCCAATTCAAATTCAGGTCGTTTTAAATATTCTGGAATTTCTAATTCAAGACCATCATATTTTGCTGAATACTCTGCAATAAACTCTTTAAATATTTTATTAATTAAGTCAATATATTTTTCTTCGAATGATCCAGTTTCATCAATCATACTTCTTAACTTATCAATATCGTACATTTCAAAGTGATTCATTAGATCGATTACAATTAACCAGATATAATCTTGTGAATTATTTTGCACAGGTCGATTTTCACTAATCTTCTGTTGAAATATTGGATCTACTAATTTAGCTAAGAATACTTCATCATCATCAGACTCTCCATAGAACCTAAAAATAATAGTCTCTAATTCTCTAGGACTAATCGATTCTAGTTTTTCATCTGGGCACAATACTGAAATAATATATTTAGTAAATGAAGTAGTCTTAAACTTGTCTTCTAATGAAGATGCTTCTGAATAAACAAATTCTAATATCTTACTCTTCTGTTCATCGTCTAGCTTACCTTCAAATAGGATAGGTGGAGCTTCTACTTCTAAAAAATCTGCCCATCTAGTAAGTTCCTCCTTTGATTGAAGAGTCTCAATTATTTTTCCAGTATTATCTAATTTATGAATATATGAAAGTATTAATCCATTCTTCGGTAAGTCAGATCTTTTACTTGATTTATGGTCACTCTTTGTAAAGTATTCAAATCCAAAAAAGAAGTTTGCAGGGATACGTTGTCTTTTATCAATTGATAAATTTGAAAACTGTAGGATTGGACTATTATAATATTTCATTAAGACTTGATCAACATAAGTTATCTCACCAGACTTTTTAAAATATTTAAATTTATCATCTTCCGTTTTTCTTATTCCAAAGAAGGCACCATCTACTTTCTCGTTGATTATAACGTAATTATTCAATAGTCCATTTAAGAAAGATTTACCTCTCTTTTCATAAACTTCTCTTAAATTGTTTATTCCTGCCATTTTTATCTTTTTAGATTTCTCCTTCTATTGCTTTCGGTTTAGCTTTTTCTAATTCTTCAGGCTTCTTAGTATCAGTCACAGGTTCAGTAGGCAAGTTAATTGCTTCTGGCTCTACTGGTACATTCATTGCTTTTCTAATACTCAATGAATCAATATTTATTGATATACTTGCAATATTATCTGCATCTTCTGCATTTTCAGTAAAATAGTTAATCATATCTTGTAAATTAAGATTTGTATTATTTTCACCAAATGCTTTAATACTTTCTATTTTATTTCTAAGTGATTTTGATGCAGCCCATGTTCCAGTATATGCAACTGACCAGCAGTAAAATCTAATATCTTCTTTATTATAGTGATTTAAAATATCTCGAATTCTTTCAATTGCTCCATTTGCATCACGATAAGTAATATTACGACCTAGGAAATCAGAAGGTATTCCAAATCTTACCTTGTCTGGAAGAACTTCCATTAATTCTCCAATTCGTGTAATAATAAGATCAGCAGTATAACCCTTTAACGGAGTAATATCTTCTGATTCATTAATATACTGTAAATAGCTTAATGTATATTTTTGTGACATTCTAAAATATTTTTTATTATTTATTAAGAAATCGTTGTGCTATTTATTAGATTGTTTAGCAATTGATTGAATTCCTCAATACTATCATCATCGAATCGATTAGTCAACCTAGCAAAATCATTATTTCGACTAGTGTCAGTAATCTCATTTCCGAATTCTGAAAAGATTCTTTCAAATAATTCTTTTTCAGCATCAGCATTTTCAAAATTACTAAAATAGTCTTTTTCACGTCGTACTATTTCAATTTTATCGGCGCGATCAACATATACAACTTTACTGTTTTGATAAAGATCACTGGTTAAGATCTTTTGAAATTCGCCAAGCAATCTAGCTTGATCCATTCTTTCTCTATAAATTGACCATACATATGCTGAGAAAATACATCTATCGAATACTAGAATTTGATCCTTTAATAGTGATTGATTTAATTCAAGAATAGTCATTACATTGGCTATACTAAAATAATGTACACCTGGACCAGAATCCTGATCCCGCATTCCAAGTTCATCAATATATTTTGCAAATTGAAATTTATAATAGTGAACATTTGGATTAGTATTCTGTTCAAGGAATTTCTCAATCAAATACGTTTTTCCGCTGTGTCGGTGACCTTCTATAATAATTAATGACATATTATATTAATGTTATTCTTTTTTTATCACTCAATTGAACTTCTCCAATCCTAAATACTCTCGCTTTATCGACTATCCAATACTCTACTTCAATATTATAATTATGTTCACTGAAGTATTGCTGATATTTTGCTATTTGATCAATCGAATCCTCAAATATTTTAATTTTTTTAATTTCACTGATATCATATACTTCATTTAATACATATTTAACACATTCTGATTTTGCACTAGCTCGTCCTAGGAAATAAGTATGATCAAATAATACACCTTTTCTCTTTAACAAATCAAGTACTGTATTTTTTTGACTAAATGCTCTATGCGTAATCAAGACATGTCCGCAACTGAGATCAGCATTAGCTTCTTCCCATTCTCGATAAATTGGCTCAATTAATTGAATATTATTAATCTTATCACATAACGACAAAGGATGATCGTAAAATTCATAAGGTGTATTAAATGATATATCAGGATTAAGTCGCTCTATTGCAAACTTATCAGTATAACTCGGCACCCTTAATAGAGTTTCATCAAGGTCAAAAATGTAAAGTTCATTTATTTTTTTCATAGTGTTATATTTTATTGATAAATAATAAAAAGTTTTACTCTATACTATGGTGAAATATATTAAATTATATGAAGAATACAGTCAAGATATAAAAACTCAGACTGAAGAAACGGGTCATACCTGGACTGATATTAGAGATACTATTCAGTTTAGATTACCTTTTACCATAATAGTTTTTAAGAGTAGCGAAAGTTATCAAAAAGCTCTAGATTCAGATCTTAAAGAATTTGATTATATTAAACAGTCCTCTGCTATGAGTCGTAATGGTGAACTTGTAGATTATCCATCAGTTTTCATTAAATTACAAGATGATACATTTAAAGATAAGATACCACAATTATTTGAAAAATTTAAGATTAAGACATTAATTTTAGGAAAAAAAGGTGAAGAATATTCTGATTTCTATTATGATGGAGCATCTTCGCCTGCAGGTAATGAAATCGTTTCATCAAATAGTTTAGATGATATGGAAAATGATGACCACTTTAAAATAGGATCAACGTATTATAAGTTTACTGACGTTCCAGATTAAACCTTACCCTTTAAATTGAGTATAAGATACAAAATATCCTATAATGAACGAAGAAACTAAAGTTAAAATTACTAAAAAATTTCAAGATCGTCGAGCTGATGTATCCAAAGAAATTTATGAGAATATTGAAAAACTTTCAAACCTTAAGACTCTTAAGGAGGCACAAGTTAATATGCTTTCACTTAGGCAGCGATTATTAGAAGATAATCACACCCTATTTGAACATATTACAGCTCTTCGTAAAAAATATAGAGATGATCGATCTGCTGAGATGGAGAATCTTTCGAGAAACCTACAAATTCGATATCAAGCAAATGAAAAGACTGTTGTCTTAGATGGTCGAACTTCAGTAATTAAAGAATCACTAGAAATATTTGAAAATCAAGTTGCTTTCTTTACTGAATCGATTAAAACTATTGATAATATTATCTTTGGAATAAAAACTAGAATTGATATCGAAAAAACTCTCGGCCTATAAAAAAATAGACCTTATGTGTTAAAATTTAAAGTATCCCCAGACAAGAGATTCATTAAACTTATAGAATTTACGTTAAATTATGAAAAGACGAGTCTATTTAAGTTCTTTAAACGTAAATCTAAACAAGCTGCATTTAATGTGCTTGTTGATCGTGGAGTATGGGACGGACTTGACCCTTTTATCACAAAAGATGGAAATATTGCAGTTGGTTTATGGAAAGAAATCTATAATTTTTCTGAAAAGCATGGATATGATGTTGAAATTGAAGGAGCTGAATCATTCGTTAATAATTCGCTAAGTCGTGAAAAATATTTAACATATGTTGAAACTCTACTTGCTGGAATACTTGATGAGAGAGGACTTCCGATTATTCCTCGTGATTATCAAATAGAAGGTGCATTTAGAGCAGTTAAATATAAATTTTGTACACAAGAGCTTGCGACTTCTGCTGGTAAAACCCTAATCTTTTTTATCTATAATTCTTTTTTACGAGACGGCGGAAAGATTACAAAGGAGAAGAAATCACTAATTATTGTTCCGAATATATCACTTGTTGGTCAAACCGCTGAGAAATTTGAAATGTATGCTCAGCCTGGTAAAGAATGGAGTATTTGTAAGATTGGCGGAAAGAATAAATTCAATCAGGATAAATTCAATGATGCAGAGATCGTAATCTCTACTTATCAAAGCTTAATGAACCTTTCCGTTGAGTTATTTAGGGCTTTTTCAATTGTTCAAGTGGATGAATGTTTACATCCTTTAACTTTAATAAAAATGGCAGATGATTCATATAAACAAATTCAAGATATTATAGCTGGTGAAAAAGTATACACAATTAATGATTATACTGGAAATATTGAGATAAATGAAGTTGACTATGTCTATAAAAATCTATCTAAGTCTTCTCAAATGTATGAAATTGAATTAGAAAATGGTGAGACTATAAAACTAACTGGAAATCATAAAGTTAAACTAATAGATGGAACATATAAAAGAACTGATCAGTTATTAGAAGACGATGAAATTCTTTCAATTTTTGATTTATAGTTATGGACCTACTGATAAATAATAATAAAGATCATAATTGTGAAAGAAAAAACTGAAATATTAAATCATTTAACAATAAACCTAAAAAAATTTATCATGGTAAATAATGGAAAAACCAAAGATGAAAAATATAATGATTTTTTTAGAGATTCAAATATTAATCTACCTATTCAAATTACTGAAAAATCAGTATATGATTATTTAGTAAATGATAATAATAAATTTTGTATATGCGGAAACGAAAATAAATTTTATTCATTTAATTTAGGTTATCAAAAATTTTGTTCAAACTCATGTTTACATACTTGGAGATCAAATAAAATGCTAGGCGACTTAAATAATTGCCATCGTATTTCAAAAGAAAAAAGATTGACTATGAATATGAAAACTTCTAACTCTATGAAAAAAGCTATTCGTGATGGAAAATTTACACCATGCGTAACGAATAGCTGGGCTAAATCTAGATGTACTGTTAAAATTGTCCAGGAAAATGTTGAAAAAATAATAAATTGTAGATCTTCATGGGACGCATATTTCCAAATACTGAATCCGACAACAGTATATGAAAAACTTAGAATTCCATATACCTATAATAACGAACTTCATAATTATTTAGTTGATTTTATTGATTTTAAAAATAAGAAAATTTATGAGATAAAACCTTCTGTATTAGAAGATACTGACGTCAATAAAATCAAATTCGAATCTGCTTTAAGTTGGGCAAGCGCTAATAATTATGAATTTATTGTTATTACTGAAGACTGGTTTAAACTTAACTATTCTGAATCTAAAATATTAAATCAACCTGATTATCTAAAACTAAAAAGGCTCTTAATTCAATTTTTATGAAAATTAAAAAAATTAAAAAAATAGAATATTCTGGTGATGTTTACAATCTTAGAATAAAATCAGATGACGGGTTAAATCATAACTATATTGCAAATAATATAAATGTTTCAAATTGTCATAAAAGTAAAGGCGACTCTATTCGAGAAATTCTTCTATCTTGTATTAACTGGGAATATCGTCTTGGTCTATCTGGAACAGTTAAACTAGATGAACAGTTTTCAGATTTCTTTAAAGTTCAGGAGACAGTTGGTCCAATGGTAATGGTTCTTTCAGCTAAGCACCTAATCGATAATGGATACTCTCCAAATATTAAAATTAAAATTGTTGGACTTAAGTATGATGAGTCTGATCCTCAAATTCAAAAATATTGGTATTTAAAGGAAAACGGTAAATCCATGTATAATGATGCAAAAGATTTTGGTCGTGATATGTTATCTATTGAAAAAGGAATAATTTTTGAAAGTAAAGAACGTTTAGAATTTATTAGTGATCTTGCTAAAAAAGTAGGAAAGAATTCATTAATCCTGTTTTCAGATGTTAAGAATGGATATGGTAAAATGATTCAATCTAAATTATTAGAATGGAATCCAAATACTTTTTATATTGATGGCGAAGTTGATTCTAAAGAACGAGATCGCTTTAAAGATATTTTAGAATCTCAAAATGATGTGATCTTAGTGGCTTCATTTGGAACATTTGCTACAGGAATTGACTCGAAGAATTTACATCATATTATATTTGCAGAATCTATCAAAGCTGAAGTTACTCTACGTCAGGCGATTGGACGAGGCATGCGTAAATTAGCAGAAAAAACAAAAGTTCTTGTTTGGGATCTAGTTGATCAGTTAGATGGATACTCTATTAGACACTCTAAGGTTAGATTAGATATTTACAAAGATCAAAAATTTGAAACATCTAATCATATTGTGGATTTAACAAAAAAACGACCTGAATAAGTCGCTTTTTTATCTACTGTGTTTTAAATAAACTTACCAAACAAATTTGCCATCTGTAAACTGATCGGTCGGAATTTCTTCAATATTAAGTTCTCCGTCAATTGCTTCACTGCAAAGGTGTTCTACAAATTCCCTAAGATAATCTTCTGTAAATACTGTGTGTAGTTTAAGGTAAGCACTATCCCCCATTATATTAACTCCATCAGTTTTACGAAACATTATTTTATCATTAGTGAGTTGAGAAAATTTACGAGTCAATAGTCCTTCACCCCTAGCTTCGTTTTCTTCTCCATGGAATTCTGAATTTAATTTAAATTTAATTCGATATACTCTAGGTATTAAGTAAACCATCATATCTCTATGTCGGTTTTGAATAGTTGACTCATCACGATTTTCATTAATAAATCTAGAAAAAGTTGTAATCTGATTTTTCATAATATTTTTATTTTATTTATTTAATTTTTTCAAAGAATTCTTCTAAATTCTTTAATAATCCAATCTAGCGGATATCCATCATCAATAATAGTATCTATGCAATTTTCAATATTTTCAATAGCTTCATACTCTACAGAGTCTCTATCTAATTTAACAGCGTCTTCTCCATCAAAATAGTGTAATATCATCCTTATTGCAGCATAAGAAACTTCTTCAGGTATATCTAATACTTTTTCTCCACGATTAATAAAGTCTTCGATTGTTTCTGAAATCTCCTTTGCTCCAGGGTGCCATTCATTAAGTCTAAATATACGAATTTTTTTCATCTACTTAAATTTTAATTATCAAACATTTTTTCAAGATACAAATAAATATATTTTCTATATCTTTTTATTACTTCTTCATCACAAACATTCTTGATTTCATGCCAAATCATCTTAGCTTGTCGACTTAACTTATCCTTAAGAAAATTATCAGTAGCCTCCTTAAAATCTCTACTTTCTTTTTTAATTTCATTAGCGATAGTAAAAGAAAATGCCATAATCTCTTCTTTATTTGAAAAATATAATTTTCTATCAGTTGGACTAGGTAAATCATATTCAATATCGCCTTTTCGTCTACTTTGTTCTGCATGGACTCTTTCATGTCCAATAATATCTCTAATAATCTCGCCCATTGGCATAAATCTAAAAATATTCGGATCACAAATAACAAACATCGGTCTTTTTCTGATTGGATGAAATAGTGCAAAAAACGGGGATCCTCTTCTTTCAATTGGATTAAATTGAGGTGGTGCCGTTTGTTTATCAGCATCACTTAATGAATTATAGAATTCATCGTATCCAGCTACATCAAAATCATGTCTTCTCCCAAAGTCTATTGCTGCTTCAATCGATGTAATTGGATCATTATCATCTATCCCGGGCGGTAATATTACAGCTTCGAATAATTTATATGATATGATATGCTTCATACTAATTTTATTGTTATTTATTTAATTTTTCAGCATCTTCGATTTTTTCAAAGACCTCCTCTAATTTCTTAATAATAGGATGGCGTACAATATCATCTCTAGTTAGAGTAGCTATTCCAATCTCTTCTATTTCTACAAAATGTTCAATTAATATTTCAAGTGCACTTTTCTGACCTTTATTAACAGATTTTTGTTTAACATCTCCTAAGAATACCATTTTTGAATTTGTTCCAATTCGAGTCATTAGTGTATGTAGATGATCTTTTGCAATTTGCTGTGCTTCATCGATTAATATAATTGCATTATCTAAGGTTACGCCTAATGCAAATTTAATAGGCAAGATTTCAATACTTCCATTTGCCTTAAGCGCTTCAGTTGACTGTTTACCTATCACTTTATGAAAGTTTGAAATAAATGGGTACATATACATCTCCATCTTCTCCTCCATTGTGCCTTTTAGATACCCTATCTCCTCATCTTTAGGTACGTTAACAGATTTTATTAAGATAATCTTATGGTATGTACTCGCATCATCCTTTATATACTTAAGAGCTCTAGCACAGGATAAATAAGTTTTACCTGTTCCTGGAGGACCTGTTATAATTGAGATATCATGGTTTTCCATTGCACTCAATGCATCTTTCTGTGCGGCTGATCTACATTTAATGTCAATTCCTGATTTAAAAAGCTTTGATGTTGTTAGCAGTTCTCGCGTTCTGTCCCATGTTTCAATTTCTTCTAATTCATCCTTTCCTAGTTTTGATCGTCTACTCATAAATTAATATATTTTAATTGCGATAACTATGCCTAATAAGATTTTCATATAATGGATTTGGAAATTAAGGAAGGCTGATACTGCTTTAAATTGACGTTCTGAGAATTCAGTTGATTTTATAGTTGCTTCACTTAATTTTTGCAAACCCAATTTTGTTTTTGAGATGAGTGCAGTTTCATACATTAATAGAAATTCAGATAATAATTCACTGAAATCCATTAGTGCAATATTTTCACAGTCGATCAACTTTATAAATTTTCGACCTGCCTTAATTGCTTTTACTTTATCTGTTAGATCCATACTTGATATACCTAAGTCTAATACTTTTCTAATAGTGTCTACCTTTTTAACTTTTTCTGATTGTTCAGCAATCCATTCAATATCATATCTGCCTATTGAAATTGAAATATTCGAATCATCTTCACTATAATTAAAATTAAGATGTTCGATTACACCATTATCACCAAATTCATTAACTAACATCGGAGATATTCCTAATTTAATAAAATCATCGCCTGTCTCAGTTAATCGTATATCATATTCCTTAAATGGAAATTCAGATATAAATGGAAGTTCAGAAATTAGCTCATGCGTCTTATCTCTAACCTTATCATCATCGTGTTCTTCCATAACAAAAACTTCTTTTTCTTATTTATCTGGAGTATTCAAAGTCTTATTTTGAATTTCTGATTTACTAATCAGAATATACAATATAATTTAAAATATTAAAGAATATAGTATAATAAAAATATTAACTCGTACTGATTTGAACTTTTAATTTAATAATAGTATAATAATATAAAAACATATGGAAGATAGAGATAAGCATCTTAAAAAACTTGATCTTAAGCAAAATGCAATAAAGATCCTAATTAATAGTATATATGGTGCATTTGGCAATAAATGGTTTTATTTTTATAATCCTGATATTGCACAATCTATTACTTTACAGGGACAAGATCTAATCAAGTTTTCAATTAAAGCTGTAAATCACTATTTTTTAGAAAGGTGGCACCTTGATACTGAGCTCCATGAACAATTGGGTATAAGTCAGTATACAATTAATAAAGTAGATTCAGAAGCAGCTATATACACCGACACCGACAGCGTGGCCTCTGATACCATAATCAATAGTGGAAAATATGGAAATATAACAATCGAAGACTGGTATATTTTAAATCAAGAAAATGGGTCAGCTGGTGATACTCTTTCTGGTCATGAATCAGTTAAGGTATGTGAGTCTGATTCAATATTAAATTGGACATCTGATTTAGGATTACATCAGTCTAACGTAACTAGAATAATTAGACATCGTGTAAGTAAAGAGAGATGGCAACTTACAACATCAACTGGAAAAAAAGTTATTGTTACTGGCGACCACTCTTTAGTTGTTTTTAGAGATGGTAAACAAATTGAAGTTAAAGCACGGGAAATAGATCCTCAAACTGATTTAGTTTTAGTTGTTAAATAATAACCAGTATCAGTATAAATAATAAGAAATAATTAAATAATGAAAGTTATAATTACTAACCAGAAAGAATTAGATAGTATTCTAATTAATTATAACATGCCGCATATTCCATGTAAAAAATGTAATAATTCAATTTGGTATCCTCAAACAAAAGTTATTCTCTCAAACGAGTCAGTTATTTTAATAAATTCAAATTATCAAACTGTTAAAAAAGTAAATAGTTGCTCCTATCAATTACAAATATGTTATAATTGCTTAATTGATAAATTTCCTGAAATAGAATCTAAAAATCCATCTAAATTATTTAATACATGTAGCAAATATGTTAAATATGCATTTGATGTATCCGACGATGATTTTAATAATCAGAGGAAAAAGCATGGAATTACATTAAATAATTTAATTAAACTTTATGGAGAAACTGATGGAACGTCTAGGTGGAATAAATATTGTGAAATTCAGCGTGTGACGAATACTTTTGAGTATAAAAAGAAGCATTATAATTTTACAGAAGAAGATTTTTCTAACTTTAATAAGAGTAGAGGAATAACATTAAACAATTTAATTAAAAAATATGGAGAAGTCGATGGTCAAATAAGATGGAAGAAATACATAGATCTTCAGAAATTAACAAAGAGTTTAGAGTATTATATTGATAAGTATGGAAAAGATGAAGGTACTCAAAAATGGATATCTCTGGGACAAGCTAAGTCTCAAACCCTATGTAACTATATTAAACGACATGGAGAAGACATCGGGTCTGTTAAATTTAAAGAATACTTAGATAGATTTAATACAAATACAAGTAAGGTTTCTCAAATATTTTTTAATAAATTTGATTTAATAATTGCTGAGTTTAATCTAACTACTTACTATCATTCTAAAAATAAAGAATTTTCAAAAGTTTTAAAAACATTAAACAAATATTGTAAAATAGATTATTATATTAAAGAATTAAATTTAGCAATAGAATATAATGGAGATTATTGGCATGCGAATCCTAATATTTATCTAAGTAAAGATATTATTCATTCTAATTTAACGGCCAGTGATATTTGGAATAATGATATGCTTAGAAAAAATGCTCTCCTTAATGAACATAATATTGAAACACTAATCGTCTGGCAAACAGATGATTTTTTAAATACCGAAATAACTTTAAATACTTTATATGATGAAATTAAAAACAGGCTTTGAAAAAATATCAAAAATTGAAAAACTTTCTAATTTTGATGATGAATATGTATATGATGTCGAAGTAGCAGAAGAATCGCATACATTTATTGCAAATAATATACTTGTACATAATTCAATTTATGTACAGTTTGATGCTGCTCTTGAGTCAATAATAGGCGCTGATTTTACAAAAGACGAAGCCTTAACAATTTGTATTAATATAGATAGATATCGACTTTCTAATTATTTTGATAACTGTTTTGATAGATATGGTAAATTGTTTAATACTACAAATAGATTAAAATTCAAACTTGAAAATCTTTCTGAAACTGGAATATGGCTTAAGAAGAAAAATTATGCTATTCGTGTTGCATATGAGCCTAATCCTAACTTTGAATTGGAACCTCAAGACAAAAGATATTTAATTATCAAAGGTCTTGAACCAGTTAAAGGATCATATCCGATTTGGGCAAGAAATAAATTAACTGAACTTACTTCTTTTATTATGGATAGAGGTAAGCGATTAGATCTAGAAAAAGATATTATTCCTCGACTATTAGCACTAAAAACTGAAGCAATCTCCATGCATCCAGATGAGCTTGCATTTAACTTTAGAATTAGAGTATATAATAAGTATGTTGCAAGTGAAGCTAAGCTAGAACTAAGAAAAGGAATATCTATCTTTCCTAGAGCAGCTGCAATTTATAATCATACTCTAATTAAAACAGGGCTAATTGAGAAGTATCCAAAGATTAGAGAAGGTGATAAAATAAAATTCTATTATTGTAATCCTGAAACTAATGAAGGTGGCCATGACGTATTTGCATATTCTCCTGGAACGTATCCAGATGAAATTGCAATCTTAATGGATATTGATTCACAATTCTTTTCATTGATTATAGAACCAGTAAATCGATTATTAACTGCAATGAAGATAAGTTCTCTTGATATAAATCTAAAAAGAGCAGTTGACTTAGTTACAGTTAAAAGTAAAAAAGTATTAACTGATGCAGATATCTATCCATTATATGCAGTTGATCAAGATACTTTAGAATATGTTGAAGTGCCTGAAAAATTCTGGAAAGTTATAGGTAATCCTGAAGCAGATATCCCAGAATCAGATTTTCAAGAATATCTTGAAGTAATTACTAAGTATGGTTTAAATACAACAATTGTCCCAAAACCAGAATTAGATAAGTACTTAAAGCGACTAACTAAGAAAAAAGAAAAATTAAATCCTGTAATTGAGTTAGAGGAGGAAGAGAATGTTTGATTTGTTAACTAGTTACAACATACAAACTTTTATACTTGATCTCTTAAAAAAGAGATTTCCTGGAGACAGGCTAAAGCAGCAAGTATATGACTCTGGAGATAAACTTAATTTTGCTTGTCCATACTGCGGAGATTCCGCTCATGATTCTAAGAAGAAGAGAGGCAATCTATATCCTGAGCGTGGATTCTATAAGTGTTATAATGATGGCTGTGGTGTAAAAACAGATCTTCCTAAATTTATTTCTAAATTCTCACTAAAGTATTCACTTGGCGTTCCTGATATACAGAATACTGAAGTCAAGTGGACCCCTGAAACAAATAAAAAGAAGAGAGGCTCATTAATCGAGCTCCTAATTAATAAAAATGCAAGTGAACACCTACTTCGAATAGATTACCTAGTAGATAGATTTTCTCTTATTCCATGTGACGAAGTTGAACCTGAATCTGAACTAGGCCAATTTATTAAAAATAGATGCCTATCTGATTTACCAGCCTTTAATGAGTGTAGCTATTTCGATTTAAAGGGAGATAAAATATATCTTTTTAATTTAGATAAGAGGTCAGGCAAAGTACTAGGTTTTGCAATACGTCGATTACATAGTGAATTTGGCCCAAAGTATTTAATTAAGAATTATTCTGAACTAAAGAAAAGTGGGCTCGTTAAAAATATTGAAGATTCTATATTATCTGACATAGATAATGTAAATAATTACTTTAATGTCTTAAATGTAGATTTTACTAAGCCGATCTTAGTAACAGAAGGTCAGATTGATGCAATGTTCTTAAATAATTCAATTGCAACGACTGGTATTTCAAAGAGTCGTCTTCTTCTTGAGAATCTACTTTCTAAATCAAATACCTTAATCCTATTTGACAGTGATTCAGCAGGTAAGACTCAATCACTTGAATTAATTAAGAAAGGCTATCGTGTTTTCATGTGGAACAAAGTTATAGCAGATCTTCGTAAAAAATATAATGCGGATTACCGAAAAGTTCGATTAATCAAAGATGTAAATGATCTTTTTATATTTATGAAAGCATATGATGTAAATCTTTCAAATGAAGAGTTTAATAAGTTTATATTATTATACTTTTCTGAATCTCCTCTAGATTTAATCTGGATTTAAATAAATAATAAAAAATTAAAGTATATGAGAAGAGTAATGTCTTTACGTGAATATAAATTAAATGAGATGGACGAGTCTGATATGCCATTAGATATTGATACTAAGTTAATTGATGAATTAGTAGATATTGTTGGATCTGAAGAAGATATTGAAGAGGCTGCACAAGCTGCATTTGATGATTTGGCTAGAGCAGCGGAAGATGATTCAGTTGAAATGTCTGAAGAAGATGTTCCTGAGAAACTTGCAGTTGCTGCATTAATGGTTAAGTTAGTAGAATTAGGTAAACTTAGTTCTGAGGATGCTGATGGACTTATTGAAAAATATTTAGGTTAAAATATTTCCAGGATAATTCTTGGTTTTTTAGACCTCACTTCCTGAAATGGGAGTGAGGTCTTTTTTGAATAAATAATAGTATATTATGAAGAAACCAGAACGTGACATACATGATTTCCTAAAACCTCAAAGAGGTAAAGTTAAGCAAGGATATTTTACACCAAATCATCCAGAAAAATATACCGGTGATGTTACTAAAATTATCTATCGATCAAGTTGGGAACTAAAATTTCTATCTTACTGCGATAATACTGAAGCCGTTATTGAGTATGCATCAGAACCCACCGGGATAGCTTACTGGAACCCCATTTTAAAAAAGGAAAGTACTTATTGGGTAGACTGCTATATGGCAACTAAATCACCTGAAGGAGTTATTACAAAATGGATAATTGAAGTAAAACCAAATAAATATCTTACTCCACCTGAACCACCTACTAAATTAACTGAAAAAGCAACTATGAGTTATGCGATGCATGCAAAAGCATATGTCATAAATGATGCTAAGTTTAAGGCAGCTAAAGTATATGCAAAGAAGAATAATATGCGATTTGGAATAATTACAGAAAACTTTCTATTCAATAAAGTGTAAAACAATAAGAGATGGATTTTAATAAACTAGAAAAGAATAATGGTTCGCTTTCTTTAAATGCAGTAGCTGACCAATATGGAATCAGTCAAAACAGGAGACAAGTTATTCCAGGAAGATTTTATTCTTTCAAAGTAGTAGCAGATGTTCCTTCAATAACTGAAGAGTATGTATATCAGAAGACAGGAAAACATTATTTAGATTTAAATCCAACTGGTCTACTTCTTTTTCATGATAATTGGAAGGAAGTTGCGCTCTTTTTAAATCTTAAGATCATGCCACCTGCTGCACAGGTTAAGATAATGGAAGCATACTGGAATTTTTCTAAATTAAATGGATTAAGCAATATATTTGATAAGGACAATAAGCTAATACCTCAAAGTAAACGTCAATTAATTGATCAACGATTTTATTTAATTACTCCAAAGGCTCTCAGTGCAGTAGTTGGTGTAAATAACTTAAACTATGCAATAAATAACTACAATATGGATAAAGTATCATCTGCAAGATTAATCGATTGGGATAATTTTGGAATGTTAGTTAATCCTAAAATATCAACACATGGACTATATCCAGATCCAATAAATCTAGGAATAGTATATGAAAATTTTTTAACAAATACCTTAGTATAATATGGCAGGATTTCTTAATACCTCAGGAGCAAAATCAAGTAGCGCTCTATCTAACTTAAGTAAATTTGGTACTCGACACGAGGATCTATTACTTAAAAATTCACAAGCAATTGGTTTTATTGAGGGTCAACTTCAGGCTAGATCAACTAAATCTAATTTGAATGATGACTTAATGAAGTTCTCGATGGCAATCTCAGATACTACTTCTCAGTTGCGAACAAAAGCACTTGCTTTTTTCCAATTAGACTATGTAGTAAAGCGGGAACGTCTTCGAGATATTGCATCAAATGGTGAAATTGAATTCGTATTAGAAACAATCGTTGATGATATGATTGTATATGATGATGAAGCACGGTTCGCATATCCAAAGGATCTTACCGGTAAAATGTTTTATCGAGGTGATACTAAAGAAGAACGTTTAATTTTTCAAGAAAAAGTCGTTAAGAAATATAATGATAATTATGAAAAAATGTATACTGCTTGGGGATTCGGAGAAGGTATTGCTGCATGGCAATATGCATTTCAATTCCTAGTAGAAGGACATCTTACCTTTGAAATAATTTATGATAATTTAGAAAAACCGAAAGAAATTATAGGTTTTAAAGAATTAGACCCAGCAAGTATTGCACCACAATTGCAGAAAGATGCAAAAGGTAAGATATTTATGCAATGGTTACAATACGATCAACAAAATGGATCTACTCGAGTTCTTAATGATTCACAAGTAATCTATATTTCTTATTCAAATCATTTCAGAACAAAAAGAATTTCATTTGTTGAGAGACTGATTAGATCATTTAACTTATTAAGAATTATTGAACATAGTAAAGTTATATGGCACGTAATGAATGCACCAATTAGGTTACAAACAAGTGTTCCTATTGGAACTAAGAGTTTCCAAAAAGGTCAAGAAGATGTTCGAGAATTTTTAAATATGTTTAAGGAGGATATCTACTTTAATGGCGATACTGGTGAACTTCAAGTAGATGGTAAACCAAATGTTTTATTCTATAAGAATTATGTTACTCCAGTTAATGATCAAAATCAAGGAGTTAAAATAGAAGCTATTTCAATGCCTGGCCCAAATCTATCAGGTTCAGAATTACTTAATTACTTCTATAAGAAATTAAAAATGGATTCTAAAATTCCTTATTCTCGTTGGGAGGGTCAATCTGGAATGGGTGCATTTACTCTTAATGCTGAAGGTATTACTCGTGAAGAAATTCGTTATCAGAAATTTGTTAATAGATTAAGGTCAGCTTTTAGTGAATTAATGGTTAAGC
>Ga0114969_10002030_pt1 | contig 16781 bp, 19 predicted proteins | sample M_130807_MF_Meta_FD_87316 | JGI IMG/M metagenome (GOLD analysis project Ga0114969, IMG submission 87316) | Freshwater microbial communities from Lake Montjoie, Canada to study carbon cycling - M_130807_MF_MetaG | ecosystem: Environmental > Aquatic > Freshwater > Lake | place: Lake Montjoie...
GAAGAGAGCTCCACCAAGATTTCTCCAAAATATCAGGGTGACTACCGGCATTGCACTCAATGCAATCAGGGGCCCAGAAGTGCCGATACCGATAATTCCTAGACCCAATCGAATGAGATCTGGACGCTCAGGTATCTGAGTGTGATTCTCGATCGAGGACATAGGGCAAAGGTATCTGATGTGTGAGAGACAGATACAATTAGCCTATGAGCGCAAACATCTCCAGTCGAGTGTTTCTCGCCAGATTAGCTGGAACTGCAGTATTTGATCCCAATGGAGATCCAGTTGGTAAGGTCAGAGACGCTGTTGCGACCCTGCGTACAAATAATCAACCTCCTCGAATCCTTGGTCTGATCGTTGAAGTTCCATTACGTCGACGTGTCTTTGTTCCCATTACTCGAGTCACTTCAATTGAGTCTGGAACTGTCGTCATTACTGGACTTGTAAATATGCGTCGCTTTGAATCTCGCGCAGGAGAGTTGCTTGCTCTCGGGGATTTACTTGATCGCTCCATTACGTTGATCGAAACTAACGAACCTGTCGTGGTTGAAGACCTCGGAATGGAACAAAATCGCACCGGAGATTGGCTCATTACACGTGTACACATCATGAAGCGTGGGCAAGGAATGCGCCGTAAAGGAGCGACATCAACTGTTGTGTGGGAAGAAGTTCAAGGATTTGCAGCTGCCGAGAGTGATCAGGGAACTTCAAATCTTCTCTCGACTATGAGCACTTTACGTGCAGCAGACTTAGCTGCCGTCATCCAAGACTTAGCTCCTAAGCGTCGCCTTGAGATTGCACGTGCACTCGATGATGAGAGATTGGCAGATGTTCTGGAAGAGATGGATGAAGCTGAACGCGTAGCTCTCCTCAGTGAACTTGAAGGAGAACGGGCTGCAGATGTTCTTGGTGAAATGGATCCAGATGATGCTGCAGATTTATTGCGTGAAGTGGGTCAAGAGCGAGCACAAGTACTGATTGACTTGATGGAACCTGAAGATGCCGAAGATGTTATTCGTTTGATGACCTATGAGGATTACTCAGCCGGTGGAATGATGACAACCGAGCCATTAATCATGAGTGCTGACAACACGGTCGCAGATGCACTTGCCGCCGTTCGTAAAAGCGAAATTTCACCAGCACTTGCATCACAAGTCTTTGTCACCAGGCAACCACTTGAAACTCCAACTGGTCGTTTTATCGGAATGGTTCACTATCAGCGACTGCTTCGCGAACCCCCAGCTACGCTATTAGGCTCGCTAGTTGATACAGATACTCAAGGACTTAGCCCTGATGCGACGCTTAATGAGGTCTCCTCGTATCTTGCAAGCTATAACTTGCTCAGTGTCCCAGTTGTTGACGGTAATGAACGATTATTAGGAGCAGTAACTGTCGATGACGTACTCGATCACTTGTTGCCAGATAATTGGCGAGTTGATCACCGTGATCACACACGCACTGATTTAGAGAATTTAACGCAAAAAGTTGAAGGGCAGGTGTAAAGATGGCTCGCAAGAATGGATTAGATACTCCTCGCGAAACTCGACGCACTCTGCGTCCGAATATTGATGCTGAGGCCTTTGGTCGTCTCTCAGAAAAATTTGCTCGCTTTCTAGGTACCGCGCGCTTCCTTGTCTATATGAGCGTATTTGTTCTCTCGTGGGTTCTTTGGAACACACTAGCCCCAGCAAATATTCGCTTCGATGAGTTCCCATTTATTTTTCTTACCTTGATTCTTTCTCTCCAGGCATCGTATGCTGCGCCTCTTATTCTTTTGGCTCAGAACCGGCAGACAGATCGTGATCGAATTGCTTTAGCTGAAGATCGTGCGCGCAATGATCGCAGCATGGCAGATACTGAATATCTCACACGAGAGCTTGCAAGTCTTCGTATCGCACTAGGTGAAGTTGCAACGCGAGATTTCCTTAAAGATCAGTTGGAAGATATCGCCCAGGAGATTGTCGAAGAGTTAAGACGAGATCCCAAGCCTGATACCAAGAAGTGATTTATCACGAATCACTAATTTGTCGGCAATCGCCATAATCGCTTGTGCGGTTGAGCTATCAGGTAGCGCATGAACAATCGGAGCACCTGAATCGCCACCGGTTCGCAACTCTGGTGCAAATGGAATCTTTCCAAGAAGTGGCACATCTGCACCAACAAGAGTAGATAGCCGAGCTGAAGTTTCTTCTCCCCCGCCTTCGCCAAAGAGCGCTGTTGATTCACCGCATGATGGGCAGATAAATGCCGACATGTTTTCAATGACACCGATGACTCTTTGATGCATTTGGTGAGCAATACGTCCTGCTCGTTCGGCAACTTCTGCAGCAGCGACTTGCGGTGTCGTGACAACTAAAATTTCAGAGGTTGGAATGAGTTGGCCGAGTGAAATTGCTAAGTCACCAGTTCCGGGCGGAAGATCAAGAAGTAAAAGATCTAAATCGCCCCAGTAAGCGTCTGATAGAAGTTGCTCAAGAACCTTATGAAGAAGTGGCCCACGATAGGCAACGGCATCGGCACGCTCTGGCTTAAACATCTCCATCGAAACTGTTTTCACGCCGTAGCTTTCAGGAGGAATAAACATCTGATCAATAACTGTTGGCCGCACGCCAACTAGCCCCATTAAACGTGGGATCGAATGGCCATAGACATCAGCGTCAAGAATTCCAACACGTAATCCTTTCTTTGCAGCAGCAACAGCAAGGTTGGCTGTAATGGATGACTTACCCACGCCACCTTTTCCAGATGCAACTCCGATTACTCGAGTCAAAGAATCAGGCTGGGCAAAGGGGATAAATTTCTCGCGTCCGCCTCTGACTAAAAGCTTTACCTTGTTCCGTCCTTCTTCTGTCATGACTCCAAAATTGATTCGAACTTCTTTCACGCCATCAACAGCACCGACTGCGGCTGTAATGTCACTTGTCAGACGATCTTTCATTGGACAGCCTGAAATCGTCAGCAAGATTGTTAGATCCACAATTCCTGATGACTCACTGACACTTTCAACCATTCCAAGTTCTGGAAGTGCGTGATGAAGCTCTGGGTCTTGCACAGTTGCAAGAGCCGCATTGATACTCTCAATAATTGTCATAGAAGATCTGGATCGATTTGAGGCTTGAAGGCTGACTCACTAGCTTTTTTCTGACTTTCTTTCTCATCTTCTTCCTCAAGGACTGAAGCAACTTGTCGCTTGATAAAGGTCTTAGGATTGAGATCTGCTGGCTTAAGATCTTCAAATCCAGGTCCAAGATTTTCACGAATTTCAGCGGTTGCCGAATTAGTTAATGAACGCACCTTCCTAATCATTTTCGCAAGATCAGACGCCACTTTCGGCATGCGTTCAGGTCCAACGAGAATAAGAGCAAGAACAACAAGCCCGATCACCTCTCCGAAACCGAAATCAAACATCACTTACCCGCTGTGAGTGTGAGGGATGTAGTAATAGTCTTGCCAGATCGAATGTATTCAATCACGACTTTATCACCTACATTCTTGGATCGAATCGCCACAATGAGTTCTTCTGGTCCTGTGATTGTTCGCCCATCGAATTTTATAATTAAGTCTCCTGCGCGAAGTCCTGCTTTCGCTGCAGGGCCACCCGGAAGAATTGCATTAGAAGTATCTGCAACCTTAGCTCCATCACCTGAATACTTCATATCAACCGAAACTCCCACAACTGGATAAGTTGCTTTTCCATTCTTAATGAGCTGGTCAGCAGTCTTTCGCGCCTGGTTAATTGGAATCGCAAATCCGAGTCCGATAGATCCTGATTGCGAATTGATTGAAGATGATCCAAGGGTTGCAATTGCAGAGTTAACTCCGATTACAGCACCAGCTGAGTTAACAAGAGGGCCACCAGAATTTCCTGGATTAATTGCTGCATCGGTCTGAATTGCATTTATAAATGAACTATCCCCGGCAGATTCTCCCGCGGTCACAGCGCGATCTTTAGCACTGACAATTCCAAGGGTAACTGTTCCGCTGAGCCCAAGCGGAGAACCGATTGCAATGACAGAATCGCCGACTGCAACTTGATCGCTATCACCAAAAGTTAGCGCTGTAAGTCCTGTGCGGTTAACTTTAAGAACTGCAAGATCGTAAGAAGAGTCCCGACCAACTATCGTTGCATCAAGAGTTGTTCCATCATTGAATTGCACTTCTATCGAACCCCTGCCGTCGGCAGCATCGGCAATAACATGGTTATTTGTCAGAATATAACCGCTGCTATCAATGACAAATCCCGTACCAGTTCCCCCGCCAGATGCGGTCTCTGCAGAGATTGATACGACAGATGGAAGCACGCGTTGAGCAATATCTGCTACCGATCCCGGTGGTCGCTCGATCGATGAACTCACCGAGGATAATTTAATTTCATGACCAAAGAGTGAACCCGAAGAACTTGCTCCGAAGACTGCGCCAACCAAACCTGCAATGCCTGCCATCAACAAGGCATTAGAGCGAGTAACAAACTTTGCTTTACCGTGCGAAGAGGATGGCACCCACCAAGGACCTGTTCCCATTGGTTCGCTCATGTCTCTATCCTTCTACAACTTCGTGGCAAGTAACAAGCCATCCCCTAGAGGAATCAGCGAAGTCACCCACTTTTCTGTCTCACCTTTGAGCAATTTCCCAGCATCGCGGAGAGCAATCGTCTTTGGATCACGCATCGCTGGATCATTGACCTTTGCGCCACCGAAGAAGTTATCGATAACAAAGACGCCACCACTTCGCAAAATTCGATGTGCTTCAACAATCGCATCGTGCAAATCCTCTGCATTGTCTCTGAAAATCACAAGGTCATAGGCACGATCTGCAAGCTTTGTCATTACTTCAATTGTGGGATTTGTGATCAGTCGAAACCGTGACTGTGCAATCTGCGCATCTTGAAGTGCAATCTTTGCGATTGCAGAGTGCTCTTGCTCGCCATCAATTGATGTCAGAGTTCCACTAGGCAGCATTCCTTCAAGTACCCAGAGCGCGCCAACTCCAGAACCAGTTCCAATTTCAACAACTGATTGAGCATCAAGAATATGTGCAAGATGTCTTAGATAAGAACCAACACCGGGGGTGACATCAATTGCGCCAACTTCACTTCCACGAGATCTAGCTTGCGTTTTATCCACGCTCTCGCTAATAAAGCTTTCAGAGTATGAATGTGGGTCAATCTGGTTGATCATGAGAGGGATGTTAGCCACTCCACGAGTAAACGCACGCCGAATCCGGTTCCGCCCTTAGGGTTTTCTCCAGAATCACTCTCGCTGCGGGCGGTACCTGCGATATCAAGGTGCACCCACTGGCGATCGCCGACAAATTGCTCGAGAAATAGTGCAGCCGTCACTGAACCAGCGCCATAGTGACCTTTATCTGCAGTGTGGTTGTAATCCGCGATATCGCTCTCTAATCCATCTGTGTAATCATCAATAAGTGGCATATGCCAAACACGATCGCCGGTACGTTCGCCAATTTCTGAAAGTGTTTGAGCAAGCTGTCGATTGCGCGTGTACATCGCGGCGTATTGGCGTCCAAGTCCAAGGGATGCAGCGCCTGTAAGAGTTGCGATGTCCACTACATAATCTGGATCAAGATTGATATCTGCAAAAGCTAATCCGTCTGCGAGAACTAATCGTCCTTCTGCATCTGTATTGATAACCTCAACAGTTTTCCCACCATAATGCTTAATGACATCGCTAGGGCGCTGTGAAGTGCCAGAAAGTGCGTTCTCGGCACACATCATTAAAACGCTTACCTTTACTTGTGCACCAAGTTGAGCAACTGCACTCACAGTCGCAAGAGCTGCTGCCGCACCTGCCATGTCGCTCTTCATCGCCGTCATGGTGTCGTATGGACGTTTGAGAGAAATTCCGCCAGTATCGAAGGTGATTCCCTTTCCTACAAGAACTACATGAGGAATTTGTGATGCTTTCTTTCCACCCTTTGGCGTGTAAGTCAGATGAATAAATCGTGGTCCAGGGTTTGGAGAGGAATTACCTACGGCTCTAAGGCCACCAAAATCCTTCAGAGCAACACCACTAAGTACATCAATGCGCAGGCCATTTTCAGATGCAATCGTTCGCGCTTGGTTAGCCATCCATAAAGGGGTCTTGATATTTGAAGGGGTGTGAATGAGATCGCGAGCGCGACAAACTGCGCTAGAAATAATGCGTGCATATTCAACGGGAGCTGCATCTGCTGTAACAATTTCGATCTCTGCTGGAGACGCCTTGACGGTAGTTTTCTGATTCCAGGTGTACTCACCCAAAGTTGCAGAGATGGCAAAGGCAATAATTTCATCTCGCTTTGTAGGAGCGATTGTTGCAAAGTTCTTCCCTACTCCGCGCACTTTACGACCAAGAGCCGCACCAGCTGTTCTGAATGAGGCTAACGATTGATCGCCGACGCCCAAGAGAATGATCTTTTCTACTGGACTATCTTCAGCGCTTACGGGGATTTCATTGATTTCGCCGGCTTTCCCGGTTGGAGTGAAGAAAGAGAGTTCATCGCGTAACTCAATAGCAAATAGTTTTTCGATTTTTTTGACTAGAGCTGGGTGGGCGTTAAAAATAATCTCGCTACCGCCATCATTTTCTGTGGCAAGCATGATGTAACTAATTACGATGACATCTGCAGTGCTGACTGAATCCAAATCAGGATTAAGCGCGCTAATAATCATGTGAACGTGTGGCTCTATCCTCGTGAAAAATTACTTCTTGATGAGAGCGACAGCTGCTTCAAGGGCGGCGCTGAGATTATTTGCCTCTGTAGGGTTGAGTTCAACAACTAGGCGACCCCCACCCTCAAGAGGAATACGCATGACCAGAGAACGCGCTTCCTTCGTTACTTCCATTGGGCCATCACCAGTGCGAGGTTTCATAGCTGCCATGATGAGACTCCTTTGACGCGTGGACTTTCCGCGAAGTGCTTAGAAAGTAAGGGCGTAAGTATCTCGCACTATGGGCCGATACATGAAATCCAAAGAGGGCTACAAGCCTAATTGCGCAGTCAAGCGCGCCTTACCTGAGGTAATGACCGCCTCTACTGACTTTTCAGGCACGTGAAGCAGGGTTGCAATCTGCCCGGGACTCATGCCTCGAAGATAGGACAAGGTCAAGATGATGCGCTCTTCCTCCGGAAGTGCTTCGAGCACTTCGGCCAAGGTTTTCGGCGCTGCCATAGGACGAGGTTACCTGCTCTCGATATCACCTGGATGTCTTCTAGCCATACATCGGCGATCAATTCTTGAATTGGCGAGCAAAACGTGCGAGAGAGATGCGAACACCAAGCCAAATAAATGGCGCACCCACAATAGAGAGTGCGCGGTGAATATCGATGGTCTCACTCCAATAAAAAGTGGTTGAGTTCGGGCCAGTCGATTCCAGCTGGAATGTACCTGTGCCCTTTAAAACTTTTCCTGTGTGGATCACATCGCATCGATGCGGTGGCTCCCATGCAGTTACAGTCATTGTGTCGAGGAGTCCGAGAAACGAAAAAGACGGATAGATGCGATGGGCTGGACCGGTAAATGCCGCGATAGATGTTCCGACTCCTTCAGAAATTTCAGATGTGACCCACACTCGGGTGGCAACCATCCATTCACCCTGACTGTCCCAATCGGCAATCCTTGCCCAGACTTTTTCTATCGGCGCATCGCACTGCACGCGTATTGCGAGTGTGTTCTTCGGATTGCTAGCCATGAACTTAAGGATAAGCGATATTGTGTGCCTATGTCGTCTCAATCAACTACCTCCTATGGCCATGGAATTGCCACTCTCTCGGGCACCACAGTTCTCGATGTGTGGTTTCCAGCGCCGGCTCTAGGTGTACTCGTAGGAAAACCTGCGCAATCTCTCCTCGATGCAGTCGGCAGTGATGATGTGCGAAAAATACGGCGTGAAGTAGTCTCGCGCGAAATTGATATTACCCAGCCACCACAAGACGCAGTAGATGCATATCTACGACTTCACCTTCTCTCGCATAGATTGGTCAAACCTCACGGTCTTTCACTAGATGGAATTTTTGGCTTACTCACTAATGTTGTCTGGACTTCTGCTGGTCCCTGCGCAGTTGAAGGTTTTGAAGAAGTTCGTGCTGGATTGCGTGCACGTGATGGCCATGTAACTATTTTCAGCGTAGATAAGTTCCCGCGAATGGTCGATTACGTTATTCCATCTGGTGTACGAATTGCTGATGCAGATCGAGTTCGTCTTGGTGCTCACCTAGCTTCAGGCACCACAGTGATGCATGAAGGTTTTGTGAATTTCAACGCTGGGACACTCGGAACATCAATGGTTGAAGGACGAATCTCTTCAGGTGTAGTCGTCGATGACGGCAGCGATGTCGGCGGCGGAGCATCCATCATGGGAACTTTAAGTGGTGGTGGAAAGCAAGTTATCTCTATTGGAAAGAAGTGTCTACTGGGAGCAAATTCAGGACTTGGAATTTCACTCGGTGATAACTGTGTCATCGAGGCGGGTACATACATCACCGCGGCTGCCAAGGTTCGTCTTCCAGATGGAGAAATTGTTAAAGCTGGAACTCTCAGCGGAGCTTCAAATGTGCTATTTAGAAGAAACTCACTCGATGGTTGCCTAGAAGTTGTCGTCCGCGAAGGTTCATGGGGCGGACTTAACTCAGTTCTGCACGCGAACTAAGGAGAACCACGGCGAAGGCAGCTTCGCCCTACTTCGAAAGGTATCTCCACGTAATTTCTTGGCAACTCCATCTGAAGAAGTTGCTGAAATATAAGTTACTGCGCCGGCTTGATTGCGCGAGAGAATTTCAAGTGAGACTACATTTGGTAAGAGAAATGCTTTTGCAACAAGTTCCTGGGTAGAGGATGCCTTCCATGAAGCAAAACGAGGATTAAGTTTGATATCCACGCTTGCGGTATCTGGTACCGATTGGGTGAAGGCAGTTGCTTCTCCCCATGCATCACGAGTTGTCTGAGTTGCACCACCAGATGATGAGAAGAAATAGGTTTGTGCAGGCTTGCCATTACTCAGCACAACCAGACTTGTCGAAGTATCAACGATGGTGCGTGAGACAGCATCCTTCCAAAAAAGACCAACCCTAGGTTCGCTCTCTTTGGAAAATCCCACAAAGTTTTGATCCGTAATGTGCGAGTAGACCTGACAATCACAGCTTGGTCGAATAACACTTAACTTAGAGAGGGCATAGCTTCGTGAGGCTATTGCTTGGGCTTCCAACATTGCAGCAGGCCAGCTAGAAGGCACTTCACTAATTCCCCATAGATACTCATCTCGAAGAGCAAGGGTATTTGTCACTTCCATGGCACCTTTAACAACTTTAATAGTGATGTATCCGTACTTATATTTTGTTGAGACTGATCCGTCAGTCATGGTGATGATGGGATTCTCTCCAACCCATCTCAAGGTAATCACATTGCTACGCGAAAGGCTTGCGACAGTAAATGTTGCCCGCTTCTTTGTAACAAAAGAATTGATTGGTGCTGATTCTATTGAATTTCCAATATCACCTTCGAAGACATCGATGCGTGCTCCAGGAGTATGAGTTGTAAAGGCAACGGACTTAACCAGATGTGCGATATTCACTCGGATTGTATGCGTATCAACATACGGTGCAACCTGCACATCTTTATAGTAGTAATTGAGAATTGCCGTAGCGCTCTCACCACTAACGGCGCGGGCTTTTGCACCTATCTGGCTCATGCCAACTCCATGGCCATAACCACTTCCTGTAAATTCAAATGACGGTGGAATTTCGATGGCTTGAGCAGGGGTAGCGCTTGTAATGAGCGCCACAATAAGTAGAGCCAGAAAGTTTTTAGACATCCTCATCGGAAGATGCGCTCTTTCGTACATGCATATATTCGCGATACGCAGCGATAACTTCTGCCGGATTTCCACGAGCCATCATCTTTCCTTTATCAAGCCAGATTACTTCATTACAAATATCTTCAATGGTGGCCAGAGCATGGCTGACAAGAATCAGGGCACGATCTTCGGTGCGGAGTTCTTTAATGCGATTGAGGCTCTTCTCTTTAAAGCGCGCATCACCCGTACTCAGCGCTTCATCGATAATCAGAATATCCGGCTTTACGGTTGCGGCTACCGAGAATGCTAGGCGCGCATACATTCCTGAGGAATAGGTACGCATCGGCGAATCAATGGCCTCACCCAGCTCTGAAAATTCTGCAATCTCAGCGAATTGATTATCAATTTCTGCGCGCGTCATTCCTGCGGCAAGACCTCCAAGGTAAACATTCTCACGACCCGTAAGGGAAGCATTGAAGCCAACTCCGAGTGCTAGCAATGTACTTACAGAACCGTAAACTTCAATGCGACCTTCTGATGGTGGAATGATCCCTGAAATAACGCGCATCAAAGATGATTTACCAGCACCGTTTGAGCCAATGATTCCTAACACTGTTCCATAATGCACATCGATACTTACATCATTGAGTGCATTGACAGTGCGAGAGAACTTTTTACTTCTACCGAAACGTTTTACCCTTGCTTTCAGTGTTGGCTTTTTGTCAACAGATGTTGTGTAGGTCAGTCCAACAGATTGCACAGAGACTGCAATGCTGTGATGAGGATGGGAGCTAGAGACGGACAGCGAAATCACGCTCCCTCGTTAAAAAGAAATATGTGCCGACGAGAAAAATACAAGTTGCCCAAGCCAAACTAATCAGGATTGAAGATGAGCTTGGAGCCTGCGCATAAACCATGACTTGTGACCAAGCATCCAAGAGATAGAAAATAGGGTTTGCAATCTCGAGAGTGCGCATCTTCTCAGATAGTGCTGACGCTTCATAGAGAATGGGCGAAAGATAGATCAAGCTGCGGGTGATATAGGGAAGCAGACTTGCTATATCTCTGAAATAGACATTGGTACATGAGATTGCAATAGCCATTCCAAGCCCCATGAACACAGCAAGAAGAAAAATTGGTATTGCCCATAGCATCTGCCAGGAGTAAGGAGCTCCGACAATGGATCGAATGGCAAAGAAGACTATAAGGGTCGGAATAAATTTAAATATTGCAATGACAGAGGCAGAGATTGGAAGCATGATTCGAGGGAAGGCAGTGTTCATAATCAAGCGCTGCCCCGAAGTGATCGACTTGACTCCCCCAGTCAAACTATTTGCTATGAGGTAGAAGAAAAAGAGGCTTGATGTGAGATGTACATATCTATTGGCATCACTGGCTCCACCGATAATATAAATCAGCAGAAAATAGACGCCAGAAAGCAAAAGTGGATTGAGAACTAGCCAGAGCTGACCAAAGACTGATCCGTAATTCTGCTCACGCAATTCAGAGCGAGAAAACTCAGCGATGAAATGACGTCGGGACCATAGTGAGCGCAGGTATTGACGCAGCGGGGGCAGCCCAGCGCGATATGGCTCATACACAGTCACAGGAGTACTCATATGAGTGAAGGTTACCTTAGAGAGTCTGGAACTAGCTTTCGTGGCGAGGTTAGGAAGCCAAGTCCCCACGAAAAGTGCATCGTTGGAAGAATAAAGACGAGAAGTGGATAGTGAGCCAGATTCTTTGAGATGAAGAGTGGGGTGATTGCAATAAAAGTGATGTAGATAGCAGCTGGTAGATAGAGAGATGGATCGAAGATAGTTCCGGCGACAAGTGAGAGTGCGGTACCAATCAGAGCAAGTGGTGGCGCTAAATATCTGTAGTTAATTGTCTCCGGATATTTGCGAGCTATCACTCGACGCCATCTTCCGTACTCAAAATATTGTTTGGCTAACTTACGAAAGTTTGAACGTGGGCGGTATGTCACATGAAGTTTAGGATCAAAGTAAATTTTCCCCCCATTTTCTCTAAGTCGGTAGTTAAGTTCCCAATCTTGGGCGCGGACAAATCGCTCATCAAAGCCACCTGCATCAACAACGGCCTGGCGAATAAATGCTCCGAGATAGACGGTATCTACAAAGTCAGCTTTGCCACCGGTATGAAATCTTGAACCCCCAACACCAAATGGGCTACACATTGCCGCAGCCACCGCTGTTTCAAAGAAAGTAACACCTTCTGCGCCCATGACGCCACCCACGTTGACAGCACCAGATTCACGAAGAATTTCAACTACAAGGTGGAGATAGTTATTAGGAATCTCAGCATGTGCATCAACGCGCACAACGACATCCTGAGTTGATGCTTTCAGGGCGAGATTGAGTCCAGCTGCAGTTCGACCTGAAGGATTTTCAACAAGGATTACGCGCGTATCTTCTGCTGCTAGAGATTGTGCAATTGCATGTGTGGAATCTCGTGAAGGGCCAAGTGCCAAAATGACTTCAAACTTTCCCAGATAACTCTGAGAAAGTATGGCTCGAATTGAATCTTCTAAATGTGCTTCTTCATTGAGCACAGGCAAGATCACGCTAATGCCTGGTGAGGCAGGTAACGAGGCGTTCGGCGATGTCATAACACCTCTACGCTATCGCCCAAGTAGTCTTACGCCGTGAAATCAACACGAGCCTTACGGATAATTACCTCACTCTCCGTTGCCATCGTGCTTGTCTCCTCCGTATCTTCCTTCGGGCTTGGCCAAGTAAGCAGCTCGATTGCCCGTATCAATGTCTTTGATTCACTAAACGATCGGCCAGAGAAGACTTCTAAAGCGGAGAACTATCTCCTTGTTGGATCTGATACTCGAGAAGGTCTGACTAAAGAGCAGATGCGTGCACTTCGCGTGGGCTCTACAGCAACTGCCGCCGGTGGTCGTTCTGACACGATGCTCTTAATTCACTTGAGTAAGTCACGTGATCGCGCCTATATCATCTCTCTTCCCCGGGATAGCTTGGTAACAATTCCAGAACATGTAAGTAGTAGTGATAAGAAGACTATGGTCTCTGCGCGTCTTGGAAAACTTAATTCAGCTTTTTCATTTGGTGGTGCGCCACTGTTAATCGAGACAATCGAGCAGGCAACATCGATCAAGATTGATCACTATGTTGAGATCAGCTTTGCCGGATTTGCAGGAATCGTTGATGCACTCGGTGGCATTGAGGTCTGCACTAAGGTAAAGATTGACGATCCACAAAGTCACTTAGTCTTAAGTGCAGGAGTCCATACACTTGATGGTATTGAGTCCCTCAAGTATGTTCGAACTCGAGACTTCGATGGCCGTGGAGATATTGGACGTATGGCGAGGCAGCAACAATTTATGAGTGCAGTGATGCGAAAGGCAACTAGCAGCGGAACTCTCTTAAATCCATTTAAGTTAAAGAATTTTATCAATGCTTCTTTAGCAAGCGTAAAGTTGGATGAGGGGCTCGCACCAAATGATTTGTTAACGTTGGCAAAACAGATGAAAAACCTTTCTTCGGGAAATGTGCGTACGCTCACGGTCCCACTATCAAATCCAAATGGGCGAGTAGAAGGCCTTGGTTCAGTTGTTATTTGGGATGAAGTGCTGGGCGCGGATTTGTGGACACGCGTGAGAGATGATCTCCTTCTCGTTGATGAAGTCACCCCAACTCCATCTGCAAGTGCTTCAGCAACTCCTACCCCAGTAATCGTCGATAAATTCAAGACTCGCACCGCGGATGAAAATCCATGCGGGGAGATTAAATAGTTCTTGCCTTAGACTCGCACCCATGACGTTGAAGCTCTCAGTAATTGGTTGTGGCTATCTTGGAGCTACCCATGCAGCATGTATGTCCTCTCTTGGGTTTGAAGTTGTCGGAATTGATGCTGACCAATCCAAAGTAGATTTACTGCAGAGCGGGCGACTTCCATTTTATGAACCGGGACTCGACACACTCCTTGCATCAGAGATGAAAACAGGTCGCCTCTCATTTACTACCGATTTCTCTGCCGTAGCAGATGCCGATGTCCACTTTATCTGTGTAGGAACTCCTCAAAGTAAAGATGGATTAGCTGCTGATCTGACATATGTGAAATCTTCGGTAGCGGCGATTGCACCGCACCTTAAGGATGGATCTCTTGTCGTAGGAAAGTCAACAGTGCCGGTAGGAACTGCGCAAATGTTGCGTGAGCAATTAACTAAAGATGCTCCACACGCCGACCTGGCATGGAATCCAGAATTCTTGCGTGAAGGTTTTGCTGTCGAAGATACTTTGACTCCCAATCGTTTAGTCGTTGGAGTTGCAAATGATCGCGCTGAAGAGATTCTTAAAGAGGTCTACAAGCCAGTGCTTGCACTTGGCACGCCATGGATTCGAGCTGACCTTCCTACTTCAGAACTTGTGAAGGTTGCCGCAAACTCGTTCCTTGCTACAAAAATTTCATTTATCAATGCAATGGCAGAGGTCTGTGAAGCTGCAGGGGGCGATGTCACTGTGCTTGCAACAGCGATTGGATATGACCCACGTATTGGTAGTCGATTCCTTCAGGCTGGTATCGGTTTTGGTGGAGGTTGTCTTCCTAAAGATATCCGTGCATTTATGGCGCGTGCGCAAGAACTTGGCGCTGACCAAGCCCTTGAATTCTTGCGAGAGATTGATGCGATCAACATCAGAGCTCGCCAGCGTGTGATCGATGTAGTGCGTGCAGATCTATCTGAAGACTTAACCCAGTATAAAATTGCAGTTCTTGGCGCGACATTCAAGCCCGATAGCGATGATGTACGCGATTCTCCAGCTCTAGATATTGCAGCTCAACTTCAAGCAGCAGGTGCTGCAGTCGTCGTACATGATCCAAAGGGCATCGAACCTGCACGTAAGCGCTTTCCAAATCTTGAATATGCAGAACGTGTAGCCGATGCTGTCAAAGGTGCGGATGCAATCTTGCACTTAACCGAGTGGAAGGAATATCGCGAGCTAGATCCATCCGTAATCGGACAACTCGTAAAGTCTAAATTTCTCATTGATGGAAGAAATGCGCTCGATCGCGATAAGTGGCGTAGAGCTGGCTGGCGCGTGCACGCTCTTGGCCGTTCAGATTAATTAAATCTAGAACCCGGTCTTCTTCTTTGTAGTGAGGTTGGCACCTTTCGCCTTTGCTTCTGCATTGATCTCTTTCAGCCCTTGCTCGACTTTCCCAGCAATTGCACTATCTGAAACACCTAAAATTCTGGCAGCAAGTAGCGCTGCATTCTTTGCATTTCCGATTCCAACAGTTGCAACAGGAACTCCTGCTGGCATCTGAACGATCGAAAGAAGTGAATCCATTCCATCTAAGTTCTTCAGTGGTACCGGCACACCGATGACGGGAAGCGTCGTAAGAGATGCCACCATTCCAGGTAAATGTGCGGCTCCACCAGCTCCAGCAATAATTACCTTGAACCCTGCAGCTACAGCACCTTGAGCGAATGTGACCATTTCAGTCGGCATGCGATGTGCACTAATAACATCTGCAGTGTATGTAATTCCAAGTGAATCAAGAATTGTGGCAGCCTCACTCATTACAGGCCAATCAGAATCTGATCCCATGATGATTGCAACATCACTCATCGATCTCTCCACTCATGTAGTCACGGGCATGCGCGATTAACTCCTCTAAGTGTAGAAGATCTTCGCCAACTGCATTGACATGGCCAATCTTTCGACCAGGACGCACTTCTTTCATATATTGATGCACTTTGAGCTCTGGATTGCGAGCCATGAGGTGTAGATATGGACGGTACATATCGACCTTATCCCCACCCAGAATATTTCCCATCACCGCAAAGGCTGCGGTCATTGATGGATCGCCCAAGGGAAGATCTAATATCGCGCGCAGATGTTGTTCGAATTGGCTCGTTACTGATCCTTCAATCGTCCAGTGACCAGAATTATGTGGTCGCATAGCAAGCTCATTTATAAATATCTGATCACCTTTAACGAACATCTCAACAGCCATTACTCCGACAAGACCTATACGTTCAGCGATCGTTAAAGCCAGTGCAGATGCTTTTTCGGATACCTCAGAAGAGACAGTCGCCGCTGGTGTGACAGTCCGAGTGCAAATTCCATTTTCTTGAATTGTCTGAGTGGGTGCCCAAGTACTTGCTTGGCCATGTGGTGAGCGTGCAACCATGACTGCGATTTCTGAGTCAAAGTCCACAAGTTCTTCGATGAGAAGTTGAGGATTTATGGCGATTATTTCTTCAAGAAGGTCGCGACTATCAATCTTCCACACACCACGTCCGTCATAACCGCCAGATATGGCCTTGGCAATTACTGGGAATTCGGAAACTTCTTCTTTGTCGGTGATCACCTGCCACGTAGGTGAGGGCAGATCACTTAGTACCTTACGCATCTGCGCTTTATCCTGAGAGTACACAAAGGCTGAAGAAGATGGGTAGACGCGTATTCCTTCTGCCTCTAAACCTTTAATGACTGAAAGCGGAACAAGTTCGTGCTCAAAGGTGATGACATCGCAATCTCGTGCAAATTTTAAAACTTCCTTAAGGTCGCGAAAATCTCCAACCACATGATCACAAATCTGTGCAGCGCTATCACTCTTATCTTGGGCAAAGAGTTTGAGAGTTACACCTAGTGCGATAGCCGGGGCTACCGTCATGCGTGCCAATTGGCCTGCACCGATAATTCCAACGACTGGGAAGGGGTTTCTCACTGGCTCATCGTAGATGAACCACGTCACCGACTGTAACGATCTGCCCATCTTCTAGGTGAAGTCGACCTTGCTCATCGAAGGAAAGCGCACGAGATCGAATCGTACTTTCAGATGGCCCAACAATTGTGACCTCTCTCCCCTGCGTTCCAGATAGAAGGGAGTACTTCTCAAGAAAGCTTTCGCCTTGATCCCATTCTGTAAAATCTATCTCGAAGGCGTTGAGGAGAAGTGGAAGTAAGAAGTTTCGATCAAGTTTGGTAACAC
>Ga0114969_10002033_pt1 | contig 16775 bp, 16 predicted proteins | sample M_130807_MF_Meta_FD_87316 | JGI IMG/M metagenome (GOLD analysis project Ga0114969, IMG submission 87316) | Freshwater microbial communities from Lake Montjoie, Canada to study carbon cycling - M_130807_MF_MetaG | ecosystem: Environmental > Aquatic > Freshwater > Lake | place: Lake Montjoie...
ACTCACCTATTTGTTTGTGTTGGTACTAACTCTTGGATCAAGGTTGCCCGGGTAGCGTTCTAGTTCCTGGTAAACTCAAAGCCCAAAGAAGGAGTAGGAATGTCAAAAATAAAGGTTAGTGGCAAAGTCCACAATGTTAAAAAGAACAAAAAAGGCGAAGTTATAGTAGACCATGCTGGCAAGAATGACCCAAAATGGGATAAGATTAACCTAACCAAGAAGGCTGGGGCCAAGACCGTCAAGGAAGGCGAGAAGGCAACCCGGAAATGGCATAAAAAGAACCCCCATACGAAAGGTAAGAAATAATGTGTGCACTATGTGGATGCGGTAAGAAAAAAGGCGAGCCAGGTTTTGGCAAGGGCCCAAAAGCAAAATCAAAGAAGGCCTGTACCTGCGGTACTTGCAAGGCATGTAAAGCAAAGAAGAAGAAGTAATGTGCGCTACCTGTGGCTGTATGAAGCCACAAGACAAGCATGGCGAGAAAACCCTAGCAGCTGCTAATAAGAAGTTTGCTAAAAAGTCTGACTCAAAGGGTAAGGCTAAAAAGACATCTGTAGTAAGAAAGAAGGGTATGTAATGGCCCATAACGACAAGAAGTTTGAGAAGGGCATGACCCCGGCTCAAAAGAAGAAGTTTGAAAAGCAGGATGAAAAGAACGATTCCAAGCTAGCCGATAAGGTTAAAGGCAAGGCTTGTACCTGTGGTAAGTGCAAGGCCTGTAAGGCAAAGAAAAAGAAGTAACGACTTAGCCCCCGTAAGGGGGCTTTTTCGTTTATTCTTATCTATGACGCCGGAGTAATCCGGAACCCAGCTGCTTCACCTTACACACCTTCTTAGGGAGGATATTATGTTTATTCTTGCACAGCGTTTACTTCGTCTTGAGACGGAAGCTGACAAAGAAGAATTCCTTTGTGGAGTTGCGGGTCTTGATAAAGACGCTTGGAAAAAGAACGTCCTAGCTGGTATTATCTCGGGTGCGCTACTTGCAAAGGTAATTAAGAAGTGACAGAGAATCCATTAACTGATCTTCTTGAATTCACTCTAAACATAGATGTACCTAATGATTCTATTAAGTACACAAAAGAGCTAAGGGCAGCAGCAACGGCCGCAGGTTGGCCCGCTATAGTAGTCACTCAATTAACTGTTATACCTAAAGATGGACATTGGGATGTCATCCCACCAGATGGTATTAAAGCAGAATATGCCATGCTTGAAGAGGGCATTCCGTATGGCCAGCCTAATTCAGTAGTTCGTCCTTTTCTAGAAAGTCTTAAGAATAGGAAGGCCGAATAATGCCGATCATTATTAATGAAGATAACGCCCTTAAAAAACTAGTAACCGGATTGACTGTCTCAGATGCCGGAAACCCTTCACGTCCTGTGGGAGTATGGTTTGGACAGCCTGACGTTCAAATTAGACAGCAGAGCTATCCTTATATAACTATTGATCTTATTGGTATCAATGAGGCTACAGAGCGTCTACACGCTGGCGTTGTTGACCTAAACTATGTTCCTGAAGGCGTAGACCCAGATAAGAATTATACAGTACAATATCCAATACCAGTAAATTTAATGTATCAAATTACTACCTATGCCCGTCAACCTAGACATGACCGCCAAATTATGGCGCAATTGTTTGGGCCTTTGAGGCTACCACTTAGATTTGGGATGATAGCAATACCTGAAGATGGCACTGCACGCAGGTTAGATATGCTAGGGTTCTCAAAAAGAGATACTACTGAACAAGATAAACGCTTGTTCTGTAATGTCTACACCATTCAAATTAGCTCGGAATTCTTCCGTGATAACTTGATTGAGATGTACCAAGTGCTATATCCACCTCTAATTACGTTCTCCAGTCAAGATTCAATCTTTACGGAAAATTGACCACAATTCGGCCCCTATAGAAAACAACATATACCCAACTATTAAGGAGTAAACCGGATGGCTACAAACAGTAGACCTGGTGTCTTTATCCAAGAAGTGGACCTTCCACAGACGATTACCCTTGCCGACAACGGCACAGCAACTGGTGCCTTTATTGGTACTCTTGCAAAGGGATCAACTGCGGTTCCAGTTCTTCTAAACTCTTGGTCAGAATTTACCAAGACTTTTGGTGGATTAGAAGATGCTTACCCAACAACATGGGCTGCCTATAACTTTTTTGCTAATGGCGGCCGTCAACTTTACGTAAAGCGACTCGTAGGAACAGGTGCTGTTAAAGCAACTGTAACACTAAAGGATACTGCGGGAACACCAGTAGATACCCTAACTATTTCTGCAACAAATGTAGGAGTATGGGGTAACGACTTAGCAGTGCAAGTTACTGCAGGTGGATCTGCAACTCGTTTTGCTGTTATCATCTACTACAAGAATAATCTTGTTGAGAAGTTTGATGACCTCAGCATGACATCTACAGACCGTAGATATGCAGTATCTATGATCAACTCTTCATCTAATTACGTTGAAGCAGTAGACGAAGAAAGTGCTTCTGTCAACCCAAAACCAGCCGTTGCTGCTAAAACAGCTTTGGTAACAGGCGCCGATGGTGCCGCAGTTGTTGAAGGAGATTATACTTTTGAGGCTTTTGATCCAATTGACAGCCCTCTAGTATTTAACGTGCCTGATGCGGTATACCTTTCAAGCGTATCTGCAGCGGCTGTTAACTCATTGCTAATATCATACTGCGAAGGTCGTGGAGATTCATTTGCAGTAGTAGATGTGCCTTCAGGACTAGATGTTACTGATGCAAAGGCTTTTGCTGCATCAATTACATCTACAATGGGCCTAGCTGCTGCATACTACCCATGGGTAGTAATTCCAGACACATTGAAGGCTGCTCCTGGAGCAACTCGTCTTCAAGCACCTGGTGCTGCAATGGTAGGTCAGTACCTATCTACAGACGCCTCTCGTGGAGTATTTAAGACTCCAGCAGGATACAACAACCGTATTGCTCTAGCAGTAGCTACTGAAAAGCAGCTTACAAATGCTGAGCTTGATACACTAAACACAGGCGTTGCACCTCTTAATGCAATTCGCCAGATCCCAGGTTCAGGAATTATTGTTATGGGTGGTCGCACTCTTAATAACACTACTGAAGACCGATATATTAACGTACGTCGCTCTATCATCTACATCAAGAAGGAACTTGAACGTCTAAGTGCCCCTGCTGTATTTGAAAACAACGATGAGCGTCTTTGGGCCCAACTCCGAATCACGTTGGGAACGTTCTTGCGTAACTACTGGCAAAGTGGTGGATTACGTGGGGCATCACCAAGTGAAGCATACTATGTGCTTTGCGATGAATCAACAAACTCAGCAACAGATATCCTAAATGGTACAGTCAACATTGAAGTTGGCGTATCTGTAGAATATCCTGCAGAGTTTATTATCATCAAACTTGGCCAACTCACAGGAAACGCTCAGGCGTAAGGAGATAAGATAAAATGTCTATTAACCCATTAAGTACATTACTGACTGATCCAGTTCGTAATTTTAAGTTCTTAGTAACAATTACCCCTGTTTCTGGCCTAAAATCCGGAGACTCATCATGGGGAGCCAAGTTTGGAACCCTAGGCTTTGTATCTGTATCAGGCCTTAGTGTAACAACTGAGCCTATCGCATACCGTGAAGGTGGATACAACACTAACGTACACCAGATTCCTGGTCAATCTGCATTTTCACCAATCACACTCTCTAAGGGTGTAATGCTTGGTGATGATGTGCATGCTAAATGGATGAAGCGACTGTTCTCAGTTCTTTCTCCAAGTGCATCAGCAGGTGTTGGTGCTGATTTCCGTTGCAACGTGGATATTCAAGTATTGAGTCATCCAAACCCAGCGGCTTTTGAAGGTTCGGGTGGTGCTACACAGACACTTCCAGAATCACAGCACACATCAATGCGCTTCCGTGTGTATAACGCATGGATCACATCACTTGCTTACAGCGGATTAGATGCTGGTGGCAACACCCTCATGGTAGAAGAAATGACTCTAGTACATGAAGGTTTTGATGTACACTTCGGTACGGGCTATGAAAAAACTGGTTCAGCGGCTGGTTTTGATGTAGCAGCTCCTGCAGTAGCAGGAGCAAACGTTAGCAGTGGCGGCGGCTCCCGTGCTGCACAACGAAACTAATCGCACTAAAAATATCTAACTAAACAAAGGTGAACAATATGACTACAGAACAGACACAAATCAGTGCGGCAGCTAATCCTGCCCTAGCAAACAAACTAGTTGAAGAAGCTTTATCTGAGCAGGAGGTAGCTGCCCCAGCCCTAGCGGCTAAAGTGCAGTTACCTCCTGATACTCAGGTAGAACTTCCTGGGGGTCTATTTGACCCGTTTGAAGGAGCTATCACAACTGCAGAAGTTAGGGAACTAACTGGTGCGGATGAGGAAGCAGTCTCAAAGATTAATGATTCAGGAAAAGCTCTATTAGCAATCTTAGAGAGGGCAACCGTTAAGATTGGTGATAAGCCAGCTGACAAGGATACATTAGAGTCACTACTAGCGGGAGACCGTGAAATGATTCTACTAGCTATCCGAAAGATAACCTTCGGGACAGAAGTAAATCTTGAGCTTAACTGTCCTTACTGTGGGCAATCTCAAATATTTGCGATTGACCTAGATAAGGATGTTGAGGTTAAGAAGCTTGACGGTGAAGAAACACGTTTTGAAGTAGACTGCAAGATCGGCAAGGTTGTACTGTCATTGCCTAATGGAGTTACTCAAAAAGCTCTAGTTTCCTCAAATGACAAGACTTCTGCTGAGCTAGACACTGTAATATTAAAAAGCTGTATCTCTTCTATTAATGGTATGCCTATCCTAAACATTCAACAAGTTAGGGATTTGAGTATCAAAGATCGTAGAGAGCTATTAACTAAACTATCTGAACGAAACCCCGGCCCACAACTAAGCGAAGTTAAAAAGGAATGTATGTCTTGTGGCCAGGAGGTGCCACTTCCGCTAACATTAGCGGATCTATTTCGGTAGTGAGATTACATACGACCTGGTAATAGAAAGCTATAATCTTCTTAGCTTTTATTTTCCTGGGTGGTCATTACAAGATATACGTTCTCTTTCAATCCGAGAGAGAATGATGTGGATTAACATAGGAACTGGTAGACCTAAGGTGGTGAGATAGTGAGCATTAATAACTTAGAAAGCCCTTCAGATTCTCCGGGTGTAGGGGGGAACATAGGCAGCAAGATTACAGCCCAGCTGAGTACTGGGTTTCTTGGGCTAAAAAAACTATCTGATCAAATAGCTGCTAACTTTGCTAAAATTGAAAAGAGTACTGCTAAACTTCTAAAAGAGCAAGCTGCGATTGTTAAAGGTAATCTTGGGTTAGGTGGAAGATCAGGCGCAACCAATTCCGTTGCTGATGGCTTGGGTAAGATGGGCAACTTTAGTACCCAAGCAAAATTTGGCATAGGTGCTGGCTTAGCAGTTGCGGGCGGCGGCGCCCTAATGTACGGCATGATGCCAAACACTGCTGCAGCAGTAACACAGCGGATGGGGCTCAACTCTCTACTTACCGGTCCTGGTGGTATGGGCCCAAACTCTATTCTAAGCGGCCTTAATAAATCCTTAGCTGGTGGAACTACTGGTGTTGGTTCGCCTACCCAAGCTGGTATGGCTTTAACTTATCAAGCAGGTATGCTTGCAACTACGCCATACAACATGAAGACTATTATGCCTCAAATGGCGGGGCTATCTGCAATGACTGGTGGCACTAACCAGCAAATGGCAGGTGCGATGGGCAGCATCAACTCGATGAGATTTATGCGTAGCGGTACGCAAACAAGAGATTCAAAAGGTAGATTATTACCTATCAACCAAATTATTAATAATCTTTTTAGGTCCATGTATGGTGGACAAAAGATTACTGCTGAGCAAGCTGCGTTAATTTACAATCCTGGAAGTCCTTCACATAAGACTGTTATGGACGCAGCTGGTGGGGATCCAAACCTATTTGCAGTACTTGCTGAAGGTATTCGTACTCGTGCAATGGCTAACAAAGATCTTACTGCAAAACAAATGAGCAGTGCGGATAAAATTCTTGATATCCGTGGGGTACCAAAAGATGACCCTATGCGTGCTAACTTTAGAAATAACTTTGCTCAAAACAAACTTCTTGGTGCAACTCAACAAGGACTAGTAAGTGGTTACGACACGGCTGTAAATGCTAACGCTTCGTTAACAAGCGGTTTTGCAGATCTGGCAAAAGAACTTGGCCCTGTAACTGAAGGGCTTGCAAAATTAAAAGGTGTGCTTCAAACTCTTCCTGGTGTAGGCGGTGTTCTTGGTGGATTAACTGGTATGGCTAGTAACGTAGGAAGTGCTGCGTTAACTTATAAAATGCTGGGCGGTAGTTTTAAATCTTTACCTGGGGCAAGTGCTTTAGGCGGTGTTTTTGGTAAAGGCCCTTCAGTGATGGGACCCTTGACACAAGCACAAAGTATTGCCGCCGCTACCAAAGCCGCTAATATGAAACTTGCAGGAAAATTTGGTGTTGCTGGGTTAGCTACTATGGGTGCTACATATGGTTTAGATAAAGCATTCGGTAAACACGTAAGCCCAACTTTTAGAAAGGTTGGTCAAACTGCTGCAACTATGGGAAGCTATGCTCTAGCAGGTGCTGGTCTAGGAGCAATGCTTGGCGGAGGTATTGGTTCAATCCCAATGGCAGGTGTTGGTGCATTAGGCGGATTAGCTGCCTATGGAGTATCGCGATTATTTGGTCAAGGTGGCGGAGATGACTGCGGCCATGGAAATATGCCGCACAAATGTAACGGCGGTATCGGTGGAGATAACTCTTCCTCATCTGGAACCACACCTTCTAAAGGTTCTGCAAAGACATTACAGATGCCAGTGCCCCCAGGAACTAAAGTTACCTCTCCCTTTGGTCCACGTCCAGGAGCCTCTGCAGGAATTAGTAAAAACCATACAGGTATAGACTACGGTGTTGCCGTAGGAACTAATATTGTTGCTGCAGCAGATGGTGTTGTCACCGAAACAGGTCTACACCGCCAATATGGACAGTATATTATTATTAAACACGGCTCTAAGTCAACTCTTTATGCTCACTTAAGTAAAATTATGGCTCGCAGCGGTCAGAGCGTAGTTGCTGGCCAAGTTATTGCTCTTTCTGGAGGTAAGAAAGGCGCATTTGGCGCTGGAACCTCTACTGGGCCGCACCTTCACTTTGAAGTACGTAGTAATGGAGGCGTTGGAGCCCAAGGTCGTGTAAATCCAAAGGGATTATTTGGAAAAACCTTCAATTTTATTAAAAATGTTGTAACTAAGGCTTTTAACTTTGTTAAGCAAACCTCTAACAAGTACTTAGGTACTAACTTATCGTGGAAAGACTCAGCTGGGTCAGGGATAAACCTAAATAGTAAGAAAGACCTTTCCTCAATAAGCTCTGGAAGCTTGAGTACGTTAATTTCTAACTCATTGAGTTCCGGCTCTCCTTTAGATATTAATACTATTCGTGCAAATGCCGGTAACGAGATAGATGGCAGCTCTTCTTATACAGCAGTTGATACAAGTGGTGGGAAAAAGAAAAAAGTTGTTGGTACGGTAAACAATAAAGAAGATCTTGTCTCTGGAGATAAAGTTGGCATGGTTGGCGGAAGCCGACCAGGACTTATTAAGATGCTTTATGATGGCGGTTTTAGAGGAAAAGGATTATCTACTGCGTTTTCTGTAGCGTTGGCTGAATCTGGTGGCCGTGCAAAAGCTAAGAACTTTAAAGGCAGAGATTTATCTTATGGGCTATTCCAGATCAACATGACGGATGACGATCCTAAAAGCCCTAACATGGGAAGAAATCGTAGAAAACAATTTGACATAGCTAAGAATGAAGCGTTATACGACCCTATGACTAACATTCGTGCAGCCTATGAAGTATCTAATAAGGGTTCTTGGTGGAAACAGTGGTCTACATTTAATGACGGAAAATACACTAAATATCTTGATGATGCATCTAGAGCCGCAGTTAAAGCTAAACTCCCAACCTACCATACTGGTTCTTACAATGTTCCTAAAGTAGGAGTTGGAGGCGGAGATTCTAGTGAGCATATGGCTATGGTACAAGCCGGGGAAATGATCCTTCCAGCTAAATTAGCAGAAAAGGTACGTAATGGTACAGGATATACTCCTGGCACTACTAATATTAAAGTTGATATGAAAGTTAATATTGCCCGTTCTAGCATGCAGGAAGCAGAGTATATGTTTACCTACTTTAAAGAGAAGCTTGAAAAAGAGCTTAAAAACAATGCGATAGGAACTTACTAATGGCTATTCCTACAGCAGTGGGCGCAATTCAAACAGCTAGTAATAAAATACTTCCTGGTACCTGGACTGCACAAAGCAGTCTTGATAAGACATGGATAGCCATAATTGTTACTGAAACTGATGGGTCTTTAGGATTCAAATATCATACTTATAAGTATGAAAGGTATAGTGATGGCGTAAGTGGAAGCAAAATAGGCAGTAAAACTATTGGGGTAGACGCTACTTTCCCAGCTTCTGATGGAAAGTACTACAAAGAAGCTCAGGCAAACCTAAAAGAGTACGTAATAGCCACTACCGATCAAACCCCTTTAGTTGATTATGTTAATACAGATACCCCAACGCTTCCAGATAAAAGAGTTAATATTGGGCGTTGGAACCCACCAAATCATTCTTCTACTAGAGGGGTGACATTTTATGTAACTGCGGGACTAAGTACAGAATCTCCTCTTTCTCCCTCACAAAAATCTCTTTTAGCAACAGCAGTTAAGTATAGTGATAACTTAGGAAAAATTTATCAAACTACTAGTTCTGCCAAAGCTTTAAACATTAAAAATGTTACGCAGCTTAAAAAAAGTAATGGCACTTTTACTGTTACACCAGATAAACTATGGGGATTTAGATTTTGCTATAACCCTACTACTATTACTTATAGCACTAGTATTGATAGCTCTATTGACTGGCTGGTAGCGCCTATGGACCCAGGAAAGTTTTTTGGTGGCAATACCTCTGTTACTTTTGATCTATATTTAAATCGTATTGCAGACATGAGCACACTGCAAACTGATAACTATCAAGCTAGTTACCCAGGTATTGAAATAACTCCTGAGCAAAGACAAGGACTATTAACAAGAGGTACTGAGTACGATATTGAGTACCTATATAGAGTTGTAAACGGCAACCCTAAAAGCGGAACTAAATTACTATCTGATGCCACAGCACAAACTGCAGACTATGGCTATATAACTGGAATGCCTTTTTGGTTACAGCTTCATGACAATATGATATTTAAAGCTTCTTTATCAGGATTTTCAGTAAACCACGTTATGTTTACTGAAAAGATGGTCCCTATGCTTACTGTAATTACTCTTTCCTTTATTAGATACCCAGAGACTAATACCACTGGAGATGCAAAGGAAGCACTTACTAACTATATTAAGACAGGGTTTACAGGATGATAGAAAGAGTATCTAGATATTATGATGGACCATTAGCACAACCTAAACATAAATATACAGGCCTGCCTACTATTGCCGTGTACCGTAAATTTCCAGAAAGCGTAACCGTTCCCTATGTGTTGTATATATGGGAAGATGGGGATAGCTACGGGGCGCTTGCAGAAAAATATTTGGGTGGGGCAAAGTATTGGTGGAAGATTTTAGAATTAAACCCTACTTTAACTGATCCTTTTTCTATAGAACCAGGGACAAGGATAACACTACGTTATGCCTGAGAATACTGAGTCCTTTACCCCAACGTATGTAGAACAATCCCAGTTCAGTACCTTTGAGGCAATATTCCCAAAAACACCAGATTTAATCTATGATATGGGATTAGTAAATGCTGAGCTTATACAGGCAGCTGAGGAACACGACCGGTTAATTTTACATTTTAAAGGTAAGCCAAGTGACCCAGCAGTTAGCATAGTACAAGGTGACCCAGTAAAGTTTATCTTCAGTAACTCTATTGATGAATACACCTTTAATGGATATGTATATTCTGTAGACCAAAAGAATACCACTATGGCAAATAACACAGATGTTATCTGTATAGCGGCCTCATACTATTTAAAAAAGACAGAACAAAAGATTTACAAAAATGTTACTGCAGATCAGGTCGTAAAGAGTATTGCGGCAAAACACGGTATGACAGCTAGCACACAGCGCCATCCTAGAATAAGAAAGTCTATTGTTCAATCAGGTCAAAGTGACTGGCAGCTTCTACGTCGTCTTGCAAAACAAACCGGGTTTGCATTAAGAGCAGAAAACACTACTATTATTTTTAGCACTAAAAGTAAGATCTTTCAGTCTAAAAGAAGCTCTGCTCCATACTTTTTTTACGTTAACTCTGATGATTTAGGCGCTAATACAAAAATGGATAGGGCCACTGGGACCTTATTAAAATTTACTCCTTACCTTGCAGAAAACTCTCCAGAAATGGGAGTGCAAGTAAATAGAGTCATTTCTGGTATTAATGAGAAGAGTGGTGAGGTTATGAAAACTACCCACCCTAATAAAGCACTTGATACAGATAGCAAAGGTATTGTTGTACCTGGAGAGGACTACTTTGAATGAGTACCTTTTCTAACTCCCAAACGGGGGTAGCCTCTGAGGCCACCTTTGAACAACATCACGTATATGAAGTAGCCACAAGCCTTACAGACTCTAAGTACATTGCAAATGACCTTGCCAATTCTAGACGATATGCATACAGAGCAAAAGCTACTCTAGTTGGAGTGGCTTCTGTAAGACCGTATGATCCTATATACTTAGAGGGGTTATCAAACGGTATGTCAGGATATTGGACAGTATTAGCCGTAAAACATATCTTTGGTGGAATGGCTATGAAATACATGATGGAGGTCGAAGTGGGTACAGATGTTTTGGGAGACACTAACCCCGCTGCTGGCACAAATCCTGATGTGAGAGATGTACAGGCTGAGCTTTCTGGGCAATCCTTAAAAGTAGCAGAGACAGTACTACAGGATGTACCTTTAATGATTAACTCTACACAGCTGTTTGAAATTTCAGGGATATCTCCTACTGTATCAGTAGTTGCGCCATACGACTCCACCCCCGCTGATATCTATTTAGGGGTGTACTCTGAAACCTCGCCTATACCAAAAAACACATCTAACGTAATAAAATGGACGACAAAGGGGGATGTAAATGTCTTATGATTTAGAGTACGGTATAGATCCTCAAGGAAGATTTAGATTTTATGGGATTTACTCTGCAAAAGTTACTAGTGTCGATGACCCAGCTAATAAAAGCAGAATTCAAGTGCAGGTTCAAGGACCTACAGGACAACAGGTTACAGGCTGGGCTAAAGCATGTTTACCTATAACTAGTAACTCTAACCACCCAGATCATATCGCTCACACTGCAGCACAAGTTGCGGCATTGTTGAGCACTCATGCTACCCACAGTATCTCCGTATCTGGAACTACAGGATCTGGTGGTGACCCCTCTCACACACATAGTTTTAGCGCCTCAACTACGGCAGCCCATGCTGCACATGCTGGGGTTAGCGGCGGTAAATTAGAGCATCCTCATAAAACAGTAGCCGACACTACTGAAAAATGGAATGATAATCAAGAGACTAACACGACAGCAGAGCATACACCCCACAGAATAGTAGCTAAGAAAAACCAATTAGTGTGGGTCATGTTTGAAGCCGGGGACCCAGAGTATCCCGTATGGATTGGAGTACAAGGATGAGCATCGCTATAAGATACCCATTTACCTTAAATAATGGTAAAGTAGAGGCAACTTATTCTCCAACTAAACTGTATACAGATCGGGTGCTGACGTTGCTTTCTACTAATATAGGACAACGCCCAATACTACAGGGGTACGGCGCTAACATGGATTATGCGTTATTTGAGAACGATAATGATCTTGCCCTAGCGGTAAAGAACGCCGCTAACGAAGCAATTAACAAGTGGATTCCTCAAATAAGTGTGGCAAGCATTACTGTGGGCTCATTAGACGCTGATGGCAGCGCTGAAGTAGAGATCATTATTAACCTTCCAGATAACACAACTTCTTCAGTATCTATCAATACATCTTCATTTGGCTATTATGGAACAGTGACGGGATAACTATGAGCGACATACAGATTGACTATACCTCTAGAGATTTTGCTGGTTTAAAAGCAGATTTAATTGAGTTAATTAAAGACCGAACTGGCACAGCAACCTGGGATACAAGTGATCCTTCAGATCTTGGTGCGGTATTAGTAGAGGCGTTTGCTTATATGGGAGACATTATGTCTTACTATATTGACCGAGCTGCTAATGAAACAGCTATTGACACCGCCATCAAACGTAGTACGCTATTAAATTTTGCTAACCTTTACGGCTATAAGCCTTCAGGACCAACACCTGCTTTAGTAGTTGTAACTATTACTAACGATGGAAGTAGCAGTATTGACCTGCCTAAAGGTACTCAAGTTATGGCCCCTCTTTCATACTCTCCGTATACTGAAGCGTACTTTGAAACAACTCAAGCTGTTGTTGCATTACTAGCAGGACAGTCTATAGATGTATTGTGCCAAGAAGGAAAGACTGTAAATACTGATAGACCAGATTTAATAGATAGTGTCCACAACATTGCACTTCCTGCAAACTTAGGAATGTCGTCTGGGGTTAGAAACCAGACTTTTCAAGTTTTTGATACAGGCATAATTGACAGCTCTGTAATTGTTTATGTTGGGCAGGGCACTTCTTTTACCGCTTGGAAGTACGTAGAGTCTTTAGTAGAATACGGCCCAACGTCATTAGTATATACCACTACCCAAAATGAAAATAAAACTCTTTCTATTGTCTTTGGTGATGGAGTAAATGGCGCTATTCCAGCGGCAAACCAGCTTGTAAGTATTGTATACAGAACAAGTGTTGGAGTGTACGGCAATATTAAATCTGGTCTTATTAAAGAAGTAACTTTTGTTCCTGGAAATATTGACCTAAATGTTATCTCTACGCTTACTGTAACAAATACTACTTCTGCTGTAGGCGGAGCTGATGGGGATGATTTCACTCAACTTAGAGAAAAGATTAAAGCTGCTATTACTACAAGAAAACGTGCGGTTACTTTAAAAGACTATGAGGCGTTAGCTTCTCAAGTCTCTCAAGTAGGAAAAGTAAAGACAGTCTCTAATGTATATAGCTCCGTGACTATGTATCTACAATCACAAAACGATACTACATCAACTCCTGGCAATACGCTAACTACTAAAACTATTACTGCCGTATCAGGAAACGGCACTACTATGACTTTTACTGCAGTTAATACTTTTACTGCTGGGGATATCGTCTCTATTTCCGGAGTAGATCCAGCCGCTTACAATATTGTAGGCACAGTGGCCAGTGCTTCGGGGTCACAGTTTACAATCTTGGGGGCTACAACTACTTCATATGTAAGCGGAGGTGTGGCAACTCTCGGTACACCTACAGCTTCTTGGACATCAATTTCTGATGCTGTATCTTTATATATGGAGGATAAGGTTCCTGTAGGAACTACACTAAGCATTGAGCCTCCTGTATACGTACCTATTTACATTGATCTTGTCGTTTACGCTGGGGCCGCGTATAAGGCAAAAGATATTAAATTAGCGATATACAAAGCCTACTTAGGTTCTGATGGACTATTTAGCTATGCTAATAATACTTTTGGTAGAACAGTGCCCTTTTCATCTGTTATCTATAAAGCAGCCGCAATAGATGGAGTTGTTTCAGTTACTGTCACAGCTCTTAATACTACGGGTGCGTCTGCTTCAGCAGCAGATATCACTTTAGATGCAGCCCAGATTCCATATTTACTTCCAGCCAACCTAGATATAACAGTCATTGGCGGTATACAATAATGAACTATAACACAAAGACAGGTAGGTAGATCGCATGGCGTCATTCCCAAATAGTAATAGGTCGTTTACTTCAAAGGTTGATATTACAGACACTATATACGCTGACCATGTTAATGCTCTTCAAGATGAGGTAATTGCTCTTGAAACAAAAATTAATGGTGCAGATGCAAGTGCTGTAAGCAACATCCTATTTTCTACGTACACAGGTGGATTTGTTGCGTCCTTATCTTGGGATAGTTTATTTGCTCGCCTTAATAACATTGAAACAGGTCTAGTAAATGGTTGGGCAACATCCCCATTTATTAGAAAAGTAGGCGGTGACGCTATTCAGCCACCTTCAGGAACTACGGGCATTACACTAAAAACTACCGCCGGTACTACAGACCTATTTGTAACAAAAAATGCTTCAAATACTACTGGATTTAAAGTAGACTCTAATGCTATGCCTAAGGTAGGTACTGCAAACGTATTCTATGTGGGCAGCACTGAGTACACTGCAATGTATGACTATATGCAGTCAATTCAAACTATTCAAGGCACCCAAGGTTTACAAGGTACACAAGGTATTCAAGGAACCCAAGGTACAGGATACTCCGGAGTATCTTCTACTACTTCAGCTAGACCTGCCTCTACAGGAACTATAACAATAACAACAAATAGACAGGGATCCTTTGTTACTGGCGACAGAGTTCGTGTAACAAACTCGGTATCAAATTACTTTGAAGGAACTGTAACTATTACAAGTGGTACAACTTTTGCTGTTGCCGCTGACTATAACTTAGGAACTACTACTGCGTCTTCTTGGACAATTAGCACAGCAGGTGTTCGAGGAGTTCAAGGAACTACTGGAACTACTGGTTCACAGGGAGCAACTGGAACTCAAGGAGCAACTGGAGGAACAGGTGCTCAAGGTACTTCAGGTACACAAGGAACTACGGGTGCACAAGGTATTGCAGGAGCTGCTGCTGCCCAAGGAGCAACAGGTTCACAGGGTGCAACAGGACCACAAGGAGCAACAGGAACAGGTGTTCAAGGCACCACTGGTGCTCAAGGCACCACTGGAACTCAAGGTAGTACTGGAACTACAGGTTCACAAGGAACCACTGGTACTCAAGGTACTTCAGGCCTATCACTGCAGACCAGCAACAACACCTGGACTGGCACCAACAATTTCAGTAATACTATTACTGCAAACTCCGTTGTTGATGGAACAACCTCAACAGCAGCAAGTGGTATCGGATTTATGGGTATACCACAAAACTCAACAACTACTGGTTCTTATACAATTGCGGCTGCGGATGCGGGTAAGCATATTTACTCAACTGCAACTCGCACAATTACAATTAACTCAAATGCTAACTTAGCACTTCCAATTGGTACAGCAATTACTTTTATTGCTAGTGCAGGCACTACAGTAACAATTGCAATTACAACAGATACAATGTATTTGGCTGGTACTGGAACTACAGGTTCTCGTTCTCTTGCGGCTTATGGTATGGCAACTGCTATTAAAATTACTTCTACTACTTGGATTATAAGCGGAAACGGCCTGACTTAATGGCGGGCATTTTACAAAGTCTTGCTGGCACACTTGCAAAAGGTGTACCTGGAGTAGCTACTATTGGTACAGCAACGGATGTTGGAACTAGCCGTGCGTATAATGATGGTGCCGCTACTGTTACATTTAGTACAGGTGCAGGACCAACCCCAACTATATATTACTTAACCTCTACTCCATCTGTTTCGGTTTGGGCTGGTTATTCGTCCCCGCTTACTGCTACTGGGTTAGCCTCCGGAACTTCTTATACTTTTACCGTGTCGGCTGCAAATGATGCTGGAATAGGTCCTTCTTCAGGCGCTTCAAATAGCATAACAGCAACAACAACTCCGTATTATGTAGGTGTTTCAGGATATGCAGCAACTGCAGGTGTTTCAAGCACTAGTAATCCAACATTTACTTTTTCATTTACTGGTACCGCAACTGGCGGTAAGATCATTACTTCTTATCAATACACTACAGATGGTGGGACAAATTGGGCTACTACTACGGGCACCCTTGCTACTCAAAGTAATGGTTCTGCATTTGTTGCGGGAAGTACACCAACAGGATCTATTAGAGCAGTAAACGCTAATGGCGCTGGTATATCAAACGCAGTCTTTAGTGGAGTTACCGCTGTAAAACTTCCTGGTGCACCTACAAGCCTATCAGTAACAAATAACTCTGTTGCTTTTGGCGGAACTCCAACAGCCAACGTTTCCTTTACTGCTGCGTCAAATGGAGGTTCTACAATAACCTCTTATCAGTATTCAACAAATGGTGGGTCTACCTGGATAACATTTGCAGGAACTACAAGTCCTCAAGCAATGAGTACGCAAAGCACAGGCTCAAATTTTGTTGCTGGTACTACTTATACAGTATTAGTTAGAGCGATAAGTTCTTATGGAACCAGCGATGTAACAGGTTCGGCTGGTTATACAGCCTCTACTGTTCCACAGGCTCCTACAATCGGCACACTAAGCGCAGTTACTGGGGCTCCTTATGGTTCTAGCCCATCACTTAGTATTTCATTTACAGCTGGTGCAACCGGAGGCGATCCAACTATTTATTACCAGTACTCAACAAATGGTGGGTCTAACTGGATAAATACCTCTGGAACAACAAGTCCTCAATCAATTACTACACAAAGTACTGGTAGCGCATTTGTAGCAGGATCTTCTTATTCAGTTATTTTAAGAGCATTAAACTACAGCGTTGGAGCATCAAATGCGTCTTCTGCTTCAAATAGTGCGACAGCCATTACGGTTCCAGCAACAATGTCTGCACCTACTGTAACAAACGTTGGAACTAGCCGTCCTTATAATAACGGTGCTGCCTCTGTTGCATTTACCGC
>Ga0114969_10002035_pt1 | contig 16772 bp, 11 predicted proteins | sample M_130807_MF_Meta_FD_87316 | JGI IMG/M metagenome (GOLD analysis project Ga0114969, IMG submission 87316) | Freshwater microbial communities from Lake Montjoie, Canada to study carbon cycling - M_130807_MF_MetaG | ecosystem: Environmental > Aquatic > Freshwater > Lake | place: Lake Montjoie...
CCGCTTGCCCCCGTCCAACACGTACAGGCGGCCGTTCATCGCCAGCGGCGTCGCCCAGTCCGTCGGGTTTTCCGCAAAACGCCATGCGAAACCCGTCGCCGTCACATCCCCCTTGGCGCCGTCGCGCAAGGCCACCACCGGTTGGCCTTTCGGGCCTCCCGCGAAAATCAGCCCCGGCAGGGTCACCGGCGAGGTCACGATCCGGTACCAATCGTCGCGTTTCTCATACAGGCGGGCCCGCCAGTTCTCGGCGCCATCGGACAGCCGATGCCCCGTCACGTGGTCGCCGCCCACCACCACCAATTCGTCGCCGTTCGCGCCGTGGTAGGGCACCGGGGTCGAGTACGCCTCCGAGCTTTCCATCGTCGAATCGGTCTTGCGGACGTGACGCCAGATCGTGGCACCCGTCCTCGGGTCGAGACACAGGACATACGATTCGCGCTCCTGCTTCCCGTCGAAGCCGAGGTAATCCGCCGGCATTGGATTGCGCTGCAGGACCTGGACGTAGAGGCGATCCCCATGCAGCACCGGCGAACTCCCGTAGATCCACATCAAGGCGAAACGGCCATAATCCTTCCCGAGGTTCCGCTTCCAGAGTTCGCGGCCGTCGAGATCGAACGCGGCGAGATCGCCCGTCCCGAAGAGGGAAAACACCGCCTTGCCATCCGTGGTCGGCGAGGACGCCGCCATGTTGTTGCGGCCGCGTTCCTTGTCACCGACCCCCACCGTCCGGCGCCACCGCTCCTTGCCGTCGCGGCGATCCAAGGCGACCAACACCAGGTTTCCCGACGCGTCCGGCGCGTTCAGGAACACATGGTCTTCCCAAACCACCGGGGTCGCGCCGCCACGGCCCGGCAATGCCACCGACCACACGATGTCGTCGCGCGTCGGCGCGGCGGGCAAAGGACCCGACTCGGTGGACCCATCGAAATGCGGCCCGCGCCAGTTCGGCCAGTTGCCGCCGAACGCCGTGCCCATGACGGCCGCCAAAAGAGCGGCCCGAATCGCCAATGCTTTCATGTGGGAAGAACTTGGATTCCGGAAGTGCAACGACCCTAGACTCGCGGCGCGCGCACCCATTCAAAGGGCTTTCACGCCTTGCCGCCAAAACTCACGTGGTCGTCGAGGTCGAGCAGGTCGAACCAACCCGCGATGTCGTTCCGGTTCGGACCTGCCTTGCGGTGGAGTTCCGTGAAGAACGCGCGGCTGTCGGCATCCACCGGCACCCGGGTCTCCTGCCACGCGGACCAAGCCTCGATTTCCCAGGGCGAGCGGCGGTGCTTCGCGTGGGCCTTGATCCACGCCAAGATCTCGCCGTCCCCAGCGCCGAGTTCCACATGGGCCTTCAACGCCTTGGCATCGATGCCCACGAACTCGAAGAACCGCTTGTCCAAGGGACAGTCGTAGTTGTACTCGCCGGCACGATCCGCGATCGAAGCGCGGCATTTGTCGAGGAGACGGGGAAGGATCACGTAGCCTCCCAGACGCACGCGGGGACTCCGCGGGGGATGCTGGGCCAGATCGGGTGCGTTCCAGTTCATGAGATGTCGACCCGGAGTGTTGTCCGCCCAAGCGTCGCGGGCAACCCCCCGCATGCCGGAAGCCGACGGCGCTTCGCGCGGGGTGGGCAGTGCCAGGGGCAATCCCTAATCGGCCGCGAGATGCCGCACCAACACCTCGGCGAGATTCCCGCCGGCGAGTTGCGTGTTGCGCTGCAGGCGCATCAGGCCGCGCACCAAACCGGGGGACCGCGCGATCCGCCAGGCCAACTTCCCGAAATGCAATCGGTCGTCCCGGGTCATCAAACTCCCGAAGTCTAATGGCAGATCCTCGCTCGCGATGTCGGAGACGACGCGGATGGTCGCCGACGGGATGCCGCGTTGCCGGCAGGCTTCCCGGATCACGCCGCTCTCCATCTCCACCGCGTCCGCGCCCGTGCGCGCCCGCAACAGGGTTTTGTCCGCGGCGGTGGTCGCGATGACCTCCGAACAATGGAACCGGGCCAACCGGGCGCCCTGCACCGCTGGATATCCGGGATCGGCCGCGACCAAGACCTCGCCCAGGGCCAGCGACGGATCGAGCGCGCCCGCGAAGCCCGCCGTCACGAGGCGACGCGGTTGCTTGCCGTCGAGCCCCACCGCGGCCCATCGGGCGGCGTTGCGGGGCCCCATGCCGCAGGCCCAGACCTCGGTGGACCCGCATTGCCACCGTGCCATGGCTCGGGGAAGGCCGGGAGGATCCGCACGCACGGGACGTTGGCCCACGCACTGTTCCCATCGGGCGAGGAAAGGACGGGCCTCGTCCGGCAACGCGAAGACGAGCATCCAATCCCGCGCGGCCTCCTTCGGGAGATTCGGGGGCGTCAGTTCCATCCGAGATTTTCGGGCGCTTCGGCGAGCAGCCGGTGTTCCCAGTTCTTGCTCAACCGAAGGATGTGGCGCCACAAGTCGGCGGACGGAACGTCGAACACCAACGCGGCGGTCGCGGGGTGGACGATCCACGCCTCGCGCTCCATTTCCTTGTCGAGCTGCAGGGGGGACCATCCCGCGTAACCCGCGAAAACCCGGAGGCGCCGGGACGGCACCCACGATTTCCCGATCTCGAGCAATTCGTCGATGTCGTGGCCCACCGACACCCGGTCGATGACATTGGCGGACTCCATCGCGGGATCGCCATGGAGGTAACTGAGCGCGGCCGGTTGCACGGGGCCGCCGCCGTACAGGATCTCGCCCATCAACCGTGGCGGCAACTCGCGGTCGAAAACATCCTCGAGGCGGTTCTCGCTCGGCCGGTTGAGAACCAGCCCCATGGCCCCCTTGGCGTTGTGCTCGCACACGAGCACGACGGTCCGGTGAAAAAACGAACCGCCCAGACGCCCCCCATCGAGGAGCAACTTTCCCTTCAGCGACTTTGTCTTTTTCGCCGGCATGTTCTCGGACGCCATCCTGCAACGAACGGCGGCGTTCTTCAACCCAAGGCTGACGGAGCGCTTCTTCATCGGTTCTTAAGCCGGCCCATGCCACTGTCTTCCCTCGCTTCCATGCGCCTGCTCATCGTCGAGGACGAACCGGACCTTCTCGCCAGCCTCGCGCGCTCCACGCGCGACGAGGGATATGCGGTCGATACTGCCGCCGACGGCGAGGAGGGCCTCTACAAGGCGCTCCAATCCGACTACGACGCCATCGTCCTCGACGTCATGCTGCCGGGCATCGACGGCTGGGAAATCCTTCGCCGCCTCCGCATTCAACGCCGCACCCCCGTCCTCATGCTCACCGCCCGGGACACGCCGCGGGACCGTGTCCGGGGCCTCGATGGGGGCGCCGACGATTACGTGGCCAAACCCTTCGATCTCGACGAACTGCACGCCCGCCTCCGCGCCCTGATCCGGCGGGCGTCCGGCCATCCCTCGGGCCGCGTCGAGATCGGGTCGGTCGTGCTGGAAACCGCGGCGCGGACGGTCGCGCGCGACGGCCAGTTGGTCGCGCTCACCGCGCGGGAGTACGCCCTGTTCGAATACCTCGCGTTGCATCGCGGCCAACTCGTCACCCGCACGGCCCTCTACGAGCATCTCTTCGACGAGGACGACGCAACCCTGTCCAACCTCCTCGACGTGCACGTGTCGAACCTGCGCCGGAAACTCGGCGCCGAGATCATCGCCACCCGGCGCGGCCACGGTTACTGCATCGAGGACCCCGGGACCACGCCATGAACATCCACTCCCTGCGCTGGCGACTGCAGCTTTGGCACGGCCTTCTCCTCGTGCTGGTACTCGCGGGATTCGGCGTCACCGCCTACGAACTGCAGCGCGCCGAAAGCCTCCGCCGCATCGACCAGCAATTGGACCGCCGGGTCAACGAGGTCCTCGCCACCCTTCGCGAGGGCCAACCCCGACCGAGGCCCGACGACGATGATCCGGGCCCCGAAGGGCCCCGTGATCCGCCGCCCGACCGACGGCCCATGCCACCGGCCGGATTCCGGCTGTCCCAGCGGTTCGCCATGCGATTCGGCACCAACTCGCAGACCGGCGCCTACTACGCCCTCTGGGCCCGCGATGGCCGACGCATCGGCGGGTCCGACAACGTGCCCGGGGAATTGGATCGACCGACCGAGGCACGGCCCGGCGCCTCCGCCATCCGCCGCACCCGCGGCATGCTGCGCGAGACCGTCATCGTCACGCCGCCGGGCGAAGCCATCGTGGTGGGGCAATCGATGGCGACGGACCTCGAGGAGTTGGGACGCTTCGGCGGATGGCTGGGGATTGCGGGCGCGGGCGTCCTGACGCTGAGTCTTGCCGGTGGCTGGTGGGTGGTGACGCGGGCCATCCGTCCCATCGAGGCCATCGGGGCCACGGCCGAACGGATCGCCACGGGGCGTCTGGCCGAGCGCATTCCCGTGGCCGAGACGGACAGCGAGCTCGGCAAACTTGCCGGCGTGTTGAACGAGACCTTCGCCCGGCTCGAGGCAGCGTTCCAACGGCAGGAACGCTTCACCGCCGACGCCTCGCACGAACTGCGCACGCCCGTCAGCGTCATCATCTCGCAAGCCCAGTCCGCCCTGGCCCGGGAACGCCCCGCCGGCGAATACCGGGACGCGCTCGCCGCCTGCGAACGCGCCGCGCAACGCATGCGCCGCCTCATCGAGTCCCTCCTCGAACTCGCCCGACTCGACGCCGGTGCCACGACCCGGAAGGAAACGGTCGACCTCGCGCGGTTGGCCGAGGAGACGATCGCCTTGGTCCGTCCGCTGGCCGAAATGCGGGGACTGCAGTGGACGGTGCAACTCGCTCCCGCGACCTGCGTCGGCGATCCGGGCCAACTGGGACAGGTGCTGGCCAACCTGCTGGCCAACGCGATCGACTACAACCGCGATGGAGGCGGGATACGGGTGACGGTGGGCCCGGGCGGGGACGGCGGCGTGGCCGTCGAGGTCGCGGACACCGGGATCGGGGTCGGACCCGAGGCCTTGCCGCATTTGTTCGAACGATTCTATCGGGCCGATCCCTCGCGGACGGGGAGCAAAGGTCGGGCGGGCCTTGGATTGGCGATCGTGAAGACCATCGTCGAGGCCCACGGGGGCACGATCGAGGTGGCCAGCGAACCCGGTAAAGGCACCAAGTTCACCCTGCGGCTCCGGGGAAGTTGAGGGGGCGGGGGACGCGCCCGCCCGGCGCATCCGCCCCCGCTGTCCCGGCCGGCAGATCGCGCCGCCGCCGCGGGACGGCGGACGCGACCCGGCTTGGCTTCAGAAGTGCGCCACGATGTTCTCGCCGAACTCGGAGCACTTGATCTGGGTCCCGCCCTCCATCTGCCGCGCGAAATCGTAGGTCACCCGCTTGCTGCCGATGGCCCCGTTCAGGCCCTTCAGGATCAGGTCCGCCACCTCGGTCCAGCCCATGTGCCGGAACATCATCTCGCCGGACAGGATCACCGAGCCGGGGTTGACCATGTCCTTGTTCGCGTATTTCGGGGCGGTGCCGTGGGTCGCCTCGAAGATCGCGTGGCCCGTCACGTAGTTGATGTTGCCGCCCGGGGCGATGCCGATGCCGCCGACCTGCGCCGCAAGGGCGTCGGAGAGATAGTCGCCGTTGAGATTCAGCGTCGCGATGACGTCGAAGTCCTCGGGACGGGTCAGCACCTGCTGGAGGGTGATGTCGGCGATGGAATCCTTGACGAGGAGTTTGCCGGCGGCCAACGCGGCTTTTTGCTCGGCGTTGGCGGCGTCCTCGCCGGCGTCCTTCTTGGTGCGCTCGTACTGGGCCCAGGTGTAGACCTTGTCGCCGAAATATTTCTCCGCCGTCTCGTAGCCCCAGTCGCGGAACGCGCCCTCGGTGAACTTCATGATGTTCCCCTTGTGCACCAGCGTGAGGCTCTTCCGGTTGAACCGCAGCGCGTAACCGATCGCGCTGTGCACCAACCGGATCGTGCCGCCGCGCGAAACCGGCTTGATGCCGACCCCCACGCACACGTCGGATTCCACGTCCGGCATCCCCGCCATCTTCCAGAATTCCTCCGCCTTGGCCTTCGTGCCGAAACGGACCTTGTTGAAATCCTTGGGGAACTCCTTCGCGACGAAATCGAGGACCTTCTGGGCTTCCGGCGTCCCACCGGCGTATTCGATGCCCGCGTAGATGTCCTCGGTGTTCTCGCGGAAGATCACCATGTCCACCTTCTCGGGACGTTTCACCGGGCTGGGAACGCCCTGGAAATACTGCACGGGACGAAGGCAGACGTAGAGATCGAGCATCTGCCGCAAGGCCACGTTGAGCGACCGGATGCCGCCGCCGACGGGCGTGGTCAGGGGTCCCTTGATGCCCACCAGAAACTCGCGGAAGGCAGCGACGGTGTCGTCGGGCAGCCAGTTGTTGAAGCGCTTGAAGCTCTCCTCGCCCGCGAAGACCTCCATCCAAGCCACCTTGCGCTTGCCGCCGTACGCCTTGGCCACCGCGGCATCGAACACATGCTGGCTCGCCGACCAGATGTCGGGGCCCGTGCCGTCGCCGCGGATGAACGGGACGATCGGTTGGTCGGGAACCTGGAGTTTGCCGTCGGAAATGGTGATCTTCGAGCCGTGGGGAACCGTGCAAGTGGTGTAGGACATGGTGGTGCGGGAACAGGTGTGGTCAGATCGAATCCAAAAACTCCGGAGGGTCAAACGCGACGCCCGGCACACGGTACTCCCGTGCCCGGGCGTGACGGGGAAATTTGAACCGACGAATCCGGCCAGGGGCAAGCCAAACCCGAGGCGGTTCAACGAAGGCCCGCGAGCTCCTGGAGCACGTGCCAATTGCGAAGCCGCTCCTCGCGCGTCGCCAGAATCGTGTCGCTCGGCGTGCCGTCGGCCGCGAAATGCTTCGAGAAACGACCCTCGCTCCGGGCGAACATCGTGAAGTCGAACACCTCGCCGGTCTTGGGATCCTTGTAATAGTCCTCGGTGGTGGCCGGGTTGCCCTGGAGGCTGAGACGCTCGGCGATCTTCGAGCCCTTGCGGGGATCATAGACCATCACCGGGAAGGTGCGGGTGTCCACGGCGAGCTTCGACTGCGCCATCGCCATGTTGTCGCCCACGCCGTGTTCCGGCTGGCAGGTGGTATAGACCGAGATGATCGCCGGCCCGTCGTACTCGTTGGCCGCCATGATCGACTTGTAGAAGTGGTTGGTCATCGCGCAGCTCGTTTGGGCGACGAACGTGTCGGGATGCATCATCGCGATCTGGGCGATCTCTTTCCGCTGTTCGGTTTTGCCGGGGATCACCTTGCCGTGGAAGGTGAACTTGGTGTTCTGGCCGGTGAACGTGCCGGTGGAGGACTGGCCGCCGGTGTTCGAGTAGACCTGCGTGTCGAGCAACAGGATCTTGATGTTCATGCCCGATGCCAGCATGCGGCTGAGCGCGTTGAACCCGATGTCCAGCATCGCGCCGTCGCCGCCGATGACCCAGAGCTTCTTGTCCTTCCATCCCATCTGGTCCCAGCGCGCGCGGACGCCCATTCCGTAGGTCGGGCCGTTTTCGAACAGCGAGTTCGACCAGGGAACGAGGTACGGGTTGTAGGGGTAGGTGGAGGCGTACACGGTGGAGCAACCCGTCGAATTGACGATGCCGATGTTCTCCTTGCCGTAAACGAAGCCGGTCGCGGCCAGCATCATGCGGATCGCGGTGCCCTCGCCGCAGCCCATGCAGGACCCGGCGCCGCCGACATACAGCAGCGAACGCTCCGCCAGCATGATGTCGGTCAGCAACTTCTCGTTGATGAACTGCTTCGGCGTCTCGGGGAGCTTGCGGTAGAAATCGAAGGACTTCTGGTAGCGGCGCAGGATGGTGCCCGTGTCTTTCTGGAGCATCGCGAGCGCGCCGTGGTCGCCGCACGCATCCACGCACTCGGCGCAGCCCTTGCACTTGGTGGGGTCGATGAAGATGCCGAAGTAACCGGGCTCCTGTCCCTTCTTCTCGTAGACGTTCCAGAACTTGGTCGTCTTGCCGAACTGCCGGCGATAGTGCTCGCGCTCGGCCGGGTCCTGGATCTTCTCCAATTCCGCGTCGAGCTTCGACTTCGAGACCACCTTGCCGAGGATCGCGGTGTCGGGGCACTCCGTCACGCAGGCCATGCAGGCCACGCAGTTGTCGGAGTTGAGTTCGGGGATCTCCGGGGCGATGTACGAGAAGTCCCGCAGGGCGGCGGAACCGGCGGTGATCAGCGAACGGGCCGTCGAGAGGTCCGCGGGCAGGCCGATCTCGGCCGACCCCGTGTTGTACGCGCCGACGATGCGTTCGTTGAAATCCGCGACGTTCAGGACGTCGTCGGTGATCGGGCGCGTATTGACCCGCTCGGGCGTGGTCGTCGTGGTGGTGCTCATGGATTCGGTCCGGGGAATCGGGAACGTTTGGGAAGGAAAGTCGGTTTCAGCGGGCGAACACGAGGGCTTCGGACGGGATCTCGTCCTTGCCGGTGTCCGGTGCCTCGATGGTTTCGGTCGGGATTTCCTGCACGTCCTTGAGGCCCTTTTTGACGCACCGCAGGTTTTCCTCGACGACGTGCTCGCCGCGTTTGCCGAAGTATTTGCGGATGTATTTCTCCACCGCGCCGAGCACCTGCTCGTCGCCCATCCCGCTGCGTCCGGCAAACGGGGTCACCTTGATGAAAATCCCCACCAGCACCACGCCCTGCATGCGTTGCTGCAGGTCGGGATCGGTCGCGATCTCCCGCGCGATCTTGACGGTGTCGAGGTAGTACACCCGGAGCTTCTTGTTGCGGATGATCTTCCGTCCATAGGCCGGGATGGCCTTCCAGACCAGCGAGGGATCGAGATGCGGACTCTGGATGAACACCCGGCCCCCGTGCGCGATGCCGTCGAGCGGGTTCCCGAGGTTGAACGCGTTGACGTCGTTCAGCGGGATGAATTCCACGTGCTCGAGCTCGCTGTGGGTGCGGATGTGCTCGTGGGCGACCGTGAGATAATACGTGGTCGGCAAGCCCTTCTTCTCCGAGCCGTACTTCGGATAGGCCTGGACGTTGAGATCGAAAAGCTCGCCCACGAACGAGGCGATGAGCTTGTTGGTGGTGACGGAACCGAAACCACCGACGGAATGGCCACGCATCGAGAACGCGCCTTCGGGGCGGATGTCCGGATCCTCGGCATCGGGCAACGCAAGCGGGTGTTTCACGCCCACCACCGAGAACTGGCGCGGCTCGGCGGACCGCATGTTCGCGAAGATCGCGTTGAAATGGCCGGCCCGGACGTCGCGCGAACCCAGACCCGCGCAACACGCGTAGACGCGGGGAATCGAGGCGATCGCCGGATACTTGAACTCGCCGTTCGAACCGTACTGGATGCCGGTCAGGGCGTCGGCGAAGGCCGCCTTGATGGCCAGGACCAGCGGGTTCGACTGCGCCAGCGGATTGTCCATCCGTTCCACCACGGTGAACGCCTTCAGATGCCGGAGGGCGGCAACGATCTGGGTCGCCGGAAACGGCGCGAAACAGGTCACGTGCAGGACACCCACCTTCAGGCCGTATTTCGAACGCAGATAATCCACCGCCGCCGAGGCGGTCTCCATCATGCCGCCCATCCCCACCACGGCATATTCCGCATCCTCGAGCCGGTAGCCGTCGATCATCGAGTACCGGCGCCCGGTCATGGCGTGGAACTTGTCCATCGCCTCCTGGACCGCGGCGGGTACCTGGTCGTAGAACGCGCGCTGGGCGACTTTGCCCTTCATGTAGGCGTCCTGGTTTTGGACCACGCCCGACATCAGCGGATTGCGGGGATCGAAAAGACAGCGAAGGCGCTCGTTCGGGTCGCCCACGTACTGCTTCATCATCTCGGGTTCCTGCAGCCGGAGATTCTCCACGGTATGCGTGGTGAGGAAGCCGTCCTGGACGTTCATGAACGGGGTTTCGCTCGCCTCGGCGGCGCGGCGGCAAATCAGGGCGAGGTCGCCGGCTTCCTGCGCGTTGCGGCCGAAGAGGATTCCCCACCCCGTGTCCGCGACGCTCATCACGTCGTCGTGGCCGCAATGGACGTTGAGCGATTGGCTCGTGAGCGCGCGGGCTCCGATGTGGAAAACAATGGGCAAGCGCTTCCCGGAAATCGTGTAGAGCACCTCCTTCATCAGGACGAGCCCTTGTCCCGAGGTGAAATTCGTCACGCGCCCCCCGGCCAACGCGAAGCCCTCGCAGGTGGACGCCGCGGAGTGCTCCGATTCCGCCTGCACGAAAGCGAGCGTGTCGCCCCACAGGTTCTGTTTGCCGTTGGACACCTCCATCTGGTAGGCGGCACCCATCGTCGTGGAAGACGTGATGGGATAGGCACAGGCGCCGTGGCTGATGTGGGTCTCGACCCAAGCGACGGCACCCGAGCCGTCGGAACTGGTGGGAATGCCCGGAAAAGGGAAAACGGAAGTGGCGGAAGGCTTGCGTTCGCTCATGACAGTCCGAGTGGAAGTGACCTTCCGCGCAAAGCCGAGACGCCACGCGCCAAATGCCAAACGCGGAAGACGCAGAAAGTAACCACGGACTCCCGCCGGGAGGGCAAGCCATTTAGCGGCGACAGCGAGCCAAATCTTGCCGCTCGCTCTCGACCCGACCCCGGATCTTCGACATCCATTGACCCGGAAGTAACCAAGAACTCCACGCGCCGCCAGACACGGGAGCGTCGGGATCGCATCCCGTCGTGGCACACGCGATGGCAGGCTGGTTCGTTTCCCACCGGGGATGCCCCCATCCGTATCCCGGGGCTCGTGCAAACCACGGCGGCACCCTACTCTCTGACCCCGATGTCGCGCACGCAGTCCATCGCCGCCTCCCGCTTTGCCCGCACGTCCACGACCGCCGTGGCCGTGGTCACCCTGATCCTCGCCACCGCCGGTTGCGGTTCATTCACCGGCCCCGGCATCCGTTGCACCGCGCCGCGGATGACCGGACGCGTGGTCGATGCCTCCTCGGACACCCCGATTGCGTGGGCCAAGGTCGGACGCGAGATCGGCCGGTGGCGGGGACCGATGGGGGACTTTCCCAAGGGGGCGGAGGATCAGGTCGCCCGGTCCACGTGGGTCCGCACGGGACGGGACGGGCGATTCGATCTGTCGGCCGTGGAGGTGGCCCTCGTCTTCGGATTCGGCAACACGATGCCGAACTTGCGGTTGGTGGTGGACCACGGCGCCTACCGCCGTCTGGAAACCAACTTCAACACGGCCGACCTGAAACTGGACGCGGGTCCGCCGGCGATCGACGCGGGGACCCTGCGTCTGGTTCGCAAGTGAGGTCCGGGCCTGGTCAGTTGGGCACGTTGGCCAGTCGCAAGACCCCGATGCCGCCCGGGTTCCACGCGGTGAAAATGATGTAGACCTCGCCGTTCTTGCCTTTGCCCGGGACATACCAGCAGGCGTCGTGCATGTGCTGCGCGGTGGCGTAGCCGAGGTCTTCCTTGGGCTTGATGGTGCTGACCACCGCCCGTCGCTTCTGGTTGATCACGTAGATCGGACCGGGCGATCCCTTGGGACCGTCGAGGCAGGCTGCCATCACGTAGTCACCCCAGACGTCGGTATCGCAAACGGTGCTGCCCGGGGGCAGTCCCTGCACGTCGAGCCACGCTTTCTTGTTGAGCGACCAATGACGCACCTGCGCCTCGGGGCGCGCGGAGACGATCAGGTCCTTGTGGATGGGATCGAAAGTGATGCCGTGCGGCGTCTGGGACACCGATTTGCCGCCGAAGATCTCGCCCCGGTACTTGAACGGCTCGACATCCGCCGGCATGAAAAACGCCCGGCCATAGCCATCCGTGACGAACACCGTGTTCTTGTCGGTGAACGCGACGTCGGTGGGCGCAAAGCCCTTGCCGTCGGCGTATTCCTTCCCCGGAGGATGCTTCAGGACGTGCGCTTTCTGGAAGGTGGTGTCGGTGACGTAGACCTCGCCCTCGTTGTTGTCCGCCGCGGCGATGAGGGCCGGTTTGCCCGGTCTCGGGAAGATGTCGGCGCCGTGGAGATTTCCGCGGGAAAACGCGGGATCGCCCTTCACCACCCACGAGGACTTGAAGTGGTTCGAGAATCCCACCCAACCGACATTCTCGAGTCCCCAATAAATCACGTCGCGTTCGTAATCGACGAGAACGGTGCCATGGGCGCCCTTGAGCTTGGGCAAGGCTTCCACGGGCAGGGACATGGCGCCGACCACGGGCGTGAATTTCCAAAAACCCTGGCCACTGACGGGAATGTTGTAGGCAGCCTCGACTTTGGAAGGCGCCGCCACCGGCCCGCGCATCTCCACCTCGAACCGGATGGGAACGGGCTTGGAACCGGACGGGGCGCCGGAGGGGGCAACCTCGTGGGCTTGGACTGCGGAGACCACGGCAGCCCCGAGGGCCAGCGCCGCCGAACGAAAGTGGATGGAATGCGTCATGGAACGCCCGGAGGATTCCAGAAGCCACGCCGCGGAGGAAAGCGGAACTTTCGCGACCCGGAAGGTCGCGTTGCCGCTCGTGCCGCCACGCCGCATTCGCACTTCCCCGACGCCTCCGGTAGCCTCCGTCGCGTGAAGCGCTGCCCCGTCTGGTTCCCGGCCTGCATCGCGGTGTTGTTGCTGGCCGACGGTCTCGTCGCCGGTCCCGTCCCGGGATCGCGCCCATGGCCAACCCGCGGCCGGGCCACCAACACGACCCGCGCCGACGTCCCGACGGCCTTGACCACCGAGCAACTCGCCGCGCGGGCCCGCCCTTCACTCGTCGTCATCTCGAACCGCGGCCGCGACGGCGCCGCCGGCGGCATGGGAAGCGGCTTCGTCATCGACGCCGGGGGACTCGTCGCCACCAGCCTCCACGTCGTGGGCGAGGCGCGCCCCCTCGACGTTCGCCTCGCCGACGGACGCACCGTGGCGGTGACCGCCATCCATGCGTTCGACCGCCATACCGACCTCGCGATCCTGAGGATCGACGCCAAGGATCTCGTTCCCCTGCCCCTCGGCGATTCCGACGCATTGGCCGTGGGCGCGGAGATCGTGGCTTTGGGCAACCCGCTCGGACTCGAGAACTCGGTGGTCGCGGGGGTGCTTTCGGCCCGGCGAACCCTCGACGAAATCGAGATGCTGCAGGTGGCCATGCCGATCGAACCCGGCAACAGCGGGGGACCCGTGATCGACCGGCTCGGCCGCGTGCAGGGCATCGTGAACGCGAAATCGTTGCTCACCCGAAACCTGGGTTTCGCAACGCCCGCGAAACTGCTGAAGGCCCTCTGGGAACGACCGAACCCGGTCCCCATCGCGGTCTGGGTCCGCTCCGGGGCGCTCGACGCCGCGGACTGGGAACCGCACCACGGCGCCTCCTGGCGGGGCAAACCCGGGCGCATCCTCGTCGACGGTGCCGGCTCGGGATTCGGCGGGCGCGCCTTCCTGCTGCGCCGCGAAACGGCGCCGGAACCCCCGTTCGAAATCTCGGTGTCGGTGCGGCTCGACGACGAGGCGGGCGCCGCCGGACTGGTATTCCTCGGCGACGACGGGGACCGTCACTACGGCTTCTACCCCACGGGCGGGCAACTGCGGTTGACGGCGTTCGAAGGGGCGGATGTCTACGACTGGCGCATCCTGGGAACGGTGCCGAGCACCGCCTACCGACGCGGCGAATGGAACCAACTCCGCGTCCGCGTCGAGACCAACCGCATCGTTTGCCTCGTCAACGACCAGACCGTGTTTGCCAGCACCGACAAGGCGTTGCGGGGGCGGCGGGTGGGCCTCGCGAAATTCCGCGACACCGCCGCGCAGTTCCGCGGGTTCGCCGTCGGGCGCGAACTGCCCTCGCCGCCCCCCCTGTCGCCGTCGTTGGTCCTGGCCATCGGCGGCCCCGATGTTCCCGAATCCCGGTTGACGGAAGCCGACGTCGCCGCTTTGCGGACCAACCTGCCCGCGGCGCGTGGATTCCTGGCGGAACGGGCGCGGCGTCTCGAACGAGAATCGTCGCGGTTGCGCGAATTGTCGTCGCGGCTCCACCGGGAGAGCGTGCGCGACGAGTTGGCGGGGGAACTGGCTCGGCCCGGAGGCGCGGATCTGGCGCGGGCGGCATTGCTGGTGGCGCGCCTCGACCTGCCGGAGCTCGAGATCGAGCCCTACCTCCGGCGTCTGGATGCGCTGGCCGGCGAGGCGAGATCGCGTTGGCCGGCGGATGCCGGGGCGGCGGCGCGCCTCGACGGGCTCCGGACGTTGTTGTTCGCGGAAAACGGATTCCACGGCAGCCGCCACGACTACTACAACCGCGCGAACAGCCGGTTGAACGACGTGATCGACGACCGGGAGGGACTCCCGATCACCCTGGCGGTGTTGTTCATGGAGGTCGCGCGGCGTGCCGGGATCGAGCACGTGTACGGCGTCCCGCTGCCCGGCCATTTCCTGGTGAAACACGCGCCGCCGGGCTCGGACGAACGGCTGCTGGACGTGTTCGACGGCGGCCGCATCCTGACCCACACCGAGGCGGACGAACTCGGTTCCGAATACGCCGGGGTGCCGGTGCGCAGCGAGTTCATGGCACCGGCAACGACCCGCGACATCGTCGTGCGGATGCTGACGAACCTGCAGGCGTTCTCGGAACGCGAGGAAGGCGCGGCGACCGCGCTGCGCTACGCGGACCTGCTGGTGGCGGTGGCGGGAGACCGGCGCGCCGAGGCGGGACAACGCCTCGAACGCGCGCGGTTGCGCACCCAATGCGGCGACAACGACGGCGCGCGGGAGGACCTCCGGTGGATCCTCGATGCGGCGCCGCCGGGCGTGGATCTGGAACGGATCTCCGGAATGTACCGGGCGCTCCGCGGGGAGTGACCGGATCCGGACTTCACTCCGCCACGCGCCGGAGAAAACCGCGGACCTTTTCCGGGTCTCGGGTCGGCGCCTCGCAGGCGTGTCCGCTGCAGCAGAAGGCCTGGGTGGACGCCTCGTCCGCGGGCAGGCCGCGGGCGAACGGGTCGACGGGTCCATGGTTGCCGAGCACGACGCGGTTGGGTTCGTAGACCCCGTGGACCGCGCGCAGCAGTGGTTCGGTGGCGCCGACCGGATGCTTGCCCGCCAGCACGACCCGCTTGGGTTCCTGCTGGAGAAAATCCAGCGCGAGCAACAGGTGGGGCACCGCCTGCGGCATCTGGTGCAGCTTCTGCGCGAACAGCCGAACCGTTTTCTCCCCCGCCGCCCGCCATTCCGGACGGTCGCAGATCGCCGCCAGACGCAGCAATGCCAGCGCCGCCACGCTGTTGCCGCTCGGCTCCGCCCCGTCGTAATCGTCCTTCACCCGCATCAACAGGTGCGGCGTGCCCGGCGGCGCCTGCCAGAATCCCCCGCCCTCCGCGTCGTGGAACCGCTCCATCATCGATTCCGCGATCGCCACCGCGAACTCGAGGTGCCGCGGGTCGAGGGTCGCCTCGTAGAGGTCGACCAATCCGGCCAGGACGTTGGCATGGCCCTCGAGGAGTTGGACCCCGTCGCGCTCGCCCTGGCGCCAGCGGTGGTACAGGGAACGCGTGGCGGGGTCCCAGAGGCGCGCCTTGAGGAAGGCGGCGTTCCGCTCCGCCGCCTTCAGGTAGGCCGGTTCCCCGAGCACCGCGCCCGCGCGCGCCAGCGCCCCGAGGATCATCCCGTTCCACGACGCCAATACTTTGTCGTCGCGGTGGGGTCGCACCCGTCCCGCGCGCACCGCCTCCATCTTCCTTCGCGCCGACGCCACCAGGGAACGCTCCGCGTCGGACAGCTTCGGGTCCGCCACCGACAGCACGTTGAGCCCCGGCAGCGGGTGCGGATGGCTGTGGTCGACGAAATTCCCTTCGGCCGTGATCCCCCAGTGGCGCGTCGCCACCCGGAGTTCCTCGGCCGACAGCAACCCCTTCAATTCCGCGAGCGTCCAGCAGTAGAACTTCCCTTCCTGCCCCTCGCTGTCGGCGTCTTCCGCAGAATAGAATCCCCCCGCCGGATCCGCGAGATCGCGCAACACGTAGCCGAGCGTGTCGCGCACCACGGCGGCATGGCGCTCCCCGCCGTCGACAAGGTGGACGTCGAGGTACAACTGCACCAACTGGGCGTTGTCGTAGAGCATCTTCTCGAAGTGCGGCACCAACCACCGCTCGTCGACGGCGTAACGGGCGAACCCGCCCCCGAGCAGGTCGTGGATGCCGCCCGCGGCCATCGCGTCGCAGGTCTGCACCACCGCCTCGCGCGCCGGCGCGTCGGCGAAACGCCGCGCGAAGCGCAGGAGGAACAACGGCTGGCTCGGGCGCGGGAATTTCGGCGCGCCACCGAACCCGCCGTGGATCGGGTCGTGCTCGTGCAGGAAGGTCTGCCCGGCACCCTGCAGTTCCCGGATCCCCGCCGGATACGCATTCGCCGCGTCGTGTTCCGTCATCGACCGCAACCGTTGCACGACGTCCTCCGCGGAACCCTCGATGTCCTTGCGTTGGGAGTGCCAAAGCTCGGCGATGCGCTGGAGCAACTGCAGGAACGACGGCCGGCCGTGATTGGGTTCGGGCGGGAAATAGGTACCGCCGTAGAATGGCTTCAGCGACGGCGTCAGGAACACGTTCATCGGCCAACCGCCACCGCCCGTCGTCGCCTGCACGAACGCCATGTAGATCTTGTCCACGTCCGGACGTTCCTCGCGGTCCACCTTGATGCTGACGAAATGTTCGCGGAGGAACTTGCCGACCGCCTCGTTCTCGAACGACTCGCGTTCCATGACGTGGCACCAATGGCAGGTCGAATAGCCGACGGAGAGAAACACCGGTTTGTCCTCGGCACGCGCCTTCGCGAAGGCCGCGTC